>Ga0163153_10000450_pt1 | contig 73497 bp, 72 predicted proteins | sample OliLakLV19MP6IB1_FD_148629 | JGI IMG/M metagenome (GOLD analysis project Ga0163153, IMG submission 148629) | Freshwater microbial mat bacterial communities from Lake Vanda, McMurdo Dry Valleys, Antarctica - Oligotrophic Lake LV.19.MP6.IB-1 | ecosystem: Environmental > Aquatic > Freshwater >... | reverse complement strand
CCGGGATTTCATGGCTGACCATCACTGCTGTAAAGCCGAACCGCCGATGCATCGTGACGATCAAATCGTGAATTGATTTTGCCATCAACGGGTCCAACCCGGTCGTCGGCTCATCAAAGAGGATAATTTCCGGTTCCATCACCAATGCGCGTGCCAATCCAGCCCGTTTTCGCATACCACCGCTCAGTTCAGCAGGAAATTTATGCCCCATCCCCGTCAACCCGACTTCCTTCAACTTCTCCTCGACCCGTCGCCCTACCTCCGGGCCCTTCATACGCAACTTTTCTCGTAGGGGGAATGCCACATTCTCGAAGACCGACAGCGAGTCGAACAGCGCAGCGCCCTGAAAGAGCATCGCGAATTGTTTCCGCACATCGTTTAAGGGCGTGCCCGACAGCCGAGAGATTTCCACATTGCCGACCCACACCTCCCCGCGATCCGGTTGCATGAGTCCGATCATGTGCTTGAGGAGCACACTCTTTCCCGATCCACTACCACCGATGATGGTCGTGAGTTTACCGACCGGGATCGAGAGATCGACGCCTTGCAGTACCGGCTGCCCACCCAACGTCTTTTCAACACCCACCAGCTTGATCATCGAAAACCCGTGATGAGTGATATGTGATGAGTGATGCGTAACAGGAAATAGTTGCACACCTGCCTAAGATTGAAACCATCTTTCCGCCCATCACGCATCACCCGTCACCTCTTCAGAGCAGCAGCGACGTCAAGATATAATCCCCGACGAGAATGAGCACCGACGACAAGACCACCGCCTCCGTCGTTGCGCTCCCCAGCCCCTCGGCACTCTGCCTCGTGTAGAACCCTTTATAGCAACAGATCCAACTGACGATCAGTCCAAAGGTAATCGACTTGAGAATACCGCCGTACACGTCTTTCCATTCCACAGCCGTTTCGACCGAACTCCAATAGGCTCCTTCGCTCACGCCCAACAAGTCCACTCCGACCAGGGAGCCGCCATAGATACCAACGACATCGAAAATGGCGACGAGTAATGGAACCCCGAGCACACCGGCCACCAATTTCGGCGCAATCAGATATTGCCGTGGATTGATCGCCATGGTATCGAGCGCATCGATCTGTTCCGTAATCCGCATGATGCCGATCTCGGCGGTCATGGCTGACCCTGCCCGCGCGGTCACCATCAACGCTGCCAACACCGGCCCCAACTCCCGAATCATGCTCAATGCCACTGCGGAACCTAGCAACCCCTCGGAACCGAATTTCCGCAAACTGTAGTAGCCTTGCAGCGCCAACACCATTCCGGTAAACCCCGCAGTGAGCACGACGACAAAGGTGGATCGATACCCGACAAAGTGAAGCTGTTTCATGATTTGATGGAATCGAAACGGAGGCCGCAACAGCCAGGCAAACGCCGACAGGAGAAACAATACCATGCGGCCCATCTCGTGGACGCGCATGACGGCCCACCGGCCCAGCTGTTCAATCACATTCGTCATCGGTTACCTGGACAATCGAAGAGATTCACCGTCTATCTTCGCATAGCACTGAAACCATTCAGTCAATCGATCCGCTGCCACCCGGCTCTGCTTTCGAAGCCGATTCAGCCCCACGAGGCTGGACGGGTGGCCGATAAGCGCCTGCATACCTTTGATCCAGCCAGTGGGCCTGAGAAACAGATTGAAGTCAAGAGGAAGGTCTTCATCCGCCAGGTCGGACACCGTCCTCACAATCGCTATCGGCAGGCCTCGTTCCTGCGCCATCTCTGCCAGCGCCGCACTTTCCATATCGAGACCGGTCGCCCCGGTCACACGCTGCAGTCTGTGCTTCTCTTCAGCCTGCCATACCACGATTTCCGATGATACGACTGTTCCAATCCGCGTGACCAGCCCCGCATCCTGCGCTGCGGTGAGAAGGCCCTGGCGCACCGCCGCATCGCACAGCACACAATCGCTTCCCATCATCCAGCCTCTCTCACCATGCACGGAAGACACCGATGTGCCGACAATGAGGTCTCCCACCTGAGCCGGAACGAGCGCACAGGCAAAGCCTGTAGACATGATCAGCGACATGGACTGTGCCGTCAACACCCGTTCTGCGACCGAGCGGGCAGCCGTTGGGCCGACGCCGGTTTGAATGAGCCAATAGGTGCGATCCTCTCGCTGTCTAATATGACAACGAACTCCGGCTATGGTCGCAACACGATCCATTGCAAGCCCACGCCGCACAGCCTGGAGTTCCCAGTGCGTTGCGGCAAAGATGGCGATGGGATTCACCGAAGACCCTGAGGGAGGTTGCCACGCGTCAATGGGCGACGGCGGCGGACGGTTCAATGATCGGCTCGATGACACCCGGACGCGAATACTTGTTGACGTACTTCGTCAGCCCGCATTGTGCCGCGTGTCCGTAGATTCCGATACATGGCCAACGCCCATAAGGGAAAATATTGGCAATACCAATGGTAGCGGAGATAAAACACTCGAGGAAATCCGGTGCCGGTATGGCGCACCTCTTCCCACGATCCCTCTTTGGTTTGGTGGCGGAGAAGATATTGGATGCCGCGCGCGACACTGAAGGCGTCTGCCATCCCTGCCGACATGAGTCCCATGATGGCCCAAGCCGTTTGAGAAGGCGTACTATCCCCTTTCCCGCTCCAGGCAGGGTCGCCGTACGACAAGCACGACTCACCCCAGCCACCATCGGAATTCTGTTTCGACTCAAGCCAGGCGACTGCGCGGCAAATAGCAGGGTCCGAGAGATCCACTCCAATCGCGCGAAGACCGGCGAGAACAGACCAGGTGCCATAGATATAATTGACGCCCCACCGACCGTACCAGCTCCCGTCGGGCTCCTGCTCTCGCTTGAGGAACCGGAGAGCCGGGGCGACAGCGGGGTGCGACTGATCATAACCCAACGCCGCCAGCATCTCGAGGCACCGCCCGGTCAGATCGGACGTACTCGGATCGAGTAAGGCATGGTGGTCAGCGAATGGAATATAGTTGAATACAATACGATTATTGTCCTTGTCGTAGGCGCCCCACCCACCATCGGAGCCTTGCATCGCGAGCACCCAGTCCATCCCTCTCCGGATAGATTCTTGCGATTCGGGAGCCTGTCCTATCCGAACTTTCGACAGCGCCATCAATACCACGGCCGAATCATCTACATCCGGGTAAAACTCATTCTCAAACTGGAAATACCAGCCTCCCGGCTTCGCATTGGGGGATGAAAACTTCCAATCTCCAACCGTTGTCGTCTGACGAGAGAGCAAGTACGCGCCTGCTTTCTGGAGCGAGGGATGGTCCTGCGGCATCCCGGTTTCAATCAGGGCATTCATCAGCAACGCCGTGTCCCAGATGGGAGAGTGGCAGGGCTGAAGATGTAGCGTCTCGACTTGTTGATTGTCAATCGACGCCGTGTCGTAGACTTCAAGCGATTCAATCTCACCCAGCGCTTTTTGCACCAATGGGTCATCGACCTCATAGCCGAGACAACGAAGGGCCACAATCGAGTTCGCCATGGCCGGATAAATCGCCCCCAGGCCACCGCTCCCCTTGAGGTGTTCCAACATCCACGTGGCCGCCTCATGCAACGCCTTTTCGCGCAACCAACTGAGAGGCATCTGGTCATACAGTTTCAAGATTCGGTCCAGTTGAACAAAGAAATTATGCGGTGTGAACCACCGTTGTTCCTTGTTGAACGGTGGCACGTCGCGATAGTGAATCTGCGCTCGGGGCGAGAGATAGAGCTCATCGATCCCCTGCTCCCGTGGGATACGGCAGACCGGCTGCTTGGCAAACACCACGAGCAAGGGAATCAGCACGGCACGCGACCAATAAGAAATGGCATAGATGCTGAAATAAAACCGCTTCGGCAGGAGCATGATTTCTGGCGGCATGCTCGGCACACCCTTCCAGTCGTACTGATCAAACAATGCCAAGGTGATCTTGGTGAACACATTGGCGCACACGACACCGCCCATCGCCAAGATTCGATCACGAGCGCGAAGCATACAGGGCTCATCGGCAGACACGCCGCTCAATTTCAGAGCAAAATAGGTTTTGACGGAGGCACTAATCTCCGACGGTCCACCGTAGAAAATCGGCCAACCGCCATCGGGCAATTGCATGGCACGGAGATAGCTCACCGCCTTACGTTCTCGCTCAGGATCAACCCGATCGAGAAATCGACGGAGCATGAGGTACTCAGAGGTCAGCGTGGTGTCCGCTTCAAGCTCTGCAACCCAGTATCCCTCCGAGACATCCTGTCTGGAGACAAACCAGGCCTGACTGCGCCTGACTGCGTCGTCAAGCGCATCCACGTGGCTCACCGAATGGCCGGCAGAGCGACGGGGTATGGTGTCCACTGGCACGGAAAGCAGAGGCTTGTCCGACACCAGGCGCAACGGCGGACTGTTAGAAGGTTCTGTCGCCAGCTCTAGCTTCTCCGACACGGAGACGACGAAGCTCTCAGAGAGACGATCCAGAAGCGCTCGAATCAGCTTCATTGTATCGATCTGTAGAATACTGTTGGTGGAATTAGGACAATGCGGGTGATTCGCCTTGCCCTCATTTAACCTATAGCTCGACCTACAATTGACACACTCATAGATCAGCCCATCGTGGGCTATATAAATAACAGACACGTACTCGAAGGTCAAGAAATCGAAACGCGGAAGTCCTCTGAAGTACGGATGTTTTAACTAGTCCAGCCACCTTAGGCCGGCTGCAAGTTCCCCAGTCTTACTGAGAGGATTTTTGAGATGCCGGGCTCTTCCATGGTGACACCGAACAACGAATCTGCAATGGCCATGGTCTTCTTACTGTGAGTAATCACCATAAACTGCGCACCCTCGGACAGTTCACGCAAGACGCTGGTGAAACGTCCGATGTTCTCTTCGTCCAGCGGCGCGTCGATTTCGTCGAGAATACAAAACGGCGTCGGTCTGATCAAGAAACTCGCAAAGAGTAACGCCATCGCCGTCAACGTCTTCTCACCGCCCGAAAGCATGGTAATACTCTTCAGTCGCTTGCCCGGCGGCTGCACGACGATATCGACTCCTGGTTCCTGGGGTCCACTGCCTTCTACCGTCTCATCTACTTGCGCCTCGACCAGTTGAAGTTCGGCCCGGCCACCCGGGAAGAACTTCACAAACACTTCACTGAACTTCTGCTGGAGTTCGGCAAAGGTATCGGTAAACATGTCTTTCGTGGTGCGGTTGATGCGTTGAATGATTTCTTTGAGCGAGCCGATGGATGTGGACAGGTCTAGTTCTTGCGTCGTCAAGAATCGATACCGCTCATCCAACTCTTGGTGTTCGTGAATAGCTGCCAAATTGATCGGCCCCAAGCGATCGAGTTTCTCCCGAACTTTCTGGAGCTGTGCCCGTAACGCCACCTCATCGACCGCCGGTGGCAATGCTGTGATCGGCTCCTGACCGAGGACTTGCTGACCGGAGGCCTCCTCCACAACCGGTGCATCCGACAGCGTCGCAAGATCCACCTGGTACGTTCCCACGAGCGTCGATTCGACCGTTCCCAATTGCACCCGAAGTTCCGCCTTCTTGACCTCTACCGTCATGCGGGATTCACGAAGAGAAGACACCGTGCGACGTACCTCCTCCAGCCGGATATCAACGTGGTGTGCCGCCGCCATGTCCCGCGCCTGTTCCTCTTGCAGTTCGACCAGTTGAGCTTTTGTCTGAACTGCCGATTCACCGAACTCTCGACAACGGGCCTCTTGATCCTCACGTTCGACCCGGCTCTGTTCGATTGAGGCCGTGAGCCCTTCGACGTGCTGCGTCAACGTGTCAATGCGCGCGATCCCATCGTGCTGCTGCTGCTGAATCCGCTGAAGATCACGATGGCGATGCTCGCGGGTCGTCCGTGTGTCCTGCGCCACCAATTGCGCTTCCGTGAATCGCAGCTGTAGCCCCTGCATCCCGTGATCGATTTGCGCGACTCGGTCGCGTACTTGGCTAAGCCCGGCTTCCTGACCGAACTTCTCCGCCCTCCACTGTGCAAGTTGCGCGTCGACAGAGCGCGCTTCTTGCTCAAGGCGCTGCCCATCCGCTGAACCCCGTTGCGTATCGCTCATCAATGTCTCAATCCGCAAGGTCAGCTCTCCCTGCACATGCTGAAGTCCGGCTTCGTCTTTCCGCAGTGAGAGCCCCTGCATTTCAGCCTCACGCAACGACTCCCCGAGTTGCCGGCTCTGTTCACGCAATTCCTGTCCTTGTGCCTGCAACTGTTCCTGTCTCTGCTTGCGTTCTTCAATCGCGGCCGTCAAAGAGATACGCTGGGAATCCAGATGAAGGACCTCTCGACGCCGCTGCAGCAGCCCTCCCGTTGCACTGGCCTGACCACCGATGATCACCCCGGCTGCATCCAAAATTTCTCCCGCACGTGTCACGAAGATAGGCCCATCGGACGTCGCGCAAGCCTGTTGCTCCCACAATACGGTCGCGTCTTTGAGAGTATCGACAAACACCATTCGGTCGAAGAGATAGTCGCGGGCCGCTTCACGCGCGCCGTCTACAGAGATCAAATCGACTGCACATCCAACCACGCCAGGCTGGCCTTCCATCGCAGACCACCAGGAACGAGAGGCCGTAGGACAAGAGGTCCAGCGAGGTTGCTGCGGGATGAACATGCCGCGACCGAGATCTTTCTCTCTGAGAAAATCAACCGCCTCGCACGCCGCAGCGGGATCATCGACGAACCATCCCCTGACCCGCTCACCCAAAATCGCTTCCACAGCACGATCCCACCCTGGAGGCACAACCAACCACTCGGCAATGGCCTCGCGAACCCCGGCACAGGCTTTGAGCGCCGTCGATTCTTCGTCACCGCGCCGTCCATACCCCATGTCTTCCTGCAGCACACCCTGCAGCGCTCGAAGATGAGAGTCCACCGCGGCCAACTCCTCCGACTGGCGAAATACCGATCGATCGACTTCGGCTAGCTCAGCCGACAGACGCTCGCCTTCTTCCTCGACCCCCTGCTGCTGTCGACGCAGATCGACGACCAATTGCTCCGCCTCATGGCAGGCCTGCTGAAGCCCCTGACGCTTGTCTGTTACCGCGAGATGTTGCAGGCGAAAATCTTCCCGCTCACGAACCAGCCGACCTTCACGATCCGCCGCCTCTTGAATTCGAGCTGCCAATTGCACCAGAGTCTGTTCAGTATTCCCGACCAGTACCGCCAGATTCATGACGTCCCGGCGCCCTCGTTCTTCCTCAGCTAACGCCGCGGCTTTTTGCTGAGCCAGCTCTTTCATCTCCCGGTCGAGTACCGTAAACACCTGCTCTCGCTCCACACACTCACGATCGAGCGTGGCCAGTGTATTTTCAAGGGCCGCCGCCTCCGCCGCAGCCTGCTGCTGTTCCATGGTGAGACGCTCAAGCTCTTCTCTGCCCTGACCGCGCTGCTGCACATAGAGTTCACCGCGATTCCGTTCAATCTCTGCGGCCGTCAGCGCCCGAGCCTGTTGCTGTTCCACCTTTGACAATTCCTCACGCCGCCCCCCGATCGCCTCATTCGCAATGGTCATCGCGAGCTTGATCCGTTCAAGTTCGGCATTCAGACGCGCCAGCTCGGCAGACTGCTCAGACTCCTGCTCTTCCAACACCCGCAGCTCCAACTCCACATCCTGGATCGTGGTTCGGAGGACACGATATTCGTTCGCCAGCAACTGAATCTCCAGCGACTTCGCTTCTTGGTGCAATGTCTGATACGACCGCGCTTGCCGCGCCTGGCGCTCGAGAGCATTCAACTGTTTTTTCACTTCAGCAATGATATCCCGCACCCGCGAAAGGTTTTGTTGGGTCGCCTCCAACTTCCGCAACGCTTCGCCTTTCTGCTTCTTGTAACGAACAATGCCGGCGGTCTCTTCGATCAACTCCCGCCTGTTTTGCGGTGACGCGTTCAGAATCTGATCAATTTGTCCTTGTGCGATAACCGTGTGCCCTTTGGTCCCGGCCCTGGTATCCAACAGGATGCTCCGAACGTCCTTCAACCGACAGACCGTCTTATTGATGAGATATTCACTGTCGCCATTTCGATAGAGGCGGCGTGTGATCATGAGTTCCTGATACTCCGCCAGCTGGCTCGAGAGACCGGAGAGCGGATCGACTGTGATCTGATCCAGCCCACTGATCACCAGCGACACTTCAGCCAAACCAAGAGGCTTCCGCATTTCGGTCCCGTTAAAAATCACATCTTCCATCTTCTCGCTGCGCAGAGACTTTGTGCTCTGTTCACCGAGCACCCAAAGGATTGCATCGACGACGTTACTTTTCCCACTCCCGTTTGGCCCCACAATAGCCGTCACGCCGTTGGGGAATTCGAGCCGGGCTTCTGCGAACGACTTAAATCCCATCATTTCAAGGGACTTTAAATACATCGATCACTCCTTTGGTAGCGTATCTGTCTCATGAGGGCTTCGCCTGCCTGATTTATGAACGTTTCTCCTGCCACGACTCCATTCAAGCAGTGGCGTGGGACAGAGGCTAGGATCTCATGATTGCCCAATCACAACAGCTGTCATGCGTATGAGGGCGAATGAATAAATCGCTCGGATTTCTAGCACAGACTTGTGTAAGAAATCAAAGGAAAACACTGCCTATGGTAGGAGTTAAGAGATGAGCCCACTACATTTTGGGAGTAGGAGTGTGGCTATCCTACCTGTGCCCCTGCAGATTTATTGGAAGACTCGATACTGATTAATTCCTTCGGGAGAAGAAACTCCACGTCTTCTTCGATTACTGTCAAATCACGGACTTCTGCATTCCCAAAGGTCTTGAGATATGTCACCACTTCTTCGACCAACACCTCGGGCGCTGAGGCGCCGGCTGTGATCCCGACCGCTTGTACGTTCCCAAGCCAGGCTGGATTGATGTCGGACGCGGCATCGATCAAATAAGACGCGATTCCACACTGCTCTCCTAACTCACGTAGGCGGTTGGAGTTAGAACTATTTGGAGAACCGATGACGAGAATGACGTCCACGAGCTTGGAGAGCTCTTTCACCGCATTCTGGCGGTTCTGTGTCGCATAACAAATATCTTCCTGATGTGGCCCTTTGATATGCGGAAACCGTTGATGAAGGGCGCCGACGATATCCCGGCACTCATCGACACTCAGGGTCGTTTGCGTAACATAGGACAGGTCGTGGATGTTATCGACATGTAGCTTCTCGACATCTGCGACAGAGGATACCAGGTGGAACTTGTCCGGGATCTGTCCAAGTGTCCCAATCACTTCGGGGTGGCCGGCGTGGCCGATCAGAATGAGATCATATCCCTGCGTATAATCGCGGTTGACCTCGTTGTGCACTTTAATGACTAATGGGCAGGTGGCATCGATCACGTGCAGGCGCCGCCGATTGGCTTCGTCCCATACCGACTTGGCAACCCCATGGGCACTGAAGATCACGACCGAACCTTCCGGCACTTCTCCCAGCTCCTCCACAAATACGGCGCCTTTGGTACGGAGCGAGTTTACGACATGCCGGCTATGAACGATTTCATGCCGGACATAAATGGGCGCCCCATACTTTTTCAGTGAGAGATCAACGATATCGATAGCCCGGTCGACCCCGGCACAAAACCCTCGTGGATTGGCGAGATAGATCTTCATAGCCGTCTCCTTCTCCCCGAACTCAGTAGAACGCTCCGTTCCTGCCGCAGACTCATGAATTGCCGGATTCCACCTTACGTCAGAGCGGCGGGCCCCGTCAACTGAATTGGCCCGCGCGCTTGTTCACCCCTCGCTTGACAGACTTCGTACGCCCTCGTAGGCTCACAACACCGACCATGGCAAGCCCTCTCCCCAAGAAAATCCTCATCGTCGAAGACGAGCTCGATATCCTCCAGCTAGTGAAACTGTATTTGGAGAAAGAAGGCTTTCGAACCGTATTGGCCAAAACCGGCATGGAAGGCCTCCGGCAGGTGAAACAGGAGAAACCCGATTTGATCGTCCTCGATTTGATGTTGCCCGAGATCGACGGCATCGAGGTTTGTACACGCCTTCGATCGGCTCCAGAAACCGCGAGGCTCCCCATCATCATGTTGACCGCCAAAGCCGAAGAATCGGACACCATCATCGGCCTGGAACTGGGAGCCGACGACTACGTCATCAAACCATTCAGCCCCAAGACCCTGGTTGCCCGCATCAAGGCTCTGTTCCGGCGGCTTGAGCGGAAACCGGACGACGGCCCGGCCCTCTACCGCTATGGCAATCTCGTCATGGATCTCGCACGGCACGAAGTCACTGTAAGCACGATAGAGGTCCCGCTCACAGCCAAAGAGTTCGGTCTACTCGAACATCTTCTGCGTCATCCCGGCAGAGTCCTGACTAGGGAAATCCTCCTCAACTCAGTTTGGGGATACGATTACTACGGAACGACACGGACGATCGACGTCCACATCCGAAGACTCAAGCAAAAACTTCCGTTGCTCAGCGACGCGATCATGTCGGTCAAATCTCTGGGATATAAGCTCAAAGAATTGGATCGTTCAACATGACCCTTTCCATCAGATGGAAGGTCACGATTGGAGCCCTGCTCGTCCTCGCCTGCGGGCTTCTCATCGCCCGGGAATTGGTGATTCGCTCTCTCGATCAGCAAGAGATCGTCCAGTCGGGCCAGATCCTCGAAGCTCGAACGAGTCTGGTCGCTTACGGGCTGCAGCCGTTTCTGACACAATCAGAGACGCTGTCTTCGACCCCTCAATTACAAGCAGCCGTGCGAGATCTCAGCGCACGAGCCCTCGCACGCGTGACCGTCATAACCCCGGATGGACGGGTATTGGCCGACAGCGCCGTCTCGGATCACCTCCTTGCCACGCTTGAGAACCACCTGACACGACCGGAAATTCAGCAAGCCATTGCCACGGGGCGTGGAACGGATCTCCGAACGAGTCACACCACCGGTGAGCGCACCTTGTATTTGGCGGTCCGTCTCAACGGGTTGAATCAGGCCACGCCTGCGGCCTTCTTGAGACTGGCGTTACCGATAACGACTCTCGACCGCGATGTGGCCAAGTTGCACCAAGACCTGGCTCTCGCCTTCGGGATTGCCTTCCTGATCGCCGTCGCACTGAGTGTGTGGCTCGCTCATAGCCTGACGAAGCCCCTGTCTGAAATTGTCATCGCAGCGCAACGGCTGGCGAAAGGTGACCATGCGGTTCGTATCAGGACTGGTGCGCGCGATGAAGTCGGGCTCTTAGCCGACACGCTCAACCAGATGACCGACCAACTCAGAACCAAGATCGATGAGCTCTCCGAAGACCGATCCCAACTCCTGGCCATGCTGACCTCGATGGTTGAAGGCGTGATGGTCCTGGACCGTCGAGGCCGAGTACTGCAAATCAATCCCGCGCTGGAACGAATGTTCGACGTCACCAGGATGGAGGCCCGGGGACATCCCTGCTCCGATGTCTTCCGGCATCCTCAGTTGGATACACTGGTCTCGACAGTTCTGACGAAGCGGACGAACCAAGAAGACGAAATTCTTCTCCACACGAGCGGTCGCCGTCTCCATATCGAGGCCTCGGTGACTGAATCCGATGGGGAAAACGACGCCTGCGCGATTCTGGTCTTTCACGACATGACAGAATTACGCCGCCTGGAAATGGTCCGGAAAGATTTCGTCGCCAATGTGTCCCACGAGCTGAGAACCCCGCTCACGTCGATCAAGGGGTATATCGAAGCCTTGCTCGATGGCGCCAAAGACGATCCTGAGACGAGCACACAATTCCTCAACATCATTCTCAAGCAAAGCGACAGGCTAAACTTGATCCTCGAAGACCTTCTCCAGCTATCGAAGATCGAATCAGGGCAGATCCAGTTCAAGCGAGAACCGCTGCAGATCCAGAGCATCATCGAACGGACGCTGGCCATCCTCAAGCCCTTAGCAGACAAGAAGGGGCACCGCCTTGTCTCCTTTGTAGAGGAGCATCTGCCCGCGGTACTCGGCGATGAAGACCGGTTGATACAAATCCTGGCCAACTTGCTCGATAACGCGGTCAAATACACTCCCGAGAAAGGCACCATCACGGTGGCGGCCCACCCGGTTTCCGACGATACTGAACAGCCCGCGACGGTCACCGCAGTGGAGCTGAGCGTGACCGATACCGGCATGGGCATTCCTGAAATGGAGCGCCCGCGTGTTTTTGAGCGATTCTATCGAGTCGATAAAGCCCGATCACGCGAGTTAGGGGGCACGGGGCTCGGTCTGGCGATCGTCAAGCACATCGCCGAAGGTCTTGGCGGGCGGGTGTGGGTCGAGGCAAATGCCCCGACCGGCAGCCGGTTTGTCGTGCGGCTACCGGCCCAACAAATCGGTCATCCGGTCGGTTGACAGGCAGCTGAAAAAGCCCGCCAGCATCGTTCTCGCATCGTTCAGATCCTCAACGTACCCCTGAGGGTACGCCTACGGACCTTCACTCGCTACCGCCTTGCTGGACAGCCTTTTTGAGCAGCCTGCGGGGATATTTCCCCTCTTGCCCTGGACATGCAACCATTACCATCGAACCAGCCCTGCGGCCCAGGTCACACCACCGCCAAAGCTTCCCAGCAAGACGATGTCGTGGGGATGAATGTTTCCTGAACGAACGGCATGATCGAGTGCGATAGGCAATGACGCCGACGATGTATTCCCATAGCGTCCGATCACGGAGCAGACTCGTTCCGGCGAGATCCCAAGCCGCTTCGTCAGATGGTCGAGAATCCGCCCGTTGGCCTGGTGCAACACCACCTGCGCGACGTCTTGGAGCTCAACACCGAACTCTTTCAGCGTCTCGCGAATGACTTGCTCCAATCGCTTGACCGCCAGTCGAAAAAGCGGCGCCCCTTGCATCCGCAACGTATGGCCTTTCTCTTCGACCGTTCCCGGCGTCGTCGGCCGGCGTGATCCGCCTGAGGGAATCGTAATCAAACCATGCTGGGCGCCGTCCGCACGGAGACGGAGCCCCAAGAGTCCTTGGCTCAGCTCGCCGGCCTCTGGCTCGCCCCGTAATACGACCGCACCGGCCCCATCGCCGAACAAGAGCGCCGTGTCGCCATCAGCGGGATCGACGGAACGAGACTTCACCTCCGCGGCGACCACTAAACAGGTCTTCACCTGCCCGCTCCGGATCATGGCATCGGCCATCGAGAGTCCGTAGAGAAAGCCCGAACAGGACGCCGCCACGTCGAACGCCGGGATCGAGGAACAACCGAGCATTCGTTGAACATGGCAGGCCGTCGAGGGAAAGACCGTATCGGGAGAAGTGGTCGATAGTACGATCGCCCCCAGGTCTGAAGCCGAGAATCCGGCAGCCTCAAGCGCCGGGCGAGCCGCTTGCACGGCAAGATCGGAAGACGCTTGGGACGCAGCAGCCCTGCGTCGCTCCTGAATGCCTGTGAGACGAGAGACAACAGCCGGGTCAATGCCCAGCAAGGCCCCGACCTCATGATTCGACACGACCCGTTCAGGGAGGTAGGAACCCGTTCCAATAATTCTCGTCCGTATCATATGGTCTGAAGTCCGCTGCAGTCCCCTCGGGATTATAGGTCTCGATACAACAGCGGTCAACTTGACCCACAATATTCATGAACGCTTCTTCGGCAATCGTGATCTGCTGCTGCGATAGTCTTCTGCTGAGGAGGCTCACCTACAGCTCAGCGATTTCGCGATGACGCGTCATGAAGCATGCGGGCACATCGCATCGAAACCTTGCATTCAGCCATGGAGCCTGTTACATTTTCCGGCAGTAATGGCACGCTATTTCCCTCTCCATACTCCTGCACGACGGATGACCCTGGCTTTCGGCCTCTGTGTCGCGGTCTTCTCTGTCACCACCGCTTGCTCCAGCACGCCCAAGATCCAAGACACACCGAAAAAAATCCTGAGCGGCACTGACGAGCAGATCTTCCTGGGCGATGGGATCAAGAAAAACTACGATCCGAACGTCATCATGAAACGAGGGGAGGCGTTCTTCGAGAAAGAGGAGTACGCGGAGGCCGTCGTTGAGTATAATCATTTCCTCGATCTCCATCGCACCCATGTCCTCGCCTCCTATGCCGTCTTCCGCATCGGAGAAAGCCAACTGAAGCTGACCAAGGGAATCCAGCGTGATCCGACCCCTATTCAGAAAGCCCTCGAAGCCTTCGAACGGGTCCGGAAAGATTTTCCCGGAAGCCGGTACGACGGCCCAGCGCTCCAGAGAATCCAAGACTGCCACGACCTCTTGGCACAAACACATTTCTTCGTCGGCGAATTCTATTATCGACGTGGCTCTTATCTCGCCGCCGCGCATCGCTTCGAACAAATCATAAAACTCTACCCGGACAAGTCGGTCTCGCCCGATGCGCTGTACTTCCTGGCACTCAGCTACCACGACCTAGGGGCAGACGATTGGGCCAGCGAGAAACTGACGCTGCTGGCTGAGAAATACCCGGACAGTGCACATTCCAGTAAGGCAAAGAGCCTGCTCGCGAAGATTGGTGGAGCACAACCTCCCATATTGCTGGCAGAACACGTCGAACCTGCCCCTCCAGCTACTCAGCCGACTGCACCCCCATCGGGAGATCAACCAAGTCTTGCCTCCGCACTGGTTCCCTCTGCCCCAGTGACTTCGTTCCGCCTCCCGTCCGCCGCGGCATTAAGCCAGTCGTTTGTCAGCTGCCGACTTGGCGCCTGGTGTTGATCTAGCTGGTAGGATGCTGAAAAAGCCCGCCAGCTTCGTTCTCGCATCGCTCAGAGGCTCAATGAGAGTTTCCCGGAAATCGGAAGCACTGGAGGGGTTCTTCCGTTCGCCAGGATCTATTGCAAGGGCGAACGGCCCAACGAAGTGCGGTCCGTACCTCCTCGCCTCTTCGCTCGCTGCGGCCTTGCTGGACGGCCTTTTTGAGTATCCTACAAGATCTTACGTGGGCCATTGAATTTTCACCGTGGCATGATGGTTTTCCCGCAGCCTGCCGGAGCAGCATCGAAGCTGGCAGCATTCAGCTGTCCACAAGCTTTGGATGCCAGGCGTAACCTTTCCCCGTTGATTACAAACAGCTCGACAGGCACGAAAGCGTTCACCGCAGTGCGGCAGGAGTTTGGACTCTTTAGCTGAAGGCTGACCACTGATTGCTGACAGTTGTTTTCGTATTCAACGCAACTGCAGGGCTTCGAGCAGGAGCTCACTGGTGGAGGACTTCAGAATTCTCTTGGCCCGCGGGATGAAGGACTGATACGTTTCTTTCCCCTGTAGCACTTCGCAGTAGAGCTGAACGACCTCTCGGTAGGGACTCAACAACCGGTGACAGAGGCGCGGGAACGTATAGACGATGTCGGCGAGACGCGAAGCAATTCGAAACTCAGCATACAACTGCTCTCTGACTGCCAACTCATAGGCCCATAAACTCTTGGTCCGATCGTGCCGCTGATTGAGGACAGCCATCGCGGCCATCTTGCCGGAACGAACGGCGTAGTAGATCCCCTCGCCAAACAATGGATCGACAAGGTGCCCGGCATCGCCTACCAACATGGCTTGGCCATTCACAAGGTCGTCCGGTCCCGGCTCCGGACTGAGTTCAGTCCTGCTAAACAGGGGTAACGGATGGCCCATCGGCTTGGGCACATCCAAACCCGCTAAGCCTTTTTCTCCCCACACGAATCGATCGAAGGTTTTTTTGAGGCTCGCCGGTTTGCTCTGAAACTCCCCCACACCGACCGACAACCGCCCCTGCTTGGGAAAGATCCAGGCATATCCCTTCGAGCAGACGCCGATGTCGATCACGGCTTTGCCCATGGCCGGATACTGCGGCCCCGGTCCAAGTTCGATCTCGCTCTCTAACGTCGGGATGCAGCGTTGCCGCCGGTCGGGGAAGAGTTGCCGCGCGACCTGGCTGTTCGCGCCGTCGGCGCCGATCAAGACCTTTGCATGATAGCACCCGCGATCGGTGGTCACCTCGACACCCTCCGGCACATGACGAAGCGACTGCGGGTGCTCCCCTTCGTGAATTTCAGTACCGACGCGTCGAGCCTGTTCAACCAGGTAATGATCGAACCGATCGCGCATGACCATATAGGCGATTGGACTGGGCGATTCGATCGTGACGGATTCCTCACCACGGTACAAAAACTGAAATCCAAAGATGGTGTCTTCGACGACGGACTTGAACCCTGGATCAAGAAGTTGCTCGATCCGGACCGACAACCCGCCGCCGCAGACTTTGTAGCGAGGATGGACGTCTTTTTCAAGGGCGAGAACCGACAGGCCGGCACGGCTCAGCTCATAGGCAGCGACGGCCCCGGCCGGCCCCATGCCGACCACAAGCGCGTCGTATACTTTCACATCTGGCAACGTGGGCATGAGGAGAAAGACGCCTTAGTTCTGAGTTATGAGTGCTAAGTTCTGAGTTGTAAGTTAGATCATGGAGATGGAGCGAAACATTTCTAACTCAGAACTCAAAACTGAGAGCTCAGAACTTGGGCCGTACCGCCCTGCCTCACTGCCCAAGATACCAGCCAATACCCGCACGTTCTAGAAAACCGGTAATCATCGTGAGGCTATTGGCGTAGATCATCACACCCACGACGATGAGCATCACTCCACTCACAGTCGACACGCCCCACAAATACATACGCGCCTGTTTGAAATACGCAAGGAATCGATCCACCCCCAGAGCCGTGAGAAACAACGGCACACCCAATCCCAAGGAATAGCTCGTCAGTAACAGCACCCCGTTCAGCATCGACTCGGTAGTACTGGCATAGAGCAAAATGGTCCCCAGCACAGGCCCGACGCAGGGTGTCCATCCGGCGGCAAACGCCACCCCGATCAAGAACGATCCCACGTACCCGGCCGGCCGACTTCTGAATTGAAATCGATGCTCCATTTTCAGAAAACTGATATTTAATATCCCCAACAAATACAGGCCGAAGACGACGATCACAATCCCGCCGATTCGTCGAACGACATCTTGATAGGTCACCAGCGCCTGACCAATGAAGCTGGCCGACGCGCCAAATGAGATAAATACCGCCGAAAACCCTCCGATGAACAACAATGCGTTGACGACAATGGTTTTCTTCAACTTCGAGCGCACCGTTGAATCGGTGAGTTGTTCGATGGATAGCCCTGTGACATATGAAATGTAGGAAGGAACCAGCGGGAGCACGCAGGGTGAGACGAACGACAGCAACCCAGCTGAAAAAGCCGCCACGAGCGAGATATTCGTAATCGATTGCGACATGAGCTACGACTTCATCAACATCTGCACGAGCTGCTGCGCCTCAACCGCTCCCCAGTCACGCGCGCCAAAGATCTGGTGGCGGATGACCCCTTGCCGATCCACCATGAAGGTCATCGGCAGACTCCGAGCGCCATAGATCAATCCCACGCGATAGTCGGCATCATGAAGAATAGGGAAGGTCAAACGATTCTCTTGTTGAAACGGCCTCGTCACCGTCATACCCTGCGCATCGGTGGATACCGCGAGAATTTCAAAGTCCTTCCGCGAAAATATCTGGTAGAGCGCTTCCATCGCCGGCATCTCTACCCGGCAGGGGCCACACCAGGTCGCCCAAAAATTCACCATCACCACCTTGCCCCGCAAGTCCGAGAGTGCCACGAGGCGTCCCTGCATATCTAGGAGCTGGAAGTCCGGCGCCGGCTCACCCAGCTTCACCGCATGGCGCCCGGCAACAGGGAACATGTCCTGCGCTGACGCGCCACCGAAGGCGACAAACGAGGTCATCACGCAGAGCGTCATTGCAGCAATCCAGCGCCTCATCGTCCGCTTTTCACCCCGCTAAACATCCACTGCCTTGAGTCATAAAGTTTTCTCCGAGGCCACCCAACGCAAAGTTGGCCCGCACCGCCCCGAGTAGGGTACTAAAGGCCAGAATAAGGGAAGCCCGACCATGATTGTAACGCATCAAATGAGGTGAGAGCCGAAGAATGGAGTCATCTTACAAGTGCCGGAAAATGGGTGTCAAGCAAGCCGAGACTTCAGCCTCCCGGCGGTCCCCTACCTTCGAAGGAATAGACAATCGATGACGCATTCAGATACTATCACGCGGATATAATATTTCGTCCTACTTACCGATCACCTCAACCCAGAGGGGCTAATGAGACATAACTACCTGTTCACATCAGAGTCCGTCACAGAAGGTCATCCGGACAAGATCGCCGACCAGATCTCCGACGGAATCCTCGATGCGATCATTGCCAAAGACAAATATGCCCGGGTGGCCTGCGAGACGATTCTGACCACCGGAATTGCCTTCGTCGCCGGGGAAATCTCCACCAAGGCCTACGTCGAGATTCCCGATATCATTCGCGAAGTCATCAAGGATGTGGGCTATTGCGACGCCGCCTGGGGATTCGACTACCATACCTGTTCCGTCCTCACGGCCATTCACCAGCAATCCGGCGATATCTCCATGGGCGTGGATTCCGGCGGAGCCGGCGATCAGGGGCTGATGTTCGGCTATGCGACCAACGAGACGACCGAACTCATGCCGATGCCGATCGTCCTCGCCCATCGGCTCACCAAGCGGCTGGCTGAAGTCCGGAAAAAGAACATCTTGCCTTGGGTGCGGCCCGATGGAAAATCCCAAGTGACCGTGGAGTACCGGAACGGAAAACCGGTGCGAATCGACACCATCGTCGTCTCGACGCAACACAGCCCCGACGTGACGAACAAGCAGATCGAACGCGACATCATGGAGAAGGTGATCAAGCCCATGATGCCGAAGGGGCTCTATGACCCGACGAGCGTGAAGCACCACATCAATCCCACCGGCCGCTTCGTGGTCGGCGGTCCGATGGGCGACACCGGACTCACAGGCCGCAAGATCATCGTCGACACCTATGGCGGGCACGGCAGCCATGGAGGCGGTGCCTTTTCCGGCAAGGATCCAACCAAGGTTGACCGGTCGGCCTCGTACATGGCTCGCTACATCGCCAAGAACATCGTCGCCGCCGGATTAGCCCAAAAATGCGAAGTGCAGCTGGCCTATGCGATCGGGGTGGCCGACCCTGTTTCGGTGCTGGTCGACACAAAGGGGACAGAAAAGGTGGCGGTCGAGAACCTGGACAAGCTCGTACGGACACACTTCCCTCTGACCCCGCGCGGCATCATAGATTACCTTAAACTCCGCCGACCGATCTTCAGAAAGACCGCATCCTATGGGCACTTCGGCAGGAACGAACCGGAGTTCACCTGGGAAAAGACCGACAAAGCCAAACTCTTGCGCAAAGACGCAGGGCTGTAGTTTAGACCGAACCGATGACAGAGGGGGACGGATTGAAGAATCCGCCCCCCTTTTACTGACTACCATCACTCATCACCAGTACTGGAGGTTTCTGTGGAATACGATGTGAAAGATATGAAGTTAGCAGATCAGGGCAAACTCAAGATTGAATGGGCCGAGGCCACCATGCCGGTGTTACGCCTGATCAAGAAACGGTTTCAGCGAGAGAAGCCGTTCGCAGGGCTCCGCATGACCGCCTGCCTCCACGTGACGACCGAAACCGCCAATCTGATGAAGACGCTTCAGGCCGGTGGAGCCGAAGTCCGGCTCTGCGCCTCCAATCCGCTCAGCACGCAGGATGAGATCGCCGCGGCGCTCGTCAAACACGACGGCATTCCAACCTTCGCCATTAAGGGCGAAGACAACAAGACCTACTATCAGCACATCCAATCGGCGATCGCCCACAAGCCGCAAATCACGATGGATGACGGAGCCGATGTCGTCTCATTGATCCATTCCAAGCGGAAGGATTTACTCAAGTACGTGATCGGCGGCACGGAAGAGACCACCACCGGGGTGATTCGACTCCGCAGCATGGCCGAGAAGAAAGTACTGAAGTTCCCGGTGATCTCGGTGAACGACGCCGACACCAAGCACTTGTTCGACAACCGCTACGGGACCGGCCAGAGCACCATCGACGGCATCATCCGCGCAACCAACCGATTGATCTGCGGTACCAGCTTCGTAGTTGCCGGATATGGCTGGTGCGGGCGCGGCATCGCGATGCGCGCGAAGGGCATGGGGGCTGACGTCATTGTCACCGAGATCGATCCCGTCAAGGCGATTGAAGCGGTGATGGATGGATTCCGCGTCATGCCCATGGAACAGGCCGCGTTGATCGGAGACTTCTTCGTCACGGTCACCGGCAACCTCAAAGTCATCCGCGGCGAGCACTTCGCCGCCATGAAAGAAGGGGCCATCGTCTGCAACTCAGGCCACTTCAACGTCGAGCTAGATATTCCTGCGTTGGAGAAATTGAGCCGCAAGAAACGCCTCATCAGACCGGGCGTCGAGCAATTCACGCTGAAGACCGGCCGTCGGGTCAGTCTCCTCGGCGAGGGACGGCTCGTGAACCTAGCGACGGCCGAGGGCCATCCCTCAAGCGTCATGGACATGAGCTTCGCCAACCAGGCGCTCGGTGCAGAATACTTGGTAAAGAATTATAAGAAGCTGGAGAAGAAGGTCTATCCGGTCCCACCGGTGATCGATAAAGAAATCGCCCGGCTCAAACTCGCAGGGATGGGGATGAAGATTGATACGTTGACGAAGGAGCAGGTGAAGTATCTTGCATCGTGGGAAATGGGCACGTAGCAGGAATGCTGAAAATGCCCTCCAGCATCGTTCTCAGTCGCCCGTCTCCTTACAACGTACCGCAAGGGTACGCTTCAGTCGCCGAGCTCCCTGCGGCCTTGCTGGGATGCCATTTTGAGCATCCTGCATTCGGGCGGTGCTCAGTTAGTGTGTGCAATTAAGAGCCCCTACACCAACTCCGCGAGGATAGAGATTCGAGAAATAGAAAGGCCGCCTACAAAGGCGGCCTTTCTGTTTTAGAATGCCACTAACGCCACAAATTCAGGGCGAAGTCACAGTCTAGACTGAAATAGTTGCTTAGATTCGTCGTTTGAGCTTAACAAATAAATCATTTTCATCCTTCCAAACAACGTGGTTATACTGCCGCGTATCAAAATGGGTTTTCTCCAATTCGTCTTCTCGGCACGTTCAAATGACAGGGATACCTAGCCCAAGAGCATACCCCGCCTCGAAATAGACTCCTCCCCGGTGGCCCGTGAAATCTGCTACGAGAAAGCGGCTCTTCTTATCTCCGCGATTATGGCATCGAAAATATTTTGATTGTACTCCTTCAAATCCATGCGCAATGTCTTATACCCATCAGCAGCATCGCACGATTTTTAAAGGGCCTTGTACCTTTGACAAAGTATGTAGAAATTGGCAGTCTCTCCAGGCGGCTGAAAGCGTTAGCGTGGGAGGGGGGCAAAGTGATCCCCCGAAAGGTTCCCGCGAGTGATTTTATTAAGCGGATGTGTTGTGGATACTTATCGAGGCTGAGAGGAATTCATTGCGTCGTGGTACTTGAAGGCTATGTCGATGACAGCGGATCGTCGCCTGACAGAAATATATTTGTTCTCGCTGGCTATATATCCACAGCCAATCAATGGAGTAGCTTTTCCAACGAATGGGAATTGATTTGCGATCAGGAGCCTAAATCGCCAGATTTCAAAATGACGAAAGCTTTTGGCTCCCAGTACAAATGGACACCGGAACAACGAGACAAACGAATTGCAGATTTGGCCTCATTGGTTTCACGAAAAGCGGAATATCGCATTGATGCTAAGGTGGCATGGACGGACTACAACCGAATCGTTCGAAACAAACTTATTCCAGAGATAGACAATCCGTATTATGTCTTGTTCTATCATGTCATTCTTACAACGGCTCGATTCATGAATCTCGCCGGTATCGAAGGAACTATAGACTGGGTGTTTGATGAGCAAGGTAAGATTGGAAAGAAAGTGCGCAATTGGTATTGCGCCATAAGAAACCTCGCTCCCCCTGAGTATCAGAGCAGATTGGGGGCAGAGCCTATTTTCAAGCACGACACAACGATTCTTCCGTTAAAGGCTGCTGATATGCTGGCCTGGCATATCCATCGTTCCCATGACCAGGAACAGTCCCACCCAGTTCAATTAGATCAAGACACGACCAAGAATATAACGGCACTCCTCTCCATGCCAGGCAGTACTTGCAACGTTCACGCAGAAGATCTTGAACAGCTTGTTAGATCAACCGCTGCTACACCCATGCTACAGGCACACTGTGGGTTTTTCTTACCACCGGATGGAAACGATGACTCAGGAAAGCTGACGAGCTCTAGCTACTCGCCACCAAGACCCGATCCATCATGCTGAAGGTTTCACGATTATTGCACGATCAAACAGGGCATTCTGAATTTTCTCTTGTTGCAGTTGGGGGGGGGCGGCAGAAGCGGAGATCTCCGGAGGCGCGAGGGCTCGCCGAGGCTCGGCCAGGTTCAGAAATGAAGGAACGCCGTGTGTCCCTACGCTGAGGAGTTAGGGGGACGAGCAGCTCCAGAGTGTTGATCAGCTCGAGGGTGTCACGGCTTGCAATCTTCTGCCCCCAACCCTTGCCATATTCCGTTCTTCACCATAGGCCACACAATAGGCGGCCACGTGCCTGTTGCCCCTATCCCATCCCTCCCGCGCAGCGGCATCAGTTTGACGAACCCTCTCCCATACAGTAGGATATGCATCACTATGATGCACTTGTGAAGCAAGGAGGTCTAGCGCCATGAAAGCGATTACATTACGGAACCTTCCACCGGACGTGGCCCGTACCGTTCAACAGCGAGCCAAGCAGAAGAAGACCAGCGTAAATAAGGCGGTCATCGAGTTGTTGGAAGAGTCGGCGGGGGGCAAGGCAAAAAAGAACGCCCCGGTTCGCTACCATGATCTGGATCATCTCGTCGGAACCTGGACGAATGAAGAGGCCGCCGCGTTCGACAAACTTATTGCCGAGCAACGAACGATTGATCCGGGTCTCTGGAAATGACCCGGCTGCTTCTGGATAGCTCAGCGTATATCGCGTTCAAGAAACGGCATCCAGAAGTCGTTGATACCCTCCCCCAAGCCGAAGAAATATGGGTAAGCCCGATTGTCCTCGGCGAGCTTCGCGCGGGCTTCCTCCAGGGAAGCAAACGGGAAAGTAACGAGCGCGAGTTACGCATATTTCTGGAATCCCCGCGCGTCAGCGTGCTGGTCGTGGATGAAGAGACGTCGGAACGTTATGCAACGATTCGCGTGGCTTTGAAGAAGGCCGGCACCCCGGTTGCCGCCAACGATATCTGGATTGCCGCCAGCGCCATGCAGCACGGGCTTCCGATTCTGACATCTGACCGAGATTTTCAGAAAATTCCGCAGGTCATCGTCCACCACTTTTCGCCTGTCTAAGAAAACGGAAAGTAAAAGCTCCCACCCCCCCAGCTGCTTCTTCAAGGAGATGGTGTCTAACATCTTTCCCCCACCCCTCACGTGCAGGATACTTTTTACTTGAGGGTCGACTTGGGCGTATCCTGCCAGTCATGAAACGTTGGACTCTGTATCTAATTGCTGTGCCCCTTGGGTTGGGGGCATTGGTTTACCTCGTCGGATTGAACTTTTCAGTTAATGTAGCCGACCTGTGGAGTAGGGACGATCAACCAATGAACGCGCAACGCGAGGTCGGTAAGGTCTCGAAGGAGAACGCCGTCCCCAACGACATCCTGAGGCTACGGCAGAAGCATCAGCTAAGGCCGTTGACCGAACGGGAAGAGGGAACACGCATACAGGATTTGCCGAATGGCATCTATGGGTTCTCACGTTGTAGCGTCGTCGAGTTACGCGCGACGCGTGGCAACATATACTCGTTAGAAATTCAGAAACATGATGGGATCCTGTTCTATGTCGGATATGTCTCTGACCAAGACATAGACCACTATCTGGCTCGTCAGAAAAACTTTCATATCCTCATGTCTCCTCACCCAAGCAAAGGTGCGTCATCCCTGTTCGACATTCCTATCGAGTTTGTCTCAAAATGCGAGGAGCGCTCTGATGAAGATGGTGTTCTTTTTGATCTGTTTGTGAAAGTTATTCCGGAGTTGCACACCTAAGCAGGAATCGAGGCTCGTGATGAGCGGCTTTCTCGCGCTGGCAGTGGCCATCGGTCTCGTCTTCGGCGCGCACAAGCTCTGTGATCTGATTCGAGCGCCACGGTGGTTCGCAAAGTTTTTGTTTATCGGCGCGTTTCTCAGCATCACCTACTTTCTCGCAAAAGATATCGTTCCCGAATCCAAGAAGCCGTGGGGTATTTGGGTCGCGCTGCTCGGCGCTGCAACAGGAATCATCCCCGTAGGGTTCATTGTGTTTAAACACATCGACGACGCCAACGATAGGACCTTACACGACTCTACTCAAAGTAAGCCCCACAAGTGAGGATTGCAGGAAAAGGAATCTTGGTTTTCTAAGGCAGGCTCATCAATGGCGAGAGATCGTTCTCCACCTCTAGCCAGAGCCCCTATGCGATCCACCATAGGAATGTGGCACGCTCCGTCTTCGTTTCACTCCAAGCCATTCGCTATACGCTCCCCGGCAGAATGCAACGTGGTGACAATGGCCGAATGTGCCGACGGAGTCGGCATTCTTTGCCGGGCAACTGATGCGTAGACTCCAACACACGCACGGATTATTGGATTTTTGAGCACTTCCGCCTCTGTCGCGCGCGGCACGGAAGTTGAGAAGGCGTTCCCTAGCGTTGGAGCGCATATGAGTTTGTCTTGTAGAAACTGAGGATACAATGGTCGGCATGCCCAGTCTGTGGGAATTCTTGGGTCGTGATGCGGCACTTTTTGGAGTGCCCCCAAGCCCGATGCTGAGCTGGCTCGGCTCTATTGGAATCCTGCTCTTCTTTCTTTGGCACGTGATACGGTTGACGTGGGAGGTATCCCACGCACAACGGCCGTTCAATCGAGTATGGCCAATGTTGACCGCGCTCACTCGCGAGCGCGGCGATGTCGATCACGAGCGATTCACGAGTCGTGCACTCGTAGGGTTCACGCCCCGGACTAGTCAGCCGACAGCCTCCTCCACCCGTATCGACTGTGACGACCTGAGCACACTCGACAAGGCCATGCAGAAGGAACCGATGTTCCTACCGCTCTGGGCGCAATTTCGCAAGACGCTGATCCTGGAACAGGTCCCGTGGTTCGTGGAGCCGCGAATTTTCTGTACACGCAGAGCGGAAGATATCTTTACGCAGGACGCGCTACTGAGCCATCGAGTCAACCTGGCCTCCTACAGCCAATTCCCGTCCCTGGTGACCGGCATCGGGTTGCTGTTGACATTCCTCGCTCTTTTCATCGGACTCAGTAAGCTTCATGCCGACGGGCAAGAGATCGCCGGAATTCAAGGACTCATTAACGGGCTTGCGGGAAAATTCCTCACGTCCATCGTCGGACTGATTGCCGCCAATTTGTTTACACTCATCGAGAAGCCGATGGTCTCTCGCCTGATGAAGGCGCACCACACATTTCTTAGCCTCATGGACAAACTCTTTCCTCGAAAAACCATGGAGCAGATGTTGGAGCAGCTCACACAGACCCAAAGCGAGCCCAGGGGAGGTCGACAGGCCTCCGGCGGAGACCTCAGGGAATATGCCGGGCGTATGGGTACGGAGAACCTGACAGGGCCCATTGCTGAACTGACCACAGCTGTTCAGTCTTTGACGAAATGGAAGGAAGACGAGCAAGCAGCAGGGCACCGTATAACGGCTGAACTGCCCCGAGCCCTCCGTGAAGAATTCGCCGCTCCGATGAAGGCACTCAATGACTCGATTCATGAACTCACCACGCTTTTGAAAGATTCTCACCTCCATCAGGCACAGGACACGACGGCGCTCACTAACCTCATGGGCCGCCTGACGGGCAAGCTTGCTGAGCAGCGGCTATTGTCCTCCATCACAGGCCCTGAAGGGTTTCGCTTTTGGCCAAAACGATCGTTACGGTCCACGCAACGGCCGACCGCATGAGGCCCGCGACACCCCAGACCTTCGGCGCCTCGCACACGACAATCGGCATCACCGATCTCATGACCTCGCTCGCCATCGTATTCATCCTGCTCTTCGCGGCGCAGATCACCAAAACCTCCTCCGCGGCACAGTCTGAGCTACAAGAATACAAAGAGGACGTGCAGACAGCTCTACGCGACCACATTCAACGGTTAGGCCTCTCGCTCGATGCAGACCCCCGAGACCCTCTCGCGCTGGTGATCGTGGTCCCGGAAGACCGGTTGACCTTTGAGTTTGGGGAAAGCAGCCTGTCGCCTACTGCAGATCGTTTCCTTGAGGAAGCATTGCCCTTCTATGTCGGGGCATTGTGCGGACCGCTGCGTAGTAAGATCGACTCGCTCGCCATCGAGGGACACACCGATGATCAAGGCAGCGATGCGTTTAATTTGAAACTAAGTCAGGAACGGTCGCTGGCAGTGATGGTGAAGGGGTTGGAGATCATTCAAGCCACAGAGCCGGCAGCGTACCAATGCTTTCAAGAAATCGCCTCAGCGTCCGGACGCGGCAAACAAGACCTGATCTATGCCCCCGTTGCCACCGTGAACCGTGAAAAAAGCCGCCGGGTGATCTTCAAGATTCGCCTCCGCTCTGCCGAGCAACGGCATCTTGTTGAGCGATCAATTAACCACCTCCAAATCCTTGGGGAATAGAAACGTATCAGGAACTTCATTTTAGCTAAAACTGATGTCAGACCGATGACGATAAACCTTCCTCTTTTGCTACCCACTCTCCGGTTTGCCCAGAACTAAGGCCATTCAACATATACCCTTCCCTTCGAATCCCGCTCCTCCAGTTCACAGAAACGATGGAAAAAATCAGACCGGTCTTCCTCTCACCATCTGCGTCGTCCGTCGACTCGAAGCCTTTGTGGCCGGGACTTGCCTCGACCAGCGTACCATCAACGGAAACATGCTCGCCGACAACAGTGACGTGCAGTCCGCTGAACAAGATTGCAAACAGAGGCATGCTGATTTTCCAATCCATACGCCGATTGTGATTCACTCGAGGTGTGGTAGAGTGAGGGCGGGCATCGATCTGATGGGTACCCAGAGGCTCTGTATGAGATCAACACACTTTGTGTCTCTCAATCTCTCCGATTATGAGATTTCTCCTGAACAAGGTTTTCTCCCGAAAGACCCCCTCGGTCATATACCCGACTCCCCCGCGCTCAACGATCTTGGGCGCGAGCTACCAAAATTGTTGAGCGCTCGGACGGTCCGGAGGTTCATTGACGAGGCACGCCAGCTGCTTCATCCTATCCCTCCAACCTGGCGCACAGAAGACTATCGGGCGGCGATGCGGATTCTTTCCTTCTGTGGGCATGCCTATGTGTGGGAAGTGCCGGACCAGCCGGCCGCGACGCTGCCCCCGCAATTGGCACAACCCTGGCACCAAATCGCCACGCGGCTTGGGCGACCTCCAGTTCTTTCCTACGCATCCTATGCGCTCGATAACTGGCGGCGACTCGACAAAACAAAGCCGATTCAGCTCGATAACATGGTACTGCTTCAAAATTTTCTCGGCGGTTTGGATGAAGAGTGGTTTGTGGTTGTTCACATTCAGATTGAGCGGGAAGCGGGACCAGCGTTGGCTGGACTCCTTCGAGCGTTGAGGGGTGCGGCTGAGGATAAGAAGGACGAGGTCTTGCTCGGGCTCAACTCTTTGGCATTGGCCCAAACGGCGATGCGCGCCACGTTGCTCAGAATGACAGAGCGCTGCGATCCCTATGTGTACTACAACCGCGTACGGCCCTACATCCACGGCTGGAAGAATAGCCCTGCCTTACCGAATGGGCTCGACTACCAGGGCGTAGAATCCTATGGCAGACAGCCACAGCAATTCCGAGGGGAAACCGGCGCGCAAAGTACAATAGTGCCCTGTCTCGACGCCGGACTCGGAATCGCCCATGCCCCTGACCCCTTGACCCTGTATCTACAAGAGATGCGCGACTACATGCCTCCTCGCCACCGTGCCTTCCTCCAGGACCTAGAGAAAGCCACCGATAATCTGGGGCGTCCGTTGCTCGCCGGCTATGTTCGCGATCGAAAACTCCGTACCCCCGATCTCTGGGCTGCCTATAGCGCCTGCGTCGATCTCCTCGCCAAATTTCGCGAGATCCACATTGGTTACGCCGACAGTTATATTCACCGCCAACATCAGGCGCATGCCAGCAACCCTACGGCAGTAGGAACAGGCGGGACACCCTTCATGCAGTACCTCCAAAAGCACCTGGATGAAACGAAGCAAGCGCTCGTTCAATAGATTCTTCCGATCGATTCGCTTCATACGAACTATTGGCTCAGAGTGAACGGCATGTGGAGAGCAGCGGCTTCATTCACTTTTTGTAGCAAACTGCTGCGGAGAAGATCACGAATCGGCGTTGACTACGCATTCTGAGCGGCGTATCGTTTCACCCACGACGCTTCATAAAGCAAAGGAGGCCAACAATGGCGATCATGTGCTCTCTGGCAGTCTGCAAGGCACAGGAAGGGATGTGCGGGCACGAGAAGGTGATGCTCAGCGTAGCCGCGCTTGCGGTAATCGGCCTTGGAGCCTACTTCCTAATCAACTGACCGGGAGATTGCGGTTTAAGCTGGGCCCAGCCTCGCAGGATGCTCAAAGTGGCATCCCAGCTAGGCCGCAGGTAGCTCGGCGACTGAAGCGTACCCTTTGGGTACGTTGCAGGGAGACGGGCGACTGAGAACGACGCTGGGGGTCACTTTCAGCATCCTGCTCTAGCGACTGTGGACCATCGGCAACTCGCGCGACCCTTCCGCTTCTTGTTGAATGCGTAGCCGTTCCAGCCGGGACTCCTCCATCACGCTGTGGAGCATGTCATCCGTCATCTGGGTCAGCTCTGCCGCCGCGTCTTTCATCTCGCCATGCTCGACTGCCCTCGAAAGCACCTCCGCCTTCGTGGCGCCTTTATTTTTCCCCAGGAAAGGCTTGATGATGAGGTAAGCCACGTCCCGCGCCGGCATAAAGCGGAGAAATCTCCTAATCAACCGGTACGTCTGGAGGGGATAGTGCAGGATCTTATAGATGAACAGACGTTTGAGCCCTTGACGGCGGACCTCATTGATCACTTCTCCTGGCAAGCAGGTCGGATCGATCGTCGAACATTTGAAATACTTGTACCAATCGGCAGTTTCGCTGACGAGCCCGCGCTTCACATATTCTTGCCAGAGCGGAGTTCCTCGGTACACGCAGAGTCGATTGAAGCCAAACGTGTCAAGTGGCAGCTTGGAAGCCAGGTCGAATGTCGCATTCATATCTTCGACCGTTTCATCGGGGTTGCCCACGGTGAAAAAGCCGTGCACGATCTCGATGCCGGCCGCCTTAGCGTTCTTGACTGCAGTGGCAACTTCCTCCAACGTCTGTTCTTTTTTGAGGCGATCCAGAATCTTCTGACTCCCGCTTTCAATTCCGAACATGACCGTCCGGCAATGCGCCTTGGCCATAGCCGGAAATAAATGCTGGGCCACCGAGTCTACGCGCCCTTCGATGCCCCATTGGATCGAGAGTTTCGCATCCATGACACCTTGGCAAATCGCCTCGATCCGCTTGGGTTGCAGCAAAAAATGGTCGTCGACAAAATAGACGGATCCGTAGCCGCATTCTTCGAGATACTTGAGTTCGTTCACCACATGCTGAGCACTCCGCGCGCGCCATTTGCCTTCGTTGAAGATCGGAATATCGCAGAACACGCAGGGCCACGGACAGCCGCGTGAAGTTTGCATCGTTGTGAACCGCTCCATCGAGAGCACCGCAGGCACGTCGAGCGGCATCGACTCGATAAAGTCGAGCGGAAGGCCTTCACGGTCGGGGAAAGGCCACTGATCGAGATGGCGTTCCATCGGTCGACCGGAGTTCTGCACGACCCGGCCATCCTTGGCCCAGGTCAGCCCCGCGACATCGGCTGGGTCATCGATCCGCTCAAGCAGGTCGAGGAGCAACTGTTCACCGTCTCCCTTGCAGATGAAATCCACTTCAGGGCACTGCAACTTAACCAACGCGGCATTTAAACTCGCAAAGACGCCGCCAAAGGCCAGCTTGACCTTTGAGTTCGCAGCGCGAATCTGACGAGCCAGGATCTTCGCGTACGGATAGCTGGTGGTGCTGAGGAAACTGAGACCGACCAGGGCCGGTTGTTGCCGATTGATTTCATCGAGGATCACTTCGTTCGGCGTGTCGGGGTTCGCCTGATCGAACATCACACACTCGTGGCCGGCCTGTTTCAGCACCGACGAGAGGGACATGATACCGATGGGCGGGAAGCCCATCACTCGGATTCGGCCGTTCTTTGCGCGTGTTTTCGCTGGGAGGGCGTAGAACTGTGGGTCGCGAACGTGGATGAGAAATACTCGCATGTAATCACCCTAACACGAATACCATGGCAGGAGAAGGGAAATAAATTGCCGCCTCTGAAGGGCAGACCTTACAGAGCTGAGCCGAACACAATGCGGAAAAACTATTTTTGCACGTGAGCGCTTTGGTGTTCCAACTGCCCGAGACACGCTCGGCCTGATTCAGCAACCTGCTAAAACACGAAGTGGGAATGTGGGATCGATCGATCTCCACATCCCCACTTCGTAATTGCCCGACAAGAATGAAACTCGACTCTTACTTAGCGCCCGAGCACAACTTTGACCGCGTTGCCGATCTCAGCTGGATTCCTCACCACTCGGACACCCGCTGCCTCCAAGCTCTTCATCTTCTCCGTCGCAGTACCTTTGCCGCCAGAAATGATGGCACCGGCATGGCCCATGCGCCGGCCAGGAGGAGCCGTAATTCCGGCAATGAAACTGACAACTGGTTTCTTCACATTCTTCTTGATGAACTCAGCGGCTTTCTCTTCCGCATCACCACCGATCTCGCCGATCATGACGATCGCCTGAGTCTCTGGATCTTTCTCGAATAACGCCAGCACATCGACAAAGCCGGTCCCATTGACTGGATCGCCACCGATACCGACACACGTCGTTTCACCCAATCCCATAGTTGAGAGCTGGTGTACCGCTTCATAGGTGAGGGTCCCACTGCGCGACACGACACCCACAACCCCTTTCTTGTGGATAAAGCCCGGCATGATGCCGATCTTCGCTTCATCAACGGTGATGACGCCTGGACAATTTGGTCCGATCAAGCGGACGTCCTTGCCTCGAAGCGCTCGCTTGACCTTCACCATGTCGTTCACAGGAATGCCTTCGGTGATGCAGATCACGAGCGTGATGCCGGCCTCGGCCGCTTCCAAAATGGCATCGGCACAAAACGGCGGAGGCACAAAGATCAGCGACGTGTCGCACTGAGTTTTCTTCACAGCATCACGCACGGTGTTGAAGACCGGAATACCTTCGACCTCTTGTCCTGCCTTGCCGGGGGTTACACCCGCAACGACCTGCGTCCCGTAGGCCTTACACTGTGTCGCATGAAATGAGCCTTCTTTGCCCGTAATCCCCTGCACCACCACTCGTGTGTTCTTGTTCACTAGAATTGACATACAATAATCCCTTTACCGACTTATGATCCTAACCGGTTGCCGCAACACTCACGTTGTGTCGAAATGCGCCTCGATCGCACCCTGGAGAACCGTATCAACATCTTTACTAAAAGAACCCCTTACGGTACGCCTCCTCAAGGGTGGCACGATGGATGTCGTATTTCGTCTTATCCATAATTGTATCGGGGCCATCCACAAACGGCATAGCAAAGAGAAGGAAAAACTGAATCCATGACCCGAATCCCTCAGCCTTGACAATCGTGCCGATGACTTTCTGTTGACGATCTTTGTATGTCGTATTCGCGATCACATCTTGCGACACGACGCCAGGAATCATCGTCAGCGTGAGGGCGGAAATAACGCCAGACCATGACAATCCATCACTCCCCTCACCAAGGGTAATGTCAGCCTTAAGATCCGTCGGCTCACCGGTGGTGACAACCGAGGAAAACAGCTTCGATTCAGTGTAGGCCTTGACGGCTTGTGCACGAAAATCTTCTATTGTCCCAGGGCTTATTTCCTGACCGGAGCTCCCTTGACTTCCCACCTCACTCACGTGAAGCGCGATAGATTTCTTCGTTTGTTGGGTCGAGTGTGGCGGCCATTGAGCTGGCGGTTTGACATTTCCGTCCCGGGCCATCACGCATCCGGCAGAACTAACCAGCAACAAAACCAGAGCGAGCATTGCTGAACGCATAGTGTGTTACGCCGCCTTCCTCATCATTCTCTGCATCACCACCCGCGTATTCACATGAACAAGAATATTCACAATTTCCTCTTCTTTCTTCCACTCCCTCCCTTATGGCTGGAAAAATTCTCCAGGGGAGCGACAGGGTTGAGGCCAAGACTGCGACCGTCGAGCGAGCACATTCTGATCGCGCGCGCTCCGGGAGCAAAAGGGATAACCCTGTCGCTCCCCACTCATCATGCCGCTTTTCCAGTCAACTTCACAATCTTTTGCGCCGCCTCCCACAGATCGTTGGCTACTTCGAGCTTTAACCCTGACTCTGCTAAGAGCTTGCGGCCTTCGTCTGCATTCGTTCCCTGCAGCCGGACGACCAATGGCACATTGATTTTCACTTCTTTGGCCGCTTCGATGACGCCATGGGCAATCCGCTCACAACGAACAATGCCACCGAAAATGTTGATGAAAATGCCTTTGACGTTCGGATCTTTCAGCAAGATCCTGAATCCGGCCGCCACCGTTTCTTTGGTCGCGCCGCCGCCGACGTCCAGGAAGTTCGCCGGCTCACTGCCCGCCAGCTTGATGACATCCATCGTCGCCATCGCGAGACCTGCGCCGTTCACCATGCAGCCGATGTTACCATCGAGCTTAATATAATTGAGATTATTTTCTCCCGCTTCAATCTCAAGCGGATCTTCTTCGTTAAGGTCACGCATCTGCTGCACGTCGGCATGCCGGAACAGCGCGTTATCGTCGAACGACACCTTGCCGTCCAGCGCAATCAGTTTCTTGTCGCCGGTGATGACCAATGGATTAATCTCCACCATCGCCGCGTTCTTCTCCATAAACAGGCGATACAGGTTCCCCAGCATCTGAATGAAGGGATTCACGACGGCCGGCTCCATGGCCGGAAGCCCGAGTGCGAAGGCCACGTTCCGCCCGTTGTACGATTGAAACCCGACAGCTGGGTCGATCGCTTCCCGGATGATCTTCTCCGGCTTGTGAGCGGCAACTTCTTCGATCTCCATCCCACCTTCGGTGCTTGCGATAAATACAGGCCATCCGCTATCCCGATCGACGAGGAGGCTCACGTACAATTCCTTGGCAATCGCGGCCCCTTCTTCAATCAGCAACCGCCGCACTTCCCGCCCCTTCGGGCCGGTTTGGTGGGTGATGAGGGTCTTGCCGATTAGTTCCTTGACTAGGCCTGGAACGGCCGCCTTGTCCTTCGTAATTTTGACACCACCGGCCTTGCCTCGGCCACCTGCATGGATCTGCGCCTTGACGACAAACACCGGAGTGTTGAGTTCTTGCGCCCATGCCACTCCTGCTTCGGGCGAGGTAATTTCTCTCCCGCGTGGAACCGGAACGCCAAACTCCCCGAACAACTGTTTCGCCTGAAACTCATGAACGTTCATGTGGCTCCTTCTGTCGATCTAGTGCTGAGTGCTGAGTCAGGGAACAAAAAATCTCTGTTATTTTCTCAGCACTCAGCACTCGCTACTTCATTACTCTTTTCTAGTGTACGGCGGCAGGATCATGGGCGATACGATCCCGTTCGAACTGCCGTGTGTCTTGGCCTCGGCGCGGAATTCCTTCAGATGCCCGACGGTCAACTTCCCTTGCGGCATGGAAACGGCGCGAGCCGCAGCCGTCAGCCCGGATCGTTTGCCAAAGACCATCAGGTCGAGAAGCGAATTACCCATCAATCGGTTCCGTCCATGCAATCCGCCGGACGCCTCGCCTGCAACAAAGAGATTGGGCACGTTGGTTTCCGAATTGGTATCGATCTTCACACCGCCGTTCTGGTAATGCAACGTCGGGTAGATCAACACCGGATCTTTGCTGATATCGATACCGAACCGCTCGAACTGCAGCATCATCGCAGGAAAATGCTTCTCCAATGTTCCATCGCCATGTTCCGCATCGAGCAACGGCGTATCGAGCCAGACGCCGATACGCCCGGACATCGTGCGGATGCCGCGCCCCTCTTCGCACTCCCGGATAATCGAAGACGACACGACATCGCGGGTGTCCAGTTCATTGACGAACCGTTCTCCCTTCGCATTGACCAGGTGTCCACCTTCGGATCTGATACCCTCCGTCACCAGCGCCCCGATGAGCTGTTCGGGATAGACCGCTCCGGATGGGTGGTACTGAAACGTATCGATGTGCATGAGCTTGGCGCCCATCCGATAGGCCAGGCAGAGCCCGTCGCCGGTGGCACCGTAGTGATTGCTGGTTGGAAATCCCTGAATATGGAGCCGGCCGATTCCACCGGTTGCTAGGATGACGGACTTGGCTGCCACGACCACATGGCGCTGGTTGTCGAGGTCTCTGAAGATCGCGCCTGTACAGTTCCCCTTCTCATCGCTCGTCAGCTCGACCGCAGCACAGAACTCGAGCAACTGGATTTTCTGATTCTGCACCTCGTCCTTGAGCACCCGCATGATTTCAAGGCCGGTGTAGTCTGAACAGGTCAATAAGCGAGGTTTTGAACTGCCGCCGCCTTTTTTCACATGGAGGTTGCCGTCCCCATCGCGATCGAACAGCACGCCCAGGCTCAATAACCATTTCGCAATCGAGGGGCCTTCCTCGACCATCACCTTGAGCAGCTGATGGTCGTTCTGCATGTGGCCGCCCTTCAGCGTGTCCACGAAATGGGTGACGGGTGAGTCCCCTGGCGCAACAGAGATCTGCATCCCCCCTTGCGCCATCACACTGTTGGAGTCGCCGAGACGGAGCTTGGTCGCCAACATAACCTTGGCGCCGGCCGCATGGGCATGGAGCGCCGCCGCGCAACCGGCCCCTCCTCCTCCCACCACCAACACGTCGGTCGTGTAGTCGGCCGTCAGGTCGAACTCGTCGGCGATAGGGCTATCGCCCTCCAGCAACGATGCCAGCTCGACGACCGTCTTATCCCCACTATTGGGGCCGAAACGGATCGGCCGATAGGCGCTCTCACGATAATCGGGATGGTATTTATGGATCAGTTGGTCGCAGTCCGCTAGAGAGAACTTGGGAAGGGTCTGCTTGCGTCGAGCATCCCGCGTTCCGTGAACGATCTGCTGTAGAGCGTGGACATCCATGGCTTCAATTCGTCAATCGTCATTCGTCAAAGGTCAATCGTGGGAGCATGTGATGATTCCCCCACCATTGACGGTTAACCATTGACCAATGACGCCTCACTTGACGGTTGCGCAGTGATCGGCCAATTCTTTTTCGTTCATCTTGAGGATCTTTGCCCACTCATCGTTGAAACGGCCGTCCTCAATCTCTTTTATACGCACATCCAGGCCCAGCGGCTTTTCGGTGAAATGAGCCCCTTGCGCCCGACTCACATAGAGGGCCACGAGATTAGGCGCGATGTCCGCGATACAGACCGGTGTGCACATCCCGCACATGACGCAATCCATGAACATTTCGGACACACTCTTGAAATCTCCGAAGACCGCCTTCCAAACTCCCTCCCGCACATCGATGCTCTGCGGGCAGGCCTCAGTGCAGGCGTTGCAATTCCTGCAGAGGGGCGTTTCTGGGTAGAGATTGAACAGATCCTGTTTTGGATCCTTGAGCGCCTGCATGTCATAGGTGGCCTTCCGGGCCGGGAAGGGCGGCATCATCGTAATCGACATACCGTCTTGCACCGCCATTTGGCAGGCCAGGCACGTCCTCACTTTTGGATCGTCCTTAGTCCGATAGTAGGCAGCGCAGGCACCGCAAAACCCGCCGAGACAGCCGGCCCCACGGACGACTTCCTGGCCCGAATACCACAGGGCCTTAATGACCGTGATCCCCTCCGGCACCTCGTACTTCTTGCCGGCAATCTCAACTGTGACCATCTTGTGCCGGATGACTTCCGGCTGATCGATGACGTTGCTGTCTTCTTGTGCCATCTTTTCCTTCGTGAGGTGTGAACCGTAAGGCGTAAGGGGTCGAACCATCCCCTCACGCCTAACGCCTTACCCCTAACGGTCTCTAAGCGATTGCATCCACGATCGCATTCAACGTCGCACTGGGACGCATCGCTTTTGACGCCTTGGCGTCATCAGGATGATAATACCCGCCGACATCGACCGGCTTGCCCTGAGCAGCGAGTAATTCGCCGGAGATCTTGGCTTCATTGTCCGCCATCTCCTTGGCAATCTTGACAAAGCGCGCTGCCAGGCTCTTGTCCTGCGTCTGTTGGGCCAAAGCCTGCGCCCAGTACAGCGCCAGATAGAAATGGCTCCCGCGATTATCGATCTCGCCCACCTTGCGGGCCGGTGACTTATTGCTTTCCAGGAACTTCGCATTGGCTTGATCGAGCGCATCGGCCAAAATCTTTGCCGCTTGGTTGTTCCCCACTTTGGCAAGATGTTCCAAAGAGGCGGCGAGCGCGAGGAACTCACCGAGCGAATCCCAGCGCAAGTACCCTTCCTCCTGGAACTGCTGCACATGTTTGGGCGCCGAACCGCCTGCGCCGGTTTCGAAGAGACCGCCGCCGTTCAGCAGAGGAACGATCGAAAGCATCTTGGCGCTGGTCCCGATTTCGAGAATCGGAAACAGGTCCGTGAGATAATCGCGTAACACGTTCCCCGTTACAGAGATCGTATCCTTCCCTTCCTTGATCCTCTCCAACGAAAGGCGTGTCGCATCGGCCGGCGTCATGATTCGGATGTCTAGGCCCTTGGTATCGTGATCTTTCAAGAAGCGTTCGACCTTCACGAGCAATTGGGCATCGTGCGCCCGATCCTTGTTCAACCAGAAGACTGCCGGGGCGCCGCTGGCCTTCGCACGATTCACCGCCAGCTTCACCCAGTCCCTAATCGGCGCGTCCTTCACCTGACACATGCGCCAGATATCACCTTCTTCCACTTGATGCTCCAGCAGGGTCTTTCCTGAGGCATCCACCACGCGGATCGTGCCGTTGCCCGGCGCTTTGAAGGTCTTGTCGTGCGAACCGTATTCCTCTGCCGCCTGCGCCATAAGACCGACGTTGGGCACACTACCCATCGTCTTGGGATCTAATGCGCCATGCTTCTTACAGAAACTCACCACCTCTTGATAGACCGGTGCGTAACTGGAATCTGGAATCACACACTTCGCGTCATACGCCTTACCATCAGGGCCCCACATCTTTCCCGAATCGCGAATGACCGGGGGCATGGAGGCGTCGATGATGATGTCACTGGGCACATGCAGGTTGGTGATCCCCTTGTCGGAATTCACCATCGCCATGGGGGGCCGCTTCTGGTACACAGCCTGAACGTCGGCTTCAATGGCTTTGCGCTGATCCTCCGGCAAGGTTTTAATCTTCGTGTAGAGGTCGCCGATTCCGTTGTCCGGATCCACCCCCAGCTTCTTGAGCGTCTCGCCATGCTTTTCGAATACGTCCTTATAATAGACTGTCACGGCATGGCCGAAGATCTTGGGATCCGAGATCTTCATCATGGTGGCTTTCATATGGAGCGAGAACAGGACACCCTGTTTCTTCGCGTCTTCGATCTGCTCCTCCAGGAACTGGCGCAGGGCCTTCTTGCTCATGAAGGTGGCGTCGATGATTTCATTGGCCTGCAGCGATACTTTCGGCTTGAGCACGGTTGTCTTGCCGTCCTGACCGACGAACTCGATCTTCGCATCGGTAGCCGCAGCCATGGTCATGGACTTTTCGTTGGACCGGAAATCACCACCCTTCATATGGCTAACATGCGTCTTGGAGTCGGGACTCCAGGCTCCCATTTTATGCGGGTGCTTCCTCGTATGGGCTTTCACGGAGAGCGGCGCGCGGCGATCGGAGTTGCCTTCACGCAGCACCGGGTTGACGGCGCTGCCTTTGACTTTGTCGTAGCGGGTCTTGATGTCCTTCTCTTTATCGTCTTTCGGATTCTCAGGATAATCGGGAAGCTTATAGCCCTGACTTTGCAATTCTTTGACAGCCTCTTGGATCTGAGGAAGCGACGCGCTGATGTTCGGAAGCTTAATGATATTGGCTTCCGGTGTCTTGGCCAGCTCGCCCAATTCTGACAAGGCATCCGCCTGCTTCTGCTGCGGCGTCAAGTAATCGGGAAATACCGCGAGGATGCGTCCGGCCAGTGAGATATCGCGCAGTTCAACCGATACACCGGCTGCCTTGCTGAAGGCGTTGATGATCGGAAGAAACGAATAGGTCGCCAGCATGGGCGCTTCATCGGTCTTCGTATAGATAATCTTATCCGCTTTGGTCGTCATGGTGATTTCTCTCCTAACTCCTTGTTAGTTCAGCGCGTTCAACGCTGAACCGGCTTTGAACCACGCAATCTGCTGTTCGGTGATGCTGTGGTTCGCCTGAATGGTGAGTGACTTACCATCCGCCTTATGGATGGTCACTTGCACCGGTTTGCCAGGAGCCAGACTGCTTAGCCCTGTCACGCTGATGCGGTCCTGTTGCTCGATCTTCTCGTAATCCTTCGGGTCAGCGAAGGTCAACGCCAAGATCCCCTGCTTCTTCAAATTGGTCTCATGAATACGGGCAAAGCTCTTCGTGATCACGACAAGAACGTTCAGGAATCGCGGCGACATTGCGGCATGCTCTCTGCTGCTGCCTTCCCCGTAATTCTCATCGCCGACCACGATCGAACCGATGCCCTTCGCCTTGTACCGGCGGGCAATCTGGGCCATGGTCAGACCCGTTTCGCCCGTCAACACGTCCGTCCCCTTGCCTGGCTCGGGAAAAAACGCATTGTTCGCACCCAGGAACATATTGTCGCTGATTCTGTCTAAATGGCCGCGGAACTTGAGCCAGGGGCCGGCCGGAGAAATGTGATCGGTCGTCGTCTTGCCCTTGGTCTTGATCAAGAGCGGAAGCTTCTCGAAATCCTTGCCGTCCCAACGCGGGAAAGGTTGCAGTAACTGTAACCGCTCACTGGTCGGCGGAACTTCAACGGTCAAGCCCTTGCCACTGGCGGCCGGAGCGACAAACCCTTCCTCGCCCTTCGCGAACCCCTTGGCTGGAAGCTCTTCACCCACCGGCGGCAGGAACTTGAATTCTTTCCCATCCGCCCCCTTGAGCAACTGGTTCACAGGATCGAAGCCGAGATCGCCCGTAATGGCATAGGCCGTTACGACTTCCGGGCTCGCAAGGAACGACAGGGTTTCATTGATGCCGTCGTTGCGGCCCGGGAAATTACGGTTGAAGGAACTGACGATCGAATCTGCTTTTCCCTTCACACCGTCGGCCCTCTTCCACTGCCCAATACAGGGGCCACAAGAGTTAGACAACACCGTGCCGCCCAACTGTTCAAATGTCTCCAAGAACCCGTCGCGCTTCATCGTGTTGTAAATGCGCTCGGAGCCAGGCGACACGAGAAACGAAGCTTTCGCTTTGAGCCCGGCCTTCAACCCTTGCTGGGCAATATGGGCCGACCGGCTGATGTCTTCATAGGATGAATTGGTGCAGCTGCCGATAAGCGCCGCCTTGAGTTGGACTGGATAGCCTTTCTCTTTGGCTTCCGCCGCCATCTTAGAAATCGGCCTGGCGAGATCCGGTGTATGGGGCCCGACGACATGGGGCTCGAGCTTCGACAGATCGATTTCGACAATCTGGTCGTAGTACTTCTCAGGTGACTGAGCGACCTCGGGGTCTGGGACAAGCAATGACTTGTTGGCGATCGCCAGGTTGGCGAGGTCGCCCCGATCCGTGATGTTCAAATAGGCCACCATCTTCTGGTCGAAGGGGAACACCGATGTCGTGGCGCCCAGCTCTGCGCCCATGTTACAGATTGTCCCCTTCCCAGTCGCGCTGATGGTGTCGGCGCCCGGTCCGAAGTATTCGACGATCTTGTTCGTTCCGCCCTTTACCGTGAGCAAACCACAGAGGTACAGAATCACGTCCTTCGGCGAGGCCCAGCCACTCAACTTGCCGGTCAGGTGGATGCCGATCAGTTTTGGATGGAGAACCTCCCAGGGCAGACCGGCCATCACTTCGCCCGCGTCTGCGCCGCCGACACCGATGGCCAACCCGCCGAGCCCACCGCCGTTCGGCGTGTGCGAATCGGTGCCGATGATCAAACTGCCAGGAAACGCATAGTTCTCCAACACCACTTGGTGAATAATCCCTGCGCCAGGCTTCCAGAATCCAATGCCGTACTTCTTGGCCGCCGAGGCGAGAAAATTATAGACTTCCGCATTCTCATCCACCGCGCGGAGCAGATCCTTTTCAGAACCCATCTCGGCGCGGATCAAGTGGTCGCAATGGATAGTGCTCGGCACAGCCGCTTGCGCCTTGTTGGCCTGCATGAACTGCAACATGGCCATCTGGGCTGTCGCATCCTGCATCGCGACACGATCTGGCCTGAGGGCCAACATGGCTTTGCCACGTTCCCACACCTGGGAGTCGAAATCGTCCGCATGTGAAACCAGCACCTTCTCCGACAGAGTCAGACCACGACCGAACTTCTTTCTGGCCTTGGCAAACACATCAGGCATCTTCGCATAGAGATTTTTCGCAAGATCTATAGACATGGTGACCTCAATTCAAAGTTAACAATTTAAAATTAAAAATTGTTGCTATTTCAATGGCGGCACTTCGCGCCGCTTGGGCGCCGCATAATTGACCAGATAATCGAACAGCCGAATCAAGCGGCTATCTTGGCGCTTCTGATCCACCCAATGCCCGATCAATCCGATCGTACGCGAGAGGATGAAGAAGCCGTTCAAACTATCGACCGGGAACCCGATATCAACGAGCACCGCCGCCATCGTGCCGTCCACGTTCAGAATCAGGTTGTCCTTCTTCACTGAGGTAACTTTTTCCACTTCGAGTGCAAAGTCCAGGCAGGGGGTCTTGATGTTCAAACTCTTGACATACCCGACCAACTCTTTCACCCGTTTGTCCGGGTTACGCAAGCTCTTGACCCGATGTCCGATCCCCGGCACGGGTCCGTGGTTCTTCTTCATGTAGACCAAGAAATCATCCACGGTCATTTTATTATCGACAGCATACTTGAAGAACCGGCCTGCGTCGGTCACGGCGCCGCCGAAGCGAGGGCCGATCATAATAAGTCCTGCTGCGACAGATTGGGACATGCCGATCCCGGCACAGGCCGCAATGATCGTCCCAAGAGCCCCGCTGACGCAGGGGCCATGGTCGGCAGAGAGCATCATGATGCGCTTGATGATTTCAGCCTCTTGTTGGGAGATCAGGCGCTTATCCCACAGCAGCCCTACGACATGGGGAATCTGGTAGCCTTTGTTGATAAGTTCGGAAGCAGGGTATCCGTCGTAGCAGGGCTCATCGCCACGGTCGTCGCTGATCGTGGTGCGGATCAAGGGGGCGACCATCACTTCGTCTGCCTTCATGGCCTCTTCAATCGTCTTCGGCAGCTTCGGCAGCACAGCCGGCTCGACCGGCTCCTTGACCTGACCAGACTTCAACAGCTCCTGATAGCTCTCCTTGATCGCGGGACCCAAGGCGCCGAACGTCGCCGGCACGATTGCGCCGGACTTCTTGAGCGCATCGGACTTGGCACGGGCCGACCCTTCGCCCTTCAAACCTTCCTTCGCGCCTGCATGACCGAATTTCATACCTTTCGGCAAACTCTCCTGGCAGAAGCCGGAGACGACCGCTATCAACTTCACACGCCGCTTCTTGGCGCCGTACCACTCAGCGGCCTTCTCCTCGAGATCGCCACCCATTTCGCCGACGATGACAACCGCCTTCGTTTGCGGATCGTTCTCGAACATGTCGAGATAGCTGACATAGTCGGTTCCCGGATAGGTATCGCCGCCGATCCCGATGGCCGTGGTGATGCCGTCGGCAAACTGCGAGCAGATCCAGATAATTTCGTTGGAGAGGCCGCCTGACTTGGTGATGACACCGAACGACCCTTCACGATAGAGCTTCGATAGCACCAGGTTGTCGAATGCGCCGCCAATGACACCCAAACGGCAGGAGCCGGCTGAAACGATGCCGATCGACGAAGGGCCATTGAACACTTTCCCGAGCTTGGTCGCATGACGGCCCAAGATCTTGGCGTCTTTTTCAGGCACGCCTTCGGTAATCATAGAAACCACTTTGATGTGAGAATCGTCCAGGGCTTCCATCCCGCCCTTCATCGCCCGATCTGCGCCGATGTAGACAAGACTGGTGTTGATCTGGGGATGGTGCTTGGTCGCTTCTCCTACGGTCTTATAGATGGGGACAGCTACTAAGCCGCTGCCATAGGGAATTTCATGTGTTTTTCCGGCGTCAGGCGGATAGACGAAGGCCAGGACGTTCAGCGAGCGTTTAATCAGGTAGCAGAACTCGGCCATCCGGCGCGCGGCGTTCACACCCGCGACACCCCCCTGAATGACCACATAGGTATCTTTATTGGCCAGAATACTCATCGAGATCTCCCTCTTCTTTCAGTGCTGAGTGCAAAGTGCTGCGTGCTGAGTTGAAGAGCGGTTTTTGTTGCTCAGCACTCACGTCTGAGCACTCGTTACTGTTTTTGTAGCGCCTTATCGACGATATCGGTCAACGGCGTGTTGCGGTCGAAGACGTTGATGTCGAACCCTTCGTCCTTGAGCGCGCGCATCGCGTCGAGCCCTTCCTTTTCACGCGGGCCACCGCGCCGCACCCAAATTTTAACGTCCTTGAGCTTGCCTTCGGACTTTGCCTTGCGGAACCCATTGATGATGCCGCCGAACGTCTTCTTCACGTCGGTAAAATTGGCAATCGCCCCACCGACTATGATGTTCTTGATCCCGGGCAACGAGCAGACCTTGTCGGTCAGCACTTCCACAGCCCAGTCGGGGGGATCGCCGGAGTATTCGGCATAATTGGCCAACTTGCCACCGCGAGCGACAACGGCATCGGAATAATAGACGCTGGCCCCGCCACCCGCCGGAAGCATGGCCGTATCCCCGCCTGGAATCTCGATAAATTTAACCGAGCCTTTGATTTTGGAATCGACCGCCATCACTTCCATTTCATGCTTGGAGTAGGCGCGGCCGAATTCTGCGGCAAAGGCAAAGTTCCAATCGGGATGCCGGAATTTGGCGTCGCCATCGAGCAACGTCACCGCATCCAAGGCAATCAATTCACTGTCGTGTTCTCGCAGGACCACAGGATTTACTTCCAAATACTGTGCATCTTCGCTGTCGAAACAGGTAAACATCTTGCCCGCAAATTCGGCCATCTTCTTCGCCAATGGACCAGTGAAACCTGCATCCTTGGCCAACCGTTCGAACGCCTCCCCCGTGGGCTGCTGTCCAACTTCCACTGACAGGCGCTTCACACGATCCCAGTTCGATTCGACTTCAATACCGCCGCAGTTGGCGACCAGAATGTCCGTCCCTTCCCGGGTGGATTTCACCGCACAATAATATTCTTCCTTGTGCGGGATCATTTCAGACACAATCACTTGCGAGACAGTGATGCTGCCTACTTGACGACCGATCATCTCCTTGGTCGCCGCTTCCGCTTCTTTCAAAACAAGCCCGACCTTAACCAGCCCGAGCTTGAACCGCGAGCCAAGCGCTTCATGAGCCTTGACCACCAGCTTAGATTTCTTCAGCCATTCATTGGCTTGACCGAGCTTCGTCAACTCGTCGACCGAGGTGACGACGACATAGTGGGGAACGGCAATGCCCCACTTCTTCATCAACCCCATTCCAGGACCTTCGAGCACCTTCGCCATGACATCACTCCATAGAAATGGTGAGAAACAATATCGAAAGGAGGAGGATTCTAACCAAATCGGCTGGGGGACTCAAGACGTCAGAGGAACTAATCGAAGAAAGTCCAAAAGACCTAGCAAAGACCCCGAGTGAGGGCACATATCTCTAACTGAGCGAAATGTCAGGAAAAGTTCCAGACTGATCCGGCGAAATGTGGTGCGATGACGATCAATCTCATCGACAGCGCCAAAAATTATGGACCAGATTATGTTGAAGATATCGTGCCGCACCCAGCAGCGGTAACCATAGCCGCCGACAGTGATTCTTCGGCAGAACGTGGAGCGATTCTCTTTTCTGAAGAACTCAAGGGCCTGGGTCACCGAACCTCTGGCACATTCAGACATCAGACCTTTGCCAAAAACTGGTTGTGCACCCACCCTTCAATATCTCCATTCTTCACCAATTCCACCTTGTTCCATCGGTCGCGCTTTTCTAGGAGTACGACGACAGTTCCCTTTTTCAGCAGGTCAGACACAGGCGGAAATTCCACGCCCGGGCCACTTCGAATATTCAGCGTGGACGCCATCACTTCATAGTGCTCCCGTTCTTCTTCCTCGCGACCGAGTACCAAGGCGCGCACGTTCTCCAATGGAAATGCCGGGCCTGGATCCCGCTTCCGATCGGGAGCGATATCCTCATGCCCTACCACATCCTTGAGGTCGTAATGTCGAACAAGGAGTTGTGCGAGTTCCAAGGCCTTCTGGATCTGGACCTCCGTATAGGCATGCCACCAGCGAGACTCGTCATCCAACTTGTGCTTGGCCAAGACAACTTCGTCTTCCGTATACAGTGTCCCAAACCAAGCCTGGTATTTGTCGCCCACTTTCTTCAGCGGACCCGCATTGTCCATCTCGATCCCAATGGAAGAGCTATTCAATCCGCTCAACCCATCCCAGTGACTGAGGCCTGCGTGCCAGGTTTTCACATTGAACGGCGCAAGTTGAGTGATCGTGCCGTCTCTGGCCAACACCAGATGAGCTGAGGCCTTCGATTCCGGATTCGATAGCCAGTTGATCGAACTCGCGGCACTCTTCCCAGCCGTGTAGTGGAACACGAGGTAGCGTGGGGCAAGGTCACCTCCTTTGTTCGGACTCTCGATGAAGGACACACCCGCCCCGACAAGCCGATCGTCTTCGATGGAGAGGCCCGAACTTCGCGCGATGGCAGTCCCTCGTGCTTTGGCCGTCCTCAACGCTGTCTTTATCTTCTTCGGTGTACAACGTGTTTTGGAAGATCTTCTACGCACCATCATGAACTCCCTGCAGCATGCTGAAAGGGCTCACTGCCCTTATGCCTATGCCACGATGTTTTCAAGAGGTCCTACTATCTTTGGTATCAGTTACACCTTAAAATTCCTTTGGCAGGTGGGACACACAAATGAACTGCGTTCGCTTTGGAAACGACGAATGACTCGCCCGCAGCTGTTGGGACAAAGTTGGCCTTCTTTGCCGTACACGAGGTGGTGCTGCTTATAGTGGCCTTCTGTGCCGTCCGGTGCAAAGAAATCCTTGACGCTTGAGCCACCACAGGAAATCGCATCCCGCAACACCGTCTGCATGGTGTCATAGAGTCTGATAATCGTGACCTTACGCAGCCGACTCACGTCACGGTTCGGATGGAGCTTGGTGCGAAAGAGGACTTCGTTCGCGTAAATATTCCCAATCCCCGCGATCACTTGCTGATGCATCAACAACGGCTTTAACCGTCCACGCCTGGTTTTCATCAGATTGATAAACTCAGCACGCGGTACCGTGAGGGGATCGACTCCGAAACGGCGAGCACGGTAACAGTCGAGGCCAGCCTGATCGAGCAGGGACATCCGTCCGAAACGGCGAGGATTCCAGTAACGCAGTTCCGATTCACGCCCTCCTGTGAACGACATGCGGACATGCACATGCTGCGGGTATTTTGTCTGCGTCGCACGAAAGAGCAGGAGACCTGTCATGCCCAACTCTGCAACGATATATCTGAGTTCTCCCTCTTTGTGAAACCCGAGTGCGACGCTCTTTCCGTATCGCGCCACCCCTTCCAGGCACGCACCGAGATACCAAGAAAGCGTGGGCAACCCTTCTCGAACGATATCAGCTCGCCCAACCCAACAATCGTTGAGCTGCGCGCCAAGGAGATTGGCCCGTATCTGCCGGGCAACGACTTCGGCTTCCGGCAATTCAGGCATGAGAGAAATCCTCGCAACACAACCGTACTCAATTAGGCCATGGACAAGGCACAAAAGACAACGTGTGAGAGGGCGCTATTTTTGGAGGGGACTTTCGACCTTGCGTTACGCACCGGAGGCGGGAATGGAAGCAGGCTTCTTCTCTTTCGTACGCGCCTCGCGAAGAAGATGAACTTGCGCAATGGCTTCTTCAAGATTTGGAAGGGGCATGGCACCAGGCCGCCGCGTCATGACCAACTTAAAGACCTGTTCATACGTCATCCCTTGGACACAACAGAGATAGGCCATGACCACTGACACAGATCGTCCCATGCCGGCACGGCAACAGACCATGGTCCGGTTGGCTGAAATATGCTCTTCGACCCAACTCACGGCTCGATCCAACAAGAGCGGCTCGGCTTCGGCATATTCAGAAAATGGGATCCTGCCATACCGCAACCAACTGGGAGGCTGTATGGTGAATTCTGCAGCGACCAGCAGCACCGCACTCACCTGTGGCGGCGGCTCGCTCGCGTCGTTGATATTTCCGACCAGCAGACTCTCGGTAATCCAATGCATCGTAGCCTCAGTATAGGCAGCGCGCCCGCCAGGTCAAGGAGAAATCTTGGTCCTATCCCGTTGCAGTCGTTTCCATGTGAACGCTATACTGGATACTCACTATCATCGCCCCCTGTGCAAGGAGTCTTCCCGATGCCAAACCCGACCATGAAAGAAGTGGAAACCAGACTTGGAACCGTTCAGTGTGCCATTTGTAAGGGGTCAAGCTTTGGAATCGATGAACGCTCTATGCAGGCAGATGGTGAGTGGCGCGGCATCTGTAGAAAATGCTTCTATACTTTCCCGATCTACACTGACATGGAGTTTTACCTTCGCACACAGCCAGACATTCCCTATCGCCTTAAAGAAATGTCCTGTCCGACCTGCAATCACAAAGGCGTGAGCCTCAATTTCCGCGCCACGATGTCCGTCAGGGAGTCCATCTATTTCCTGACCTGTACCTCGTGCCAGAACACATACCCGGAACAATCCTCCCTGGAAGCATTTGAATAGCTCGCCTTTTCACCCCCTGCGTGGTGTATACTTTCCCTATGAGTGAGATACCAAAAATTCCAGCCACGGCTCCCGAAGCTCCCGCTCCAGAGCCAGTAGCCAAGCCAAGAAAAGAAATCCCGCTCATTGCCATTCAAGACGACGGTGACATGATCGCCGAAGAAATGGCGGAGATGTTCGACGAAGACCGGGTGAGTCATCAGCACGGCAGCGCAGAACCGGAAGCGGATTAGCGGCTGTTGAAAAAGCCCTCCAGCGTCGTTCTCGCATCCCTCGAACCCTCAACGTAACCCACAGAGTACGCCTCGGGTTTTCGCTCGCTGCGGCCTTGCTGACAGGCCTTTTTGAACAGCCGCAGAACCAGATCGAGTAAAGACTCGCGACCTCTTTTATCCCCTCCCACGAGGTAGCGCCCACGATTCCCACGCCTTTTCAAAAATACTCTTAGGACCGTGGCAACGAATGATTCGACGGTCATCAGAGCTCTCAGATTGCCAAAATGCGACACCGCGAAAGTATCGTTTCTCGTTCCAACTTATCTCCTTGGACTTCGTCATTGAGAGTTTGACCTCCCAGAGCCCACCGCCACTAACGCCACCGAAGCTCGAAGGAGCACCAGGAAGTTGCAAATTAGCCCCGAGGTCAAAATAATCATACTCGCCGCGCTGATGCGCCTGCTGCACAGAGGAAATGAACGCGCTCCCATGGGCATGACCTTCAATAATTCTGGCCTGTGGATGTGTTTGAAACTCACTGAACTCTCCCACCATGCCTGTTACTGCCCAAAGTCCGTTCTCGGTCAGTGGTGGGCACGATGCAAGCGACTCCTTCTGTCGAGCAAGATTTAAAAAAGACTTGCGCGCAGTTATGGTGGGAACAAAAGCTTCGGCGAGTCTTAAGAGAGCAATATCTGGCCCCCATTCCGAGATCTGGCCGTTCCACAACTCTTCCGCACAGATAGAATCACGTGGGATCATAAACGATGATTGATTTTCCGTGAGAACTAGGCCGATTTTCTCCGCCCCTCTGGTCTCATGCCAGACGTGAGCTGCAGTCAGGATGTAATGAGTGCCTTCGATCTCTACCAGGGTTCCTGACCCGATGAGCCTGAGACGAGGCTGTGGTTTCTCTGGCAATAGAACATATAGCGCAACGAGGTAGTTTTTGAGTGAAAGAATAACCTCGTCCAACACGGCCTGCGGAATATCTCCTATTCGGATGCCGATGCTCACACGATTCTCCGTTTTGGTTTCAGAAATCCTATGCGATTTCCCAGCATGAGGCAAGGGCGTTACGCGCGCTCAAATCCGAGAAACGGGACTGGTCTATGAGCGACCGGTCCCATCTCCATACTCTCAGGAAGTATGCGGCATCAAGCGACTTGCGCTAAAAACGGCGAGGCTGATTGCATGCGCCACGCATCTAACGGGCAATAATCCCTCTGAGTTCGCTCGTTCTCTCTTCAGGGATGGGGGATGATTGATCTTCCACTGCGCGCGTCCAACGAGGGCCTTCGGAGGCCGCGCGTTGCGCGAGCACAGAAGATCATCAGGCTCCATCCCTCCTCTGTTCCGCGAGAAGGAGGACGGCCAGGCTACCCCTCCTCCTTCCAACCCTCCATGTTCTATCCTCTTAAGGACAGTCGTGACTGCTGCTGTGGGTATCAGAGCCCTGTTGAAATTCTTGCCAGAGCGAAGCGCCGCGGCCCGTTCTTACGGATGGCGCAGCCTGTTCGACGTTCCGTTCGACGATGAGTCGGAACGGAACTAGTTGCTGCGCCAAGCAGCGCTTCACTAGGACAAGCAACAGGGCTCTGGCTTTAGCGGCCGCAGCACGACTGTCCTCCCCACCCCTCTATTGGGGAATACCCTCCAACCTTCAGACTCCGTACACTCTGCTCCTCGATGGAACAGACCAGACCCTACCAACGCAGCCTCTATCGCCTGCCAGTCACTTACCCGACCATGTACTGTGTGACCGCGACAGTCGGCGAAGGAACAATTACGAATCTTTCGGCGATGGGATGCACGATCGAAGCTGATCAACCTCTGCTGGCAGACCGGCGGATTGCATTGCGCCTCATGCTCCCCGATCAACCCGAGTCGCTGCCGATCGATGAGGCCTATGTGCGGTGGGTGAATGGCCATCTGGCCGGGATCGAATTCATCCAAGTGGAACGTGCCGCAAACCTCCGGCTGCATGCGTTCATCTGGGACGGAATGGTCCAACGCTTCCACGCGATTCAACAACAACGCGCAACGTCTTAGCCTTCCTCTTCAATCCCACTGTTTCCCTTCATCGCCAGGCAGTGCCATCCAATTCCATCAATGTGATCTACTTCCCTTGTGAAAAGCAGGCAGGGCATGGATTCATCTCCAAGTCGGCACTCGACCTGATGACATTGTGAACCTGCCCTTTCTAGGCGTGCGGGCTTGTAGGCCCTTGCCTCACCCCTCGCGCCTCCACTATACTCCGTATTATGAGTATTAGAAACGCTGGCGGGGACTGGGAGCCGATGCTGCTGGGAATTGAAGCCCGGCACTGCAAGGTCTGTAAGGAAGAGCTCTATCGCAACAAAACGTTTTTCAGTGGCGGCTGGTCTCGTTGCGCCCTGTGCGAGGACTTTGTCCATTACAGCTGCCTGGCCAGCGGAAAAGTCTCATTTTTGAAAGCCCGCCCCCGTGTGTGTAAGGTCTGCCGTACGGCTCAAGAGAGCGCGCCGACCTCTCCGCTGAAGCCAGCAATTCCGGTGGCCGTCGGGTCGTGACTCCCCACACACAATCAAGCTCAATAGAAGCCCGTCGTGGCTGGCGTCATGCCTTTTTCCCAGACTCAGTCCGGTTCGTCCTCGCGCCGCTGATTCTCTTCTTTAGTGGATTTTACACGACGAAGTTTTTCCTCAGCGGCGCCTACACCTGGCCGCGAACGAGTCAAACCTTTGCGCTCACGCTTATTGTCGTCATTCTCTCCCGCGAGTTCGTCTACAAGGAGCAGCGGTCACGCTATGCAGCGCCAGGCCGTGCGTGGGCAACGTTGGCCTATTCCTGCGTACTCCCTTACATGATCGGTGTGGTGGTCGTGTTGACGCTTTGGGCGAGATAGCCCGATTCGAATCTTTGGCACGAGGACGATCGATGGCAGAGATTATCCGCAGTGGAGCGTTTCTCCAACAATGTTGGTCGGTCCATCCGCTCTGTCTGACCGTGAAGCGCATCGAGCCGGATCGGATTGTGGTGGTCACTTGTAGCTCCTGCCGGATGGTGCACCGGGTGACCACCGGCGCGATCACCAGACACCTATCGACAAGGGACTCCTCCTTGCCTCCACAGGAGATTACGCAGCCGGATGGGCTCATGGCGCTCAAACACTGTTTGGAGGCCCATGCTCCAGCCCTATCGCTCCGAGAGATGGATGTGTTCCAAGATGCGGTGTGGGTCCGCTGTGCAGAATGCCGGTCACAGTTCAATTTGGCGGTCTCCCAGTTCGAAACACATCAGAAATAGCCCGTCCCTTTTAAGCTAGTAACCCCACCGACCATTGACCATGCCATCACAATTTACACATGAAGAAGCGGCCTTGATAGCCGATCAACAGTTCTTCCTCGCCAAAGCGCAGATCATGGTGAAGGTGCGCAACTTACTCGGGCTTACACACGAGGCCTTGAAAAAGGAGGTCGCGTCGGCTGCTCTCGTCACTCCACCGGACTTCGATCCCGCCAACTGCCACTTCGTGAAAGGGGAGGCTCTTGAATCCTTTCCGTACCAATATCTCGACTTCCCGAAGCACTTCCATGACTCGAACGCCTTTGCCTTTCGGACACTCTTTTGGTGGGGACACCACATCGTGTGCGCCTTGCTGTTGGAAGGGGAAGGGATCAAACAGCACAAGGTACGGATCGTGAACCGGTTTCATCAACTTGCCGGGCAAGGGCTGGAACTGTCGTTGGCTCCGACGTTGTGGGAATGGAAGCGTGGCGAGGGATATACGTTGCCGATCACTCACGATCGCAAGGCGCAAATAGCCGCCGTATTGGCTGAACGGTCTTTTGTGAAGATCGTTCGCTTCCTGCCGTTCACCGATCCAAGGATTCAGTCGGGCCAAATGCCGGAATTCAGCCGCGAGACCTTTCGGGCGCTCCTGCCGATCGTGACTCGCTAGATGATCAATGGCATGCACATTCTCGCAGGATGCTCAAACAGACCGCTCAGCAAGGCCGCAGCCGATGAAAGCACCGGAGGCGTAGCATTTTTCACCCACCCACCCCACGCTGCCAAGACAGCGTGTTCTCCGAGTGGGCTACGTTGAGGATGCTTTCAAAGCGAGAACGCCGTTGACGGCCTGTTTCAGCATCCTGCCCGCGCCGGCATTTGTCTCTGATCGGTAACTTGGGTACACTGAGCCAACTTCAACAATGCAGCGTCCATTTGTAAGGAGGGCGATGTCGTGAAACAGGCAATGGGCCAACTGGGCGTCGGAGTCATGCTGACGGCAAGCTTACTGATGGGAGCGGGATGTGGAGGTACTGGGAAAACGGTCAATCTTGATCTCCAGCAGAAACACGAAGCGGCGCAATTCATGGAGACGGAACCAGTCAGAATCGTCATCGAATCGTTTGAAGACCGGCGCCAGGAAAAGAATCGGCTCGGTCTGCGGACTCATTTGTGGGGCGGGGTGACCTACTTCAATGTGGCGGGAGGGCGACCAGGAGACATGATTGCCCAGATTCTCGCCGATCGTCTGAAAACGCGCGGGTGGAAGAATCGAGCCTGGGCTGTCCAGGTCACTCCCAGCGGGCTCACAACGAATCCGAACAATGCAGACATCGTGATCAGCGGACAGTTGCTCGATTTTTCTGCCAATGCCAAGAGCCGGCTCTTTTCAACGGTCGTCACCACGAACAGTAGGCTGATATTCACCGCGAAGAATATCGGCGACCAGAGTTCGACGACCCGAAGTATCGAAGGGGCACAACGTGAAACCCTGTTGTGGTTCAACGAAGACGATGTTCAGCAGTTGCTGGCAGCGACTCTGAAGGACGATATCGATCGATACCTCGCTGAAACGACGATCGAGAACAACACGTTACGGTCGACACGTTGATAGACCGAGGGAATAGATGACACACCATGCGTGAACGTCGTTGGGAAACGACAGCTCCGTTGACCTTCGGCCAGGTCCTTGGTGTGGGCGAACGACTGGCTGCGTTAGGGTTGAAGCCGGCGGCGCCGTCAAAGGATGTCATCTGTTATGTCGAAGAATGGACGGTCAAGTCTCCTGAAGATTTTGAACAACTGGAGGGGTGGTCCACAGAAGATGTGACCCTGATCCAGGTCCGAGACGGTTGGAAGGGCGATTTTTTCCTTCTGGCCGGGGCCTATCACACAGTCTACCAACGCTATCAGGATGTGGGGACCTACTGCTCGATCAGTCATCCCTGGCGCATTCGCGATTCATTGCAATTGCACGACCCCCGCAGCATGCTCTGGCTTGGATTTCGCCACGCCCATTCGTTTATACGCATCCGACTCCAAACAAAAGAGGTGATCACCCCAGGCGAAACACGAGGCGATACCCAACGGGCACAGTGGTTGGAAGAACGTCGTACGTCGTTTCTCGAAGCGATCACGCTGTTGGAACTTCCCATTGAGACATTGGTTGAGAAACAGCAGCTGGTATTGCGGTCGGTCGATCCCTCCGTACCTTTCTTCTGCTCCTGGCCCGATGCCTTCGGGCCCTGTCAGTTCGAATACAACACGGCAGACGCCTATGAATTTCTGGTACCGGCCAGTAAGTTAGCCGCGACGTCTGCACCGGGACTAGTCGGCGTCAGAGCATACCTGACGGGTTTTCCTGACGTAGCACTCGTTGACTTTCAAGCGATTGAACCCACCGCCCGCTCCGCCTATCGATGTTCAGTGCATTGTCCGCTCAGCGATGTGCCGGAGATTCGATCTGTCATCGAACCGGACGGCCGCCTCTACAGCACCCTCTGTGAGTTTCAAACACAGGAACTGCTCCCTGAATGTGATGACGCCTCAGCGATCATCGGCATGATTGGGTCGCACACAGGCTTCGGCATTGAGGCCCGCTTGAATAAAGCACCGCTGAAAGACGAGGCCATGGCGGCATGGGTGGAGCGGCTCATCGGTCACCCAGTGACCTATGCCCCCTTGCCCGCATTTGTGTGATTGCGTGATGCCTCCCTCCGCGAGCCACGAATGCAGAAGGTAGTGCGCTTGAGCCCCCGTTCCTAAATCCAACTTTTCATTGAACAAACCAGGGAGATTTCGCACAGTGAGGGCATGAGCCCGCTGGCCACTATCCAATCCGTTCTCGCCAGACCTGTCATGTCGGCGGTCTTCTTTGTCTCAGGCGTGATTTACGATACCTTGACGCTGACGCGCATCGATCGTCTGCAAGACAATCTGATTCTGCTCTTCTATCTCGTCGCACTCGGCTTCCTCGTCGTGCTCACCGGTCGTCATTGTATGGCCACAGTGGAGCCGGCCGCTCTCGAACCTCACGACTCATCAATCTCCAGATTCCTGATCAAGACCAAGCCCTACTATCCGAAGGCCATGCAGTTTCTCTTCGGTGGACTGTTCAGTGCCTATGCCGTCTTCTACTCACGCAGTGCGACACTCACGGGCACCGGAGTCTTCCTAGGCCTGCTGGTTCTACTGCTGACGGCCAATGAATTCTTGCGCGATCGCCTCTTGAACGTACGCCTCCTCGTTGCGTTGTTCGCTTTGGCCAGCTTCAGCTTCTTCACCTTCTTTCTGCCTGTCATGGTCGGAACTATCGGAACCTGGGTGTTTCTGCTCGGAGCTGCGCTGACTGTGGGAGTGACGCTACTCGTCGTGCAGCTGATTTATCGACGAAATCCGGACCGATCGCAGAAGAAAGTGGTATCGGTCGCCGGACCGGCGATTGCCTTCATTGGCCTCCTGATCGGATTCTTTTTCTTGAACTGGATTCCACCCGTGCCGCTTTCCATGAAGTTTGGCGGCATGTATCGCGAGGTACAGAAGCAGAACGACCGGTTTGTGCTCAGCTTCGATCGCGAATGGTATCAGGTGTGGAAACGCTCACAGAATCCTTTTCCAGCCGATGAGCCTGTCTATTGTTTCACTGCCGTCTTTGCCCCCGTGGCCCTGAACACGACCGTCTACCACCATTGGTACTTCCGAACGAACAGCGACAAGCCCTTTACTCACGCCGACAGGATTCCGATCAAGATTGCCGGAGGCCGAGAAGGCGGGTATCGCGCGTATACGTTCAAGCAACGGCTCGATCCGGGGGACTGGCGCGTCGATGTTGAAACCGAAGACGGCCGGGTGGTCGGGCGAGTGTCTGTTGTGGTAGCAGAGCAAGGTGGGACCGGGGCCATACCCAGAACATTTATATACTAAACCATGAAACGCCTGAGTGGTCTTAAATTGCTTGAAGAACGAGAAGGCGAAGGGAAACCTGCGAACAAAGGCGACCGTGTCGTCTACAACAGCAGACTGTTCCTGAATAAGGGTGATGAGGTTCGACTGAACGAGACGCAGACAACACACCTTCCAAAAGAGATGATACGAGTTGTCGATGGAGTGACATCGAGCGATCGCACGATCGTACTAGGACGCCGTGAGGCGGTGGCCGGTGTCGAGCATGCTTTATTGGGCATGAAAGTCGGCGGCTATCGGAAAGTTCGTATCAGTCCTCATCTCGCCTACCGAGATAAAGGCATTCCGGGCCTCATTCCTCCGAATGCGGTGTTGATTTGTGAGATCTGGTTGCGCGACAGTGTGCGTGCTTTCCCTTCGTAAGACGTTACGGGGTACACCCATGAGCCCTCGGACCTTAGGACTTTGCCCTTCCAGCCCCAACTGCGTCTCGACGCAAGCCCAGGACAAAGGCCATGCTATCGCGCCGTTTCGTTATCGCAAATCTCGGGCAGAGGCAAAGGAGGCATTGAAGGACGTGATCCGCTCCTTACCCCGCGCGAAGCTTGTCGAGGAAGACGAGACCTATCTTCATTACGAGGTCACCAGTCTATTATTTCGCTTCGTCGATGATGTTGAATTTCTCTTCGACGACGACACGAAGACTATCCACTTCCGCTCCGCTTCCCGCACCGGCTACGGCGATCTAGGCGTCAATCGCGCGCGCATGGAGCAGGTGCGTGCCCTTGTTGAGCAAAAGCTATAACTCCAATTGGGAATTTCTTTGAGTAATGCGGCCTCTTTCCCTCTCCCTAAAACTCGTTCGTCAAAAAGCAGGCTAAGCACATTAGATACCCAAAGGACCACCCTTTAGATTTCTGGGCTACTGACCGAAAGGGGATTTTGCAGGCTGTTCAAAAAGGCCTATCAGCAAGGCCGTAGCTGACGAAAGCACCGGAGACGTAGCCTCTGGGCTACGTTGAGGATGCTTTCGAGGCGAGAACGACGCTGGCGGACTTTTCAACAGCCTGCTAGTGTGCGGGGCTGGATGGTTTGGGGCCAAGCCTGGTTGTGTGCTGGAAGACGCACTTCGGGCAGGTGTAGTGAACGAACTGCTTGCCCCCGACGAGACGCTTATTCATCTGAAGCCGACACCAGGTGCACAGGCGATCAGGAAGGTCGGCTGGGGGTGGCGCGTTCGGTATCGATGGGGCGACATGATCCATGAGGGCATTCTCTCCGACCGGTGAGAACCATGTCAATCGATCGAGTAGCCCCTGACTGCTTCAGCCCGAAAAAAAAGTTTCTATATCCTCCCTGATATAAATAGTTTCGTGGTATAGTTCGTGCGACAGGTCCACGGTGAGATTTTTACCCTCTTAACAGAAAGGTGTACAAACTATATGAGTAGCTCGCCTGAGTCCGAGTCCGCGATCTTTCCATCCGAGTCCCTAGTAGCCGCGCCCATTACCCCCCAAGAAATGGTGGGTGACGGGAAGGCGTGGGGACTCTGCACTGCCGTCGATCTTCAAGATTGTCATCCCGACCTGATTCGCAACGCTGACCATATTCGTCGCTATGTCGTCGAGCTGTGTGAGCTCATCGACATGAAGCGTTTTGGCGAGTGCCAGGTCGTCGATTTCGGCTCAGGTCGCGTCGCTGGTTACTCCATGGTTCAGCTGATCTCAACCTCGTTGATCAGCGGCCATTTCGCAAACGATACGAACGGCGCCTATCTCGACATTTTCAGTTGCAAGGGCTATGACCCGGCCATTGTCGAGACGTTCTCCAAAGACTTTTTCGGCGCCCGTCGCAGCACTGCGACCGTTACGCTCAGATACTAGCAAAAGTCCGGGAGCCGCGGCACCGCGGCTCCCGGTATCGACCTGAACGCCCCCTGCCATTCCACAAGCCATGAACCCCACCACGGTCAAAGAGTTTTTTCAGCTTCTTCCTAGCCGGCTCGACTCAGATGCCGCCCAAGATCTCAACGCGGTCTACCAGTTCGATCTGAGCGGAGCGCAAGGCGGGCAGTACATTCTCACGATCTGCGAGAGGACCTGTCATGTCGTTGAGGGAATGCATGCAGCCCCTCACGTCGTGCTCTCGATGACTGGAGAAGATTCTATGAAGGTCCTCAGGGGGCAGTTGAGTGGGACAGCCGTCGCGATGTCTGGACGACTCAAGATCAGCGGGGACATCGGTTTGGCGATGCAACTGAAGGCACTCTTTCCAACTATCAAGTAACCAACCGACTTCCCTATCAGTCCGGGGAGAAACCATTTCGGCATAGCACAAAGTTGACGTCATCGGGGCTGGGACAAGTGGAATCCCAGCAGGAAGCTCAAAAAGTCCGTCCAGCAAGGCCGCAGCCGATGAAAGCACCGGAGGCGTAACATTTCTCACCCGCCCACCCAAGCTGCCAAGACAGCTTGTTCTCCGAGTGGGCTACGTTGAGGATGCTTTCGAGGGGAGAACGCTGTCTGGTGAAAGGCGCGTCTCGGCGCGCCTGGGTTGGGTGGGTGAGAACTGATTTTTTTCAGCATCCTGCTATCGGCCAGTCGGCTCGGCCGGAATCCAGTCGACACCCTCTGGTGCCTGATCCGAATGGCGAGGGAACCGCTCCTCTAACATCACATAGATCGTGGGCACGAGAAAGAGCGTGAGGACCGTTGAAAAACTGAGTCCTCCGACAACCGTCCTCGCCAACGGGGCATTCGTTTCACCACCAGTCCCCCAACCGATAGCCATAGGGAGCAGCCCTAGGACCGTGGCGAGTGACGTCATTAATATCGGCCTGAGTCGCGTCCGGGCAGCGATGACTGCCGCGTGATGCAACTCTTGCCCTCGCCGCCGTAGCACGTTCGTATAATCCACCAGCAGGACACCGTTCGAGACCACAATGCCCAACATCATGATGACGCCCATCATCGACGTCGTGGAGAGTGTGGTGTCGGTCAGAAAAAGGATCAGAATCACGCCTGGGAAGCCCATCGGAACCGAGAACATGATGATGAAGGGATCGATCAGTGATTTGAACTGCGCCGCCATCACCATGTAGACGAGAACCAACGCCAGAGCCGTGGCAAACAACAAGCCCTCAAATGTTTCTCGTTGCTGTTGAATCTGGCCCGCCAACCGGATGCTGAATCCAGTGGGAAGCTGGATCTTGGCTAAGCCCGCCTCCAGGTCGGTGGTGACGGCACCAAGGTCCCGATCGACAGGGTTAGCGGTCACATGAACCACCCGCTGAAAGTATTTGCGGTCGATCTTGACCGGGCCAGCATTGAGCTTAAGGGAAGCAACATTCTTGAGAAGGACTGGTTCTCCAGCTCGTCCGATCAACACGATGTTCTCGATATCAGTGAAATCCTTTCGATGCTCTTCCGCGAGCCAGGCGCTGATGTAGTACTCATTCCCATTTTGCGGGTCGGTATAAATGATAGGGTCAGTCGGGCCGTTGCCGTTGAGAGAGAACAGCACGGCGTTGGCAACGTCCGTTTCGCTCACGCCCAAGAGAGCCGCCTTCTCTCGATCCACCACCACATTGACCTCAGGGTAATTCTCTTCTCGACTGACTTCGATATCCGCCACACCCGGTATGTGGTTCATCAGGTTTTCGACCTGACGGATCACTCCCCTCGCCTGCTCGAAATCGTACCCGTAGATTTCCACGTCGACGGATTTTTGCGACCCAAAGCTGGTAATTCGCTTGATAAGCCCGCCCGGATCGAAAAACATCGCGACGCCCGGGAAAAGCTTGAGAACTTTAGGTCGCACCTCGTTCATGATTTGCACTTGGGTTCTGGTTCGTTTGTCCGGTGTCACAAGATGGACGGAAATACTCGATGTATGGGGGCCGGTATTCGGATTAAACAGCGAGGAGCGCCCCTGCGCGAGCACACCGGTACTGGACACGATCGTTTCCAGCTCTTCGGCAGGAATCTGTGCCCGCAGGACACGTTCGATCTCAGCCACTTGCTGCTCGGTTTTTTCCACTCGCTGACCAACCGGTGCCCGCAGGACGACGCGGAACTGGCTTTCATCCGACACCGGCAAAAACTCTGTGCCGATTTGGGGCGCCAGTGCGAGAGACGCGGCGAAGAGCAGCAGGATACCAATAATGACAAGCCAGCGATGAGCCAAAACCCAGCGGAGCGATTCCTCGTAGCCTTTATCTAACGACTCGTATTGTCCGCGGCTCCAATCCATCAGGCGCACGAACCATGCCGGCATCGAACGGTGAGACTCTTGTTCTGGCTTGAGGAATCTGTAGCAGAGTGCCGGGGTCACCGTGCGGGAGACGAAAAAGGAGGTGAACAGTGAAATCGCAATTGTGATCGTCAAGGGAATCAGGAGCAAGCGGGCAATCCCGGCGACGAAAAAAATCGGGAGAAACACAACGACCGTGGTGACCGTCGAGGCGAGAATGGGCATCGCCACTTCGCGGGCCGCTTCCAGGATGGCGTTCCAGCGGCGGGGCGACGTGTTGAGGTGGCGTTGAATGTTTTCGAGTTCTACGATGGAATCGTCAACGAGCCGGCCGATCCCAAGGGCCAAGCCTCCCAGGGTGAACACGTTGAGCGTTTGCCCGGAAAAGTACAGCACGATGAAGGTCACCATGATCGAGAGAGGAATGGCGACGGAAATGATCAGCGTGCTCGTCACACTACGGAGGAAAATCAAAATGACCAACGCGGCCAACAATGATCCGTGCAGCGCCTGTTCGATGAGGTTGCTGATCGACTGGCGGATATAGACTGATTGATCGAAGGAAATCCCGACTTTCACGCTAGGCGGAATGCCGATCAGCTTCGGCAGGACCTTGCGCAGCGCATCCACCACCGCCACGGTGTTAGCGATAGGCTGCTTGTTCACACGAAGATACACGGCTCGAGCCCCATCCGTCCTGACAATGTTGGTCTGAATGTCCGATGAATCGGTCACGGTCCCGACATCCCGTACGCGCACGGGGCTGCCCTGTGGATTGACCTTCACGATCACGTCTTGAATCGGGTCAACCGTGCGAAACTGATTATTGGTGAAAACATTGTAGTCCAGATTGCCGGCCTTGATGTCGCCCGATGGAAGGATGAGGTTGGCGGCCTTCACGGACTTGACGACGTCCAGGATTGACAGACTTCGAGCGTTCAACAGCGCCGGGTCGAGGTTAATGTTGATTTGGCGGATCTTCCCGCCTTCCACGGTGGCAGCAGCAACGTTGGCAATTTGTTCAATCTGTGGTGCAATCGTATTCGAAGCTAGGTCGTACAAGGCCCGTTCGTCCAGATCGTCGCTGGAGACCGTCACGAGAGAGACAGGGATATTGGAGACGTCGAACTTGACGATGAAGGGTTGCCCAATGCCCGGCGGGAGGCTATTGAGGATTTGGGTGACGCGTTGCATCACCTCCATCTGGCCGACATCAATATCTGCCCCCCAGTTGAACCAGATCTGCACTGCGCCCATGCCCTGCTTGGCGAACGACTCGACATGATCGACATTCGAGGCGGAACTGACGGCTTTTTCGATGGGATAGACGACACTCTGTTCGATGTCGAGCGGCGGCGCGCCTTTATAGATGACACCGACGAAGGCGACGGGCACTTGAATCTGCGGGAAGAGATCGACCGGTAACCGCTGGACGGAGGTGCCACCTAGGATGACCATGGCAAGCGACAACATCAGGACGCCGATGCGGTTGCGAAGCGCAAGGAGGGTCAGCCACATGATGAAGATGTAAAATGTGAAACGTGAAACGTAAGGGGTGAGGGGTCAGGAGATAAACAGGGACGTGGAAGGCGGGATGATATCTTCAGCATACGCCTCACGCCTTACCCCTCACGCTTTACCGGTTCGGGAGATTGTGTCTGCACAGCGGCACCATCATGTACGAGGTCTTTTCCGGAGATGATCACCTGCTCCAATCCAACCAAGCCCTTGGTGATCTCCACTCGGTTCTCGTCACGGACTCCAATTTCCACCGGTATCCGTTGAGCCTTTCCTTCGCGCACGATATAGACATATTGCGAGTCTTCCAATCGACTTACCGCATCGATGGGGATCTGAATCGCGTTTCGATGAGTGCCGACTAAGACCTCTACACGGGCAAACATGCCGCCTTTCAAGACATGATCCTTGTTGGGAAGATCGACCTCGATCGTCATTGTTCGGGTCGCTCGGTTCAACGCCTGAACAACACGGGTAACGATGCCCTCGAAGACGCGATCCGGATAGGCTTCAGCGCGAACTTCTGCTTGTTGACCCACCTGGATGAGCGGAACATCCTTCTCGACGACTTCGATCAAAATACGGACTGTCTGGATCTCATGAAGAGTGAGAATCCCTCGGGACATGGTAGAGGTACCGCCGGTTGTCCCGCTGACATAGGACCCGAGATCGAGGTTGCGCTCAGCCACATAGCCCGCAAAAGGCGCACGGATATACGAGTAGGCCAGGTTTGTCTCGGCCTGTGCCAGGGCAACGTCCATCTGCTGGACCTGTGCGCGGAGCGAATCGAGCGCCGCCGCTGCTGTGTCGTATGCGACCTGTGCGTTATCGAGATCTTGCTGCGAAACAAACTGGTCTTTGATCAGCGCCTGCATCCGATTGAGCGTCAGGGTCGTGTTCCGGACACTGGCGTCCTGCTGCGCGACTCTTGCTCTGGCTGCGGCCAGGTTTGCCTTGGCTTGATTAACAGCGTGCCGATAATCCGCGTGATCGATTTCGATCAGGAGCTGGTTCGCTTTCACCAAGGCTCCTTTCTCGACATAGACCTTGGCAATATAGCCATCGACCCGTGAGAACAAATTGACCACCTGGTTGGGGGTAATGTCGGCGGTATACGTTAATCGAATATCAAGGTCCCGTTTGAATGCCGCCACAGTGGCAACAGTGATAACACGGGGTTTACGAGTGTCTGTCTTGGCGCCGCTGCTTAAGCGAAACACAACGAGCGCTGTGACCGCGAAAAAAATGATCACCCCAAGTGTGATAATCGGATGTTGTTTTAGGGGGTTCATCGCAAACGCCGACTCGACGACTTGCGGCCAATCGGCATCCTGATCAGGCCGGCGAGAAAGAGATCGACATAGGTGGCGACTGTGGCTTCATGGGATTGATGCATCGGGACTCCGAAGATCTCATGAAGTAGTCGGTGATGGACGACCATGCCGATGAAAGCGCGAGCTGCCAGAAGAGGATCGACAGAGCGAAATGCCCCATCTTCGATCCTTGTGCGAATGTACGCAGCAAGATAATCGTAGAATACTTTGTGGTGCATACCAAAGAACAACTCGGAGAGTTCGTGTCCCTCTAACGCACTGAACAAGAGGAGCCGTAAGAACGTTGAGTCGGCACCGGGGCGAATCCGATAGCTCGCTATCATTGTAAACACACGGTGGTCATCTCGTTTTGTGACCGCCGCTTCCACGACATCAAGGAGTTCATTCACGGTCACTTTTTCTGCCAGGATTGCCGCGTAGAGCGTCCGTTTCGTTGGAAAGTATTTGAAGACTAACGCCTCGCTCACTCCCACCGCTTTGGCGATTTCTTTTGTGGTGGTGCCGTTGAATCCTTTTGCAGCAAAGAGCGAAGCGGCAGCCGCGATGAGGCTGGCCTGACGAATGCCGGCAGAAACCCGCTGCCCGTTTTCGTCCCTACCCTCTGCGGTTTGCTTCTTCATGGTAAGTAAGTCTTCACTCACCTAAATCCTATCATGCACCGTTTCAGAGCAGCAAGCCCTTGATACGAACTGCAAACGAGTTTTTCGGGAGGCGTATTAGGTATCCACGGAATTGGAAGAAAACTACCTGGCACGACTCTCCTGACGGGCCATCCGTTTCTGGCCGTCGAGTTAGCTAATTATTGGTCGGCATCAGCCCATGTGGACAATCCCATCCCCGCACAAGGCATGGACTTCAGTAATGGCGTCGTGCTCGGTGTGAGTAAGGCCTTCAAGCAGCGTACGTGGTGGAATGAGAGCAGAATCGCACTCATGTATTGAGATGGCATGACAATGGTCTGATGACTAGGGGTTGGACCAGGAATGGTTCGGGCTTCTACACTTCCCTGCCTTGCAGCTCAACTTCTATCATCATATCAAGGATTTCAGATATGACCGTTGCAGGCGACAATGGTCAACGAGGGTGCACGAGAAAAGCCTCCCCCGGAGTGTGGAGGGAGTCATGCGCCTTCAGATTGAAATGGTGTAAACGGGTTTGTCCTCGTGCCGTGATGAGAAGGTTCGATTCCGTATGCGTTTATTTTTCACAAGCCCAAGCCGATACTGCCCATAACCCGAAGAGAGACCTGCTAAGCGTCGCTGCTGTCAATGACCTGAACTGTAGCGTTAGGACTTGCCTGTCTTTCGTCGATAGGTCGTTGCGATCCCTGCGAGCCAACAATCAGCCTAATCAAAGTGCGCGGCATTCGCGCGTAAAAAGTACCGGAGGCGGTTGTGTTCCCGTAAATTCATCGTAAGGATCTCGACTCCGAACCGATGACCTGAGGCCCACGCTACCTTTGCCTCCATCACGAACAACGGATCTTGCCCATCGGGAAGGTAGAGAAAAATTGTAAGTTCTTCCCCCGGTGAGACAAAGGTGTTACCTCGAATACCCAATCCCGTAGGCGAGAGATCCGTGACCGTGCCATCGCCAATGAGAACCTCGCCGGTAGGCTCTTGTGCTGAGTACATCAACCCGAACTCTACCGAGGGCCGAGAATCATGCCTCCGATTGACAGCTTCGACCATAGGCTGAAGCCCTCTTCTCGTTGTGATCGATGTTCGTTTCATGATGCCAACTCCTAGTTCCTGCTGGCCTCAGGTACTGACGGCACAGCTTGAGAAAGTTTATACGAACTCACACATGGTCTTCTCCGTAACGTTGGGGCGATGTTAGATGATTCGGAATGCCGTTCGTCGATCGTCTAAGAGCGACACACTGATATGCTTCCAAATAACTTCTTGCAACCGTTTCCGTTCATCTGGTGACAGCTTGGGAAACTTGACGGCAAACGAATCTTTGGAGATCCAGGAAACGATGACGTCGGTGAGGCGCATGGGAGTGTGCCCGTCCTCAAGGTCTAGGAGCAGCGTAAGACGGCTGCCTAGCGGGCTCGGGGCTACACCTAAGATCTTGCAGCCAGTTTGAGAGAGGTCCATCAAGGCCCCTTCTCCAGCGACAATTCGTGCACCTTCTTCACCGAAGTACGTGATTCGGTATCGAATGGGAATCCTTTCAGCATAGCGCCGATCCAAAAGCGAATGAGCCTTCTGGGTGTTAATCTTGAGAACGGGGTGGTTCAGTTTCATCGGTGCCTCCACAATGGTTACGCCGAGGTTTCTCTATCTCTCGCGATAGTGTGAGAATACCGCACTCAAGAATTTCGACAATCCCTAAAGAGAGGGGATAAAGGCCCCTCCCGAAGAGGGGATACTCGGCAGAAGAATGCAGTGGGTGGGTGTTTTATAGCAGGAACACCGCAAGAGTGAGTGAAACGTGATTTTCCCCTGATCAGCCTCAATCTAACCCTTTCGGAGGAGTGGGAGACTTCCCGGTATCAGGCCAAGAGCCTCGATGAAGGCCAAACAGGAGCGGGATGGCGACTGCTAGTCTTTGGCGGGAATGCCGACAAAGACCACCAACAGCATTCTCGTGGCGCTCTGAGGCTCAGTATAAGGTACTCCGTACGATTTCCTTTCTTCGCTTGCCATGGCCTTGCTGGACGACCTTCGACAGATTCTGAACAAGTCTCTGTCCAGGCAGACCCTTATGGTTCCGGAGCGTACAAGTACTTTCTCAACACCCTGATAAGAAGTGGAAACTCGAAACGGGCTGAATTATTTGCGGAACGAATGGTGTACAATACTCAAAAGACAGCCAAGAATTTAATTGCGGCAAGACAATCTTTCGTTGATCTCGTTGACTAATTTGTTAGATGATAATTGGTTAAACAACGATGTCAGCCAATGGAGGTGGATATCATGACCAAATCGCAAGCTGCGGCGTTACGCGAGAAGTGGGCAGAGGGGGATAATCCATCTTGTCGGCATCTGCATTTGGAATTGGAGCACAACAACAACAATTATTTGACAGATAACTATCACTGTACTGCCTGCGGTGAGTTGGTAGCCGCCAATACCCGTGATCCCTTTCAAGTCATCTAACCCTGGTCAATCCATCATCCCTCCATCTTCAGGATCTGAGAGTGGAGTTCGCTGAGCGACAACATCAGCTGGGCGCATGGCTTTCAATCACCACTCAAGACCAACCAGTCCACGGTTTCAAATTTCGATGGCGTCGCGAAGGCCCTGGGGGTTGGCTAGCCCTGCACAGAACTCATCTGAAAACATTCCTCGGCAGTGACATCAACTATCGCCGTAGGAAGGCGATCCACCGCCACAGGTTCAGCATACTCGCGAGGGAAGCCGCCACGTAGGTCAGCGCGGCCGCGGTGAGGATGCGGCGGGCCCCCTGCTCGTCTTGAGGCGACAGGTAGTTCCGTTGCTGGAGCACTGGAAGCGCACGCCGGAAGCTGGCGTCCCATTCGACTGGAAGCGTGATAAGGTGCACGAGTGTGGAAATCCCCATCGTCGCCATCCCGGTAACCAGGACAATCACACCCGCCACAGGAGTCTGCGCCAACGCCGTAGCAATTGGAATGCCCATCATTACTACCCCTCCAAGCTTTTCCGCTCCCTGCGCGACCCGCACCAGTCGCGTGCGCTCCGTGAACGGTTGGTAGCCCGTATGGTCTTGAATGGCATGGCCGACCTCATGGGCGGCCACGGTGATCGCGGTGAGAGATTTCCCATCGAATTTATCGGGGGTCAGGCGGACGGCTTTGGTCTCAGGGTCGTAATGGTCGCCCTGCTGGGTCATCTCCACTTTGATGTGCTGCATATCGAGCCGATCAAGCAGGTGTCGCGCCAACTCCGCCCCGGTTCCAGGATAGTCAGGCCGAGGTACACTATGCTGGGCAAACACCCGCCTGGTCCATAGTTGCGGACCGAATACGACGATGCCGACAATGATCAACAGCAGGGCTAGACGCACGATATACTCCCACCACCGCGATCCCACGTGTCAGGCGTGGCACTCTGCCCAGGCCATCGGCACACCCATGTGTGGGATCGCCCCTTTTCCCTCACGTTAACACAATGGACAGACGCACTGTCCCACAAGGGATAACCTGGCCTATCCTTACAGCGCCGATCGACCGAACACCGGCCATGCTCTTCCACCCTCTCTATTTGCCCAGGTGACAGCACCCTCCTTCATATTGTAACAAGCGTGATTCGGTCGTCTGTGCTATAAACCGCGTGAGACCTCGGCAAACAACCTCGGAAGACAACAGCACGATGCCGACTTCCATTGGTGTGATCTTCATCGTGTTCTCCACGCTCGTCATTCTGAGCGTGTTGACGATCAAGCTCTCGAATCGATTCGGTATCCCCTCGCTAGTCTTGTTCCTCGCCATCGGCATGTTGGCCGGGTCCGACGGTCTCGGCGGCATCACATTCGACAATCCGTCCCTGGTACGGTCGCTGGGTATCACGGCGCTCGTCTTGATTCTGTTTTCGGGTGGATTGGACACGGAATGGACAGCGGTGCGGCCCATTATATGGCAGGGGCTGTCGCTCTCGACCATCGGGGTTCTGGTGACGGCTCTGCTCATCGGGGTGTTTGTCGCCTGGGTCCAGGGGTTTTCATTCCTAGAGGGCCTCTTGCTCGGCGCCATTGTGTCGTCCACCGATGCTGCGGCCGTCTTCATGGTGCTACGGGCACGGAAAACTAAGATCCCCAGGCGATTGATCCAATTGCTCGAATTCGAGTCAGGCAGTAACGACCCGATGGCCGTCGTGCTGACGATTGCGCTGATCCGACTATTGACGGAACCCTCGACCTCTTTCGGGGAGCTTGTCGTATTCTTTGTGATGCAAATGGGCGTGGGAACCGTGATCGGCATTGCGATGGGCGAGATCATGCGGCGATTGTTCAATGCGCTCGACTTGGAGTTGGAAGGTATTTATCCGGTACTGTCGCTGGCGTTGGCGTTGCTGACCTACGGCCTGACCGACTACCTGGACGGGAGTGGCTTTCTTGCCGTATACCTGGCGGGGCTCGTCATGGCGCGAAAACCGTTTACTCACCAGCAGAGCGTCTTACGTTTTCACGATGGGCTGGCCTGGCTGATGCAAGTCACCATGTTTTTGGCGCTGGGGTTGCAGGTATTTCCGGCAAGGCTTGTACCAATCGCCGGGGTAGGCATCCTGATTTCCCTTTTCCTCATCTTCGTCGCCCGCCCTGCGAGTGTCCACGCGGCGCTGGCTTTTTCGCCGATGTCTTTTCGAGAGCTGACTCTTGTGGCCTGGGCAGGGCTCCGTGGGGCCGTGCCGATCATCTTGGCCACATTTCCCATAGTGGCCGGGATCGAAAAGGCCGACATGATCTTCCATTTGGTGTTCTTTATTGCGCTCACGTCCGTCGTCATGCAGGGGACAGCGATTCCGTTACTGACACGAATATTGAAGATCGGAAGCCCCCAGCCCAATCTGCAATCAACCCCCAAACCGATACCGTAACTTTCTTTTGGTTTGCCGGTTCTTGTGGTAGAGCTAGGCGGGTGAAGGGTGGAAACTGTTTGGTAAATCCGGCACACGAGGGCCTCTTTCACAAGAGGCCCTCGTAGCCGTAAAGATGGCTGGTCTTGGCTTTATTGTACGTCGACGGTGACGCTATGAGTAGCCATGACAGGGTCATGGTCCTTGGTGGCGCCGGTCACAGTGACCTTGTGTGTCCCCTTGCTCAGGCTCTTCAGCGTACCGGCAAAACCCTTCTGATACTCTCCATCCACATATGCATGGACATGCGTCGCTTGCGAACCCTTCGTCAAGTCGTACTTCACCTCAAAGGTATCGGCAACCCTATCCCCATCCTTGGGAGACATAATCATCACCTTCGACCCGTCCTCGACCGGTGCTTTCGCTGGTTTATCCCCTGCAAAAACTGGCGCCACGGCGAGACAGCCCGCCAATGCAACCCCTAATCCCATCAACCCGATACGTCCCATCCTCTGCATCACGACGACCTCCTTGTTTGAACCAACTGAATAAACATTACCGCCTCCCATCCCCTCTCGGATACCCTCTAGTCTGATGACCAATCGTTCCCCGAGAACGAATATTGAGACATTTTACTTTCCAGAATTTCCTCAGTCAATCCGCACCTACGCGCTGGTGGCCGTGAACATGGCACGTCGCCGTATTATTCCACTTCGACGATAATGGTATGAGTGGCCGTCACAAGATCATGGTCCTTTGTGGCGCCGGTCACGGTGATCTTGTGATCTCCCTTGCTCAGGCCCTTGAACGCCCCGGAAAAACCCTTCTGATACTGACCGTCTAAGTACACATGGGCGTGCGTCGCTTGGGAGCCCTTCGTCAACTCGTACTTCAGCTCAAAACTGTCGTCGACCTCTTCCCCGTCCTTGGGAGAGGTAATCACAATCTTCGATCCGTCCTCAACTGGTGGTTTAGCCAGTTTATCCTCCGCAAAGAGTGGCGCGCCGGTAAGCACGCCCACTAACGCGATCCCTAATCCCATCAACCCAATACGCCCCATCATCTGCATCGCGGCCTCCATGTTTGAACCAACTAAATAGATACTGCGGGTAACTTTCCCTGCAATACATCCCCTCGTCTGTTTTCCAGCCGTCCTACCGTGGAAAATATTTGGGCATTCTACTTTTCAGGATTGTCCCGGTCAATCCGCACCTCCGGGCATTGAACGACCCTGAGCGCAAATAATCCCTCCAAGCTCGCTCGTTCTCTCTCTAGGGATGGGGGCTGATTGATCTTCCACTGCGCGCGTCTTCCCGATTCCCCATTTTGGTTTTCAAGGGAAGCCTGGTCGATCCTCGATTGCGCGCGTCGAACGAGCACCTTTCGAGCGTGCGCGTTCCGCGAGCAGGAGGACGGCCAGGCTGCCCTTCCCCTCCCCCCTCACCTCCCAATATGGTACGGTACAGAGGAACAGGGCACACAACGATGACCATGCACGCACAATTTCCAGACGAGCAAAGCGTCGAGGGCGCCTTTACCAGGCAGCCGGATGTCTTTCAGAGCTGGGTGACTGCCAACGGGAGTTCCGGTTTTCCTGCGGCGAGCGGCCGCTACCATCTCTATGTTTCCTGGGCCTGCCCTTGGGCACATCGGACGATCATTGTGCGAAAGCTCAAGAAGCTCGAAGATGTCATCGGCATGACGGTTGTGGATCCAATCCGCGACGAGCGAGGCTGGGCGTTCCGCGAAGGGCCGGGGCATTCGCTCGATCCCATCAACGACTTCAAATTCCTCAGCCAGGCCTACAAGGTCACCGATCCGAACTATCGGGGGCGGTTCACTGTCCCTGTGTTGTGGGATACGGTGACGAAACGTATCGTCACCAATTCCGACGACGACCTCATGCGCATGTTTAACGGCGAGTTCAACCGCTTCACCGAGAGCAAAATTGACTTGTATCAGGACGGCATCCGGAAAGAGATCGACGACCTCAATACCTTCATCTACGAGAACGTCAACGACGGGGTCTATCGTGCAGGATTCGCCACATCGCAGCAGGCCTATGAACGAGCCGTGTTGCGCCTCTTCGACGCCTTCGATCAACTTGAGAGCAGGCTGGCGCGCCAACGCTATCTCTTCGGCTCACAATTCGTCGAAACCGATTGGCGCTTGTTCGTGACCCTCGTACGCTTCGACGCCGTCTACCATGGACATTTCAAATGTAACCTCCGGCGAATCATCGACTACCCCAACCTCTTCGGCTACCTCAAAGACCTCTATCAGACCGATGGGATCGCCGAGACCGTGAACTTTGACCACATCAAGCGGCATTACTACATCACCCACGATGACATCAATCCAACCCGTATCGTTCCCCTGGGTCCCGACCAAGACCTTTCCACCCCCCACGGCCGCGAACATCTGCGATAACAAGCAGGCTGTTGAAAAAGCCCGCCAGCTTCGTTCTCGCATCGTTCAGACCCTCAACGTACCGATTGAAATTTTCAGAGATCATGAGCGCTGGAGGGGATTTTCCGTTCGCCAAGATCTATTGTGCGGGCGAACGGCTCCACGAAGTGCGGTGGGTACCTCCTCGGGTCTTCACTCGCTGCGGCCTTGCTGGACGGGCTTTTTGAACCGCCTGCGGGTTGCGCGAGAGCTACCTGCTACCCCGCCTGCGCCCTACATTTCCCTGAGTCTTGAACTGTTTTTTAACAGCCTGCTAGCGGCTTAACGTTTCAAATTGACCCACAACCCACGCTCCCGGATGCTGGCAGCATTTGTACCATCCTGGTAAGGTACATTTCTTTTTTCCTGGAAAGTCTGCCTCCATGTCTATCCAGTGGTTCCCGGGTCACATGAATACGGCGCGCAAAGAAGCGGCCAAAACGATGGAGGCAATCGATGTCGTCGTCGAAGTATTGGATGCGCGCATACCGAGCGCCAGCTGCAATCCACTGATCGAAGAGCTACGCCTGGCCCGCCAACGCCCGAGTCTGAAAGTGCTCAACAAGGCCGATCTCGCCGACCCCACTAGCACTCAGGCTTGGCTGGACCTGTATAACCGACAACCGGGCGTCAGCGCCGTGGCTCTATCTTGTCATCATGCGGGAGATGCCGCCAAGATACCTCATCTCTGTCAGCCACTCGCCCCCCATCGCCAGAGCAGCGCAAAACCGTTGCGCATGTTGATCATGGGAGTCCCCAACGTCGGTAAATCGACCCTCATGAACATGCTCCTCAAACGCCGCATCGCTCGTGTGGGAGATGAACCGGCTGTGACCAAGGTCCAACAACGTCACAAACTGAACGACCACATGGCCATCACCGACTCACCAGGACTATTATGGGGAACCATCAAAGACCCTCATGTGGGCCTCCTCCTCGCTACGGTCAACGCCATAGGCCACAAGGTCGTCGATGACGAAGCCGTCGCAGAATTTCTCGCCGTCATCCTGCTTGCGCGCTATCCAGCTCGACTCACGGCCCGCTACGGCTTTGCTGTGGACGGGCTGACTAGTGCAGGCGTGATCGACGCGATCGGCAAAAAGCGCGGCTGCCTGCTGACCAGAAGCGGCGGAGGGATAGACCGGAACAAAGCGGCGAGGATACTCCTGTCGGACTACCGCGACGGCGCACTCGGCCGCACCAGCTTAGAAACACCGGATAGGCGGACAGAAGAACATGTGCCGATAGCAAGCGCGTGAGGTAGAAAGACCGACTGGTTTAATCGTTCCCTGAGGCAGACAAGCCAGAGAATAGCCGCTCACTCACAATCCGACTCTGACAAAGTCGATATACCCTCGTTCAATGTCCGTACTGAGAAGCTCTACCCATACCTTGTCTCCGACGTCGAGGCCTCGCTCGCCTGTCACCAATCTCCCTTCGACGGGTGGCTCAAGGATCCGGACCCACGTGCTTCTGTCTGACATACCCGTCACGATCGCGTCGAAACGCTGCCCAATCCGCGATTCGAGCAATAACGCCGCTGCGGATTTGCGGAGCTGCCGCTCGACTTTTTCCGCATTGTGTTCTTGTTCCGTGCAGTGGTCGGCCAGATACTTCAGTTCTTCTGGACGGTACGGCGTTGCTGCACCGGCCAGTGCCGCTTTGATTAGCCGCTGAGTGATAAGATCGGGAAAGCGGCGGTTGGGAGCCGTAGAATGCGTGTACCCCTTCACCGCAAGCCCAAAATGTTCCGGCGAAACCCCTGTCGACTGATCCAGCACATATTCGCCTCTGCCGATGAGTTTCACGATGGCCAGGGACAAATCGGGAAACGTGAGGGGATCGGCCTTCCGGCGCGTGACGAGGAACGATTCGAGCGCCCTCGCATCCGGCTCCTGCGGTAAATGCCCATTCCAGCCTGCGGCAAATTCCCTAATGCGCTGCCAGCGTTCGGGAGAGTGCAGAATGCGATGGAACGGGGAGATACCTTTTCCCTTGAGATAGGAGACGGTCGCCTGATTCGCCGCGATCATAAATTCTTCGATCAGTTCCTTGGCGCGATTTTTCTGTTCGACCCTGAGATCGGTCAGCACCTCACCATCAAACACAACTTTTGGCTCGATCGTTTCAAGACTCAGCGCTCCCTGCTGATGTCGTCGTGCCTTGAGCCGCTGCGCGACCTGGTCTTGCAGCCGGAGTTGCGCATCAAGGCCTGGGACAACATCAAGCCGTTCAGGCGCACGCGCCTCCCCTGCGAGCCAGGCTGCGACGCTGTTATAGGCCAGCTTCGCATGGTTGTGGACCAGCGCTCGAAAGAGGGTGGAGCTGAGCACTGCCCCATCCTCCGCAATGTCTATCTCCACGACGATCGCGAGACGGTCTTGCCCTTCATTGAGAGATGTCAGATCGGTCGACAGTTTTTCCGGCAGCATGGGGAACATGTCACCGGCTGTATAGATCGACGTCGTATTGTGTTTGGCGTGAGTATCCAAGGCTGATTCCTTCATGACCAACGCGTCCACATCGGCTATCGCAACCAGGATGGTGACAGACCGATCAGGATGGGGCTCGGCGGCGGAGAGTTGGTCGAGGTCTCGGGAATCGTCGTTGTCGATCGACGCCCAGAGTAGCCCCGTCAAGTCACGGATGTTCGAGTCCCATTCGGTAGCGGCAGTCTCTATGCCGGCAAGCTCGGCCATCGCCTCAGAAGAAAAATCCGGCAAGAAGCCTCGTTCGATCATGACTCGACGAGCAATAGTCTTCAGATCAGCGCGATGATTTTTCATATGTCCCTTTAATCTGGGATGAGTCCCATTTGGTTCCTGAATTGGGGTGGAGCATGGTGGCGCTTCCCTCCAGACACAATCAGTAGGTCCACATCTCATGCGCCAGCGGGGCAAGATTTAGTTCATCTCGGCATTGCCGCCAGTTTGGCATGAACTGATCCATCAACATTGTGAATCGGTCATTATGGTGCCGTTCGGTAAGGTGTACCATCTCATGAATGAGAATGTACTCAAGGCAATGAATAGATTTTTTGGCTAGCTCAAGATTTAACCAGATTCGCCGGTCAGCGCTGTTACAACTGCCCCACTTTGTTTTCATCCTTCTTACGCCCCAGCTCTCAACCTTCATGCCTATCCTCGCTTCCCATTTCTCGATGAAAGGCAGGATCAGTGCTTTAAGATTCTTCCGATACCAGCCAAGCAGGATCTGCTCACGCCTATGCCTACTAGCCCCTTTGGGAACCTGAAGCTCAAGAATCTTATTGCCCCGCCTGGAAACTTGTGAAGGTCCGTCATGCTCGATCACATTCAGTAAATACCGGCGGCCAAGGAAGTAGTGGCTCTCACGCGACACGTATTCGCGGGCCGACTGACGCTCTTGAGCATGAAAGCGCGTCCGCTGTCGCTTGATCCAGCCTAACCTTGAGATGACGGCCAGCCGCACGGCTTCATCACGGACCCTCACGGGAGCGGCTACTCGCACACGACCATTCGGTGGGTAGACACCCAGGTGAAGGTTCTTGATAGCCTTTCGCACTATCTCTACCGGTAAGCCGCTCACCGTAATTCGGCTTCGTTCAATATTCATCTTGGTTCTGCACTAATGTAAGGACTCGCTCTACCAGGGCCTCTATCGATTCTGCAGACTTCGCCTCATAGCCAGCAGGATGTTCTGCCTTCGGACTGGAAGTGGGATCGGTAGATGAGGTGATTCCATGAAGAAGGCTTTGCTCAAGCGCTGCCTGAATCGCTAATTTCACCTTCTTCACCTTAAATACATTTCTGCGCCAATCGTCCTGTCTGCTCGATCGGACGGCGCTATCCACGGCCTGAGCCAAGACCTCGTTCTTACCAAGGTTGTCATACAACGCGCGCTTAGCCGGTGTGTTGAGTAACCTGGGATAGGACCCGGCTTCTGGATGCATCACCTTCTTTGTGAGCGCCACGATCTCCTCAAGATATTTCTGGTAATCGAGCGCCTCTTGTCGGCGTTGCGTAATCAAGGCATCGAGCAACTTGGACATCTTCTCGTAATACTTCG
>Ga0163153_10000449_pt1 | contig 73500 bp, 69 predicted proteins | sample OliLakLV19MP6IB1_FD_148629 | JGI IMG/M metagenome (GOLD analysis project Ga0163153, IMG submission 148629) | Freshwater microbial mat bacterial communities from Lake Vanda, McMurdo Dry Valleys, Antarctica - Oligotrophic Lake LV.19.MP6.IB-1 | ecosystem: Environmental > Aquatic > Freshwater >... | reverse complement strand
TCACGGTGGAGGGATTCACCAACGGAGCGGCGGCGATGGAGTGGCTGTCCTGCAACTCCGCCCAGCTGCTCATTGTCGACGACCTGATGCCGGGACCCTCCGGCCTCGACGTGGTGCGCTGGCTGCGCAAGCAGCCGGGCCATGACACCACGCCGGTGTTGATGCTGACCGGCATGGACGCCCCCTCTCTGTCCGCGGCCGCGACCCGTGCCGGGGTGAACCGCCTGATCAGCAAGCCGATCCTCCCCGATCACCTGCTGGTCGCGGTCGAGATGCTCCTACAGCCAGCATCGCACGATGCTGCGGCCCCGTCAGACTAGCGCCCTGATCTACAGCAGACTTGCCGGATCACGGTCAATGATGACCCGCGTCCCCGCAGGCTGGGGCAGCCGGCTCATCCCGTAGCGCACCACTCGACCGAGCGGTTCGGCCTCGCCCCGCAGCACCACGTGCCAGCGCCACCGGTTCTTGATGCGGCCGAGGGTACAGGGCGCCGGGCCGAGGACATCAAGCGCCAGCGCCTGACGGTCGACCAGTCGCCGGCACCAACCCGCCAACGCCACCGCGCCATCAGCCACCGCCACCTCGTCCTCCCCCGAGATCACCAGATTGACCAGCGAGCGAACCGGCGGGTACGGTGGCGACTGCCGCCGGGCCAGCTCGCCCTCCAGGAACATCTCGGTATCGTGCCGCGCCGCTGCGATGAGCGCGGGGTGCTCCGGGCTCCTGGTCTGCACCACGACCCGTCCGCCTTTCGGCCCCCGGCCCGCCCGGCCCGCCACCTGTGCCAGCAGCTGGAAGGTGCGCTCGGCGGCCCGGAAGTCCGGCAGCTGCAGGCCGGTGTCGGCATCCACCACGCCGACCAGCGTCACGTTGGGGAAATCGAGCCCCTTGGCGATCATCTGGGTGCCCAACAGGATATCCACCTCTCCGGCACCGACCCGGTCGAGAATCACCTGGTGCGACCACTTGGCGCTCGTCGTGTCGAGATCCATACGCGCCAGCCGGGCACTGGGGAACCGGCTGGCCAGGAAACGTTCGAGCTGCTGGGTCCCGACCCCACGCATCCGCTGCACCACACCACCGCACTCGCCGCACGCTTCCGGTACCGGCTCATCGTGTCCGCAGTAGTGACACCGCATGCCGGGCGGTGCATGATGCACCGTGAGCGAGATGCTGCAGCGGGGGCAGGTACGCACCGCGCCGCAGTCGGGGCACTGCAGCGTCGCGGCGAAGCCCCGCCGGTTGAGCAGCAGCAGTACCTGCTCTGACCGGTCGAGCGCCGCCTGGACCGCGCTGTCGAGCCGGATGGACCAGGGCACCGCGCCCGCCTCCCGCAGCCGCGGAGCGCTCCGCAGGTCCACGATCTCGACCGGTGGCAGCGGCTGCAGTTCCGCACGCTCAGGCAGGCGTACCAGCGCGAGCCGTGGTCCCACCCGCGCCATGGTCTCCGCGGCGGGCGTCGCGCTCCCGAGGATCAGTCGCGCCCCCTCGAGCCGGGCGCGCACCAGTGCGACGTCGCGCGCATGATAGCGCGGGGTTTCCCCATTCTTGTACGTCGCCTCATGTTCCTCGTCGACCACGATGACGCCGAGGTCACGCACCGGCGCGAACACCGCGGAACGCGCCCCGACGGCGACCCGACGCTCGCCGCGTCGCAACGCCCGCCAGGCATCGGCCCGCTCGCCGTCCGACAAGCCGCTGTGCAGCACGGCGACCTGGTCGCCAAAGACGCCACGCACCCGGCTCACCGTCTGCGGTGTCAGCGCAATCTCCGGCACCAGCAGGATCGCTCCCCGGCCCTCGGCCAGCGCACGACGAATCGCCTCGAGGTACACCAATGTCTTGCCGCTGCCGGTAACGCCGAACAGCAGGACACCGTCACCCGGCGCCTGTGCCGCGATCGCGGCGAGCGCGGCGAGCTGGGCCACTGTGGGATGCGGCGGCGGCGGGGTGATGGGAAGGTCGCTGAAGGGATCACGCGGCGCCTCGATCTCGGTGACCGTGGCCAGGCCGCGCTTGACCAGTGACGCGATCACCGTGCGCGAGATCGAAAGCTGCTCCAGCAGGTGACGCAGTGGCACCGCGCCGCCCAGCTCCTCGATGGCCTCCAGCGCGGCGCGCTGCACCGGGCTCCGCCGGAAGAGGGGCTCACGCTCGGCGAGCGGCGGGACGGGTTCCGTCAGGCGGACAAGTCGCTCCATCGCGACGCCCCCCGCCGTCGGCGGGGCCTCGACTCGAAGCGCGATCGCCCCGATCCGCACCAGGCGGTTAATGGCATCCCATACCGGCCGCTTCAGCGCCCGGGCAATGCTGCCCACCGCGGCTTCCCCACCCTTCCGTTCCAGGAAGCTGCCGACGTCGCCAGCCACACCACCGGGCACGGCCGCACCGGTCAGCCGCGCCATCACGCGCGAGCTGCCCCACAACGCCGCCGGCAGCATGGCCCTGAGGGTCAGGCCGAGCGGAGCGCCGTAATAGCCGGCGAGCCAGTGGGCGGTGTCCATCAGCGGAGCGGTGAGGGCCGCCTCGGGGTCGGGGCAACTGAGGATGTCGCGGGTGGGGTGTTCGGGTTCAGGGAGACCAGTGGCGGTGACGATGCCGACCAGTTCGCGCTCGCGCACCGGCACGACGACGCGGGCCCCGGGCACGACCCGATCCGCGAGGCTTTCAGGAATGCGGTAGGTGTACGGCTCGGCCAGGGGCAGCGGCAGGGCCACCGCCCCGAACGCCTGGGTCATCGCCGGCTCAGGCCGAGCCCCGGACCGGAGGGAAGGCGTACCTGGCCGCCATCGATCGTGGCGCCGACGAACGGATCGTTGGACAGCAGCGCCGCGCCATCAAGATCGACGATGTCCACCAGCGGAGTGAAGTGGGCCGCCGCGGTGATGGCGATCGACGTCTCGATCATGCAGCCCACCATGACCATCATCTGATGCGCCCGGGCGATGGCGATCATCCGCAGTGCCTCACGCACACTGCCACACTTGGCCAGCTTGATGTTGATCCCGTCCACTTTGCCGACCAGCCGCGGGATGTCGGCAGCCGTGAGGCAACTCTCATCGGCGATGACCGGGATGCGGGCCGCGCGCGTCACCGTCGCAAGGCCGTCGAGATCGTCGGCTGGCAACGGCTGCTCCAGCACGGTCACGCCGAACTCCTCCAGCACCGGCAGCATCCGGATGGCGCGCTTCACGGTCCAGCCGGTGTTGGCGTCGACCCGCAGTTCCTTGTCGGTCACCGCGCGGATGGTCTGCAGGATTTCGTGGTCCCGGTCGGTGCCGAGCTTGACCTTGAGGATGGGATAGGACTCCGCTTCCAGAACTTTGGTCCGGATCTTTTCCGCCGTATCGATGCCGATGGTGAAGGTCGATTGCGGCGCCTTGGCGGGATTCAGCCCCCACAACTGGTACACCGGGACGCCCATCCGCTTGCCGGCAAGATCATGCAGCGCGGAGGACAACGCGCCGCGCGCCGAGGGATTCAGCTGCAGCAGCGTATCCCAGTGCCGCTCGGTGTCTTCCAGCAGCAGCGGATCAGCGGGCAGGTGCTCGGCGTAGGCCTGCAAGGCGGCGAGCACCGTCTCGGTCGATTCGCCGTAGATCCTCGACGGGGCGGCTTCGCCCCACCCTTCGAGGCCGTCGCGGTCGATCAGCCGCACCCAGATGGTGCGGTAGTCGCTCTGACCGCCGCGGGCGATGATGAACGGGTGGCGGGTGCGGACATTGAGGACTTCAGCTTCCATCCGAAGTGGCTGCGGCACGGGAACTCCATGAGACGGTAGTTGAACACTTTCCGATATTTCGCACGGTGGCAGACGAGACGCCACTCCCGCGGTTCCTGAACCGCTACTCGAGCGCCCGCACCGTCGCCCAGACCCCCTCGGCCACGCGCGCCGGCGCGTAGCCCCCCTCCAGCAGTCCGACGATCGGCACCAGCGGCAGGCGGTCGCGCAGACGGGCGATGAGCCCGGCATAGTCCCCTGGCTCCAGCGTGAACCCGCCGAGGGGATCGCCCAGCATCGCGTCGTATCCGGCGGACAGCAGGATCATGTCGGGCGACCAGTCGTCCGTCGCGCTGACCATCGCCGCCCAGAGGTCGGCCACGTAGCGCTCGGCCGGCGCACCCGGGCCGCGCGGCACGTTGAAGACGTTGCCCACCCCGCGCTCCTCGGCCATGCCCGTTCCCGGATACCAGGGGTGCTGGTGCAGCGAGACATAGCGGATCGAGGCATCCGCCTCCATCAACGCCTGCGTCCCGTTGCCGTGATGCACATCCCAGTCGATGATCAGCACCCGCTGACGGCCGAGTCGCTGCGCCTGCCGGGCGGCGATGATGACATTGTTGACCAGACAGAAGCCCATCGCCCGCGCGGCGAGTGCGTGGTGTCCCGGCGGACGCACCGCGGCAAAGGTGTGATGACCAGCCGCATGGGCCTCGGCGAGGGCGGCAGTCACCGCACCGGTCGCCCCGAGCACGGCACTCCAGCTCGCGTCATTCATCACGGTGTCGAGTGACATCACGCCCCCCCCGCTCCGTGCCATCTCCTCCAGCCGTACCAGATGCCCCCCGGCGTGCGCCAGCAGCAGCTCCTCCCGGGCGCCCGCAGCGGCCTGACGGACGGCAACAGTCGGATCGGCTCCCAGCCGCGCGAGCACCGCCGCGAGGCGTTCCGGCGTCTCGGGATGACCGGGGCCGGGGTCGTGACGCAGGCAGTCCGGGTGGGTGAATACGATCGCGGTCACGTGACCCCCGGCCTCACTGGTCCCGCACCAGATTCCGCAGCGAGCGCGCCTCGTCGCGCATCTCGGCCCGGGCGTCGGCGAGTTCCGCGAGGCTCCGTCGATGACGCTGCCAGAGCTGCAGCACCCCGCCGGCCAGCAGCAGGCAGACGGTACCGCCCACGCCCGCCCACAGCGTCCGCGACCAGAGCCCGATCAGCAGCAGCAGAACGCCGTCGAGGACCAGGACCCCGACGGCGAAGAGCGTGATCGTGCGGCCCCGGACCGGCGTGGCGGGGATCGGCATGGTTCGCCTCAGCGCACCGGCTGGCGACGACGGGAGAGCACAATCAGGGCGGCGTTCGGCACCACGCCGGCGTCGGCCAGGGAGCGGCTCTCATCGAGTACCTCCGCGCCGCGGTACTTGACCAGGTACTCCTCCGCCCGTCCCGGCGTATGGGTCAGACTCAGCGCCCGCTGCTTGATCTCCGCCACCGTCGTGGCGGCCGGCAGTTCGAGCTCCACCTGGTCCCACATCGCCTCCACCATTACCCGAACCGGCAGCACGCTCATGCCGCCTCCGTCACGACGGGAAGGGTCGAGAAGAACCGGCCGATTGCCTGGTCGAAAAACAGGGTCGAGGCCCGCACTCGTGTGCCCCCGGCGGATGTGGCCGCGGCGAGCGCGATCTCTTCTCCACCCTGTCCACGGAGCGATACAAAGCCGGGACCTTCCTTCTCGGGAAAGGCCGCCGTACCGGGCAGGCGCTCCTGAAAGAACTGTTTCGCCCGGGCGAGGACATCGGCAGGGGAGAGCGTCGTGAGGACTTCGTGTGTCATGGGCAGTCAGTTCCGGAGAATGGACACACCGGTCGGCTGGGCCGGGACCGGTACCGTCGAGACAACCCTGCGGGTGGTGAGGTCGAAGATGTCGATCGCCCCCGGATCGGCGCCGATCGACTCCTGGCTCACATAGGCATAGCGCCCGTCGGGCGACCAGGCGATACCATGCACGATCTTCTTTGTGGTGGCTGGCCGAACCACTTCGGTGAGGCTCTGCGCATCGATCAGGCTGAAGCTCTGGGCCTTCTTGTTGGTCACGATCACCCAGCGACCGTCGGGCGACGGCTCCACATTGTAGGCCCCGGCCCCGACCGGAATCTCCTTCGTCTTCGTCAGCGTCGCCGCATCCCAGACCTGCAGCGTCCCCGAGTGATTGCAGGCGGCGTACAGCGTCCGGTCATCGGGCGAGACGCTCACAAACGTCGGCCCGCACTCCCCATCCGATGCCGCCGGCGGAGCCGGCGCGCTGGCGGCCGCCGCTGGTGCGGGGGTCCCATGGTTCATGCTGCCGTGATCCATCCCCGCCATGCCGGCGTAGCTGTGCCCCACCCCGGTCCTGGCCCGCCGGATGATGCGGAACGTGCCGACCTCGATCTCCAGCAGTTCGTCCGACATCATGCAGGAGATGTAGACCGACGTGCCCGCATGATTCGACTTGACGCCATGGGGCATGTCGCAGGCGGGCAGCGCGGTGAGCGTCGTCATCGTCGGGGTATGCACCACCGAGATGACGTTCATGCGGGGATGATCGCCGTGAAAGTCCGAATTGGCGACGAACGCCAGTTCCCCATCGGGCGTCAGGCCGATCGTCGTCGGAAACATCTCCAGCGGCGCCCGCCCCACCAGCGTGTCGGTCTTCGCGTCCATCTTCCACAGCGTGCCAAAGGGCGTACCGTGGGCGATCGACACATAGTAGAACTGGTGGTCCGGAGAGACCACGAGGTTATGCGGGCCATCGATATCCGCCGGCATGATGCCGACGGGGACCACATGATGGCCAGTCAGCGTTCCGGCGCCGGGCGTGAACCAGCTCACGATGTCACCCGACTCACTGACGATTCCCACCCGGTACGCCGGGGCGGCGGACTGCGCGGTCAGAGTGACGGGCCCGAGCAGGGCGGCGACAATCAGGATGGGCTTCATGGGCTTCGTCCTCAGGTCGGCGAACACGCGACAACTCGGCCGGGAAGATAGCGCGCCGAGGCCAGCGCCGGGAACTGGCGACCGGGAGTGGAGTCATCGGACCGCAAGCGGAACCTCAGGGCGGGAAGAGTGTGGACCGGCCGCAACAGACTCCGCCCCCTCCCTCCCCATCCCCACCGCGACAACCCGGCAGTCCCGCATGGCATTGTCATTGCACTGGTGCTGTTCATACCTCCTGACAATTTGAGCCCAATGCCACCTGCTCCCATGTCGAACTTCGACCTGTCCGTGCTGTTCTTTCTCCAGCTCGCGTTCATTCTTGGCATCTGTCGAATCGTGGGCGCACTCTTCGCCAGGATGGGCCAATCCCAGGTGGTCAGCGAGATGATCGCCGGTGTCATCATGGGGCCATCGCTCATGGGGGCGTTCTTCCCGTCGGCCCAGGCCTACATGTTCCCGAAAGCCTCGAACACCATCCTGTTCGCGGTTGCCCAGATCGGTCTGGCGGTCTACATGTTCACCATCGGACTCGAGTTCGATGTGAATCTGATCAAGTCCCGGATGAAATCCGCGCTCTCCATCTCCGCCGCCGGCATCATCGCCCCGTTCTTCCTCGGTGGTGTCATCGCCCTCTACCTGTACGGCCGGCCGGAGTTCTTCGCCCCCTCCGCCAGCTCCACGGAAGTGATCCTGTTCATGGGCGCTTCGATGTCGATCACCGCCTTCCCCATGCTGGCCCGCATCATCTACGAGCGTGGGCTCGCCGGGACCTCCCTGGGTACGCTGGCGCTCGCTGCCGGCTCGCTTGACGACGCGGCGGCCTGGTGCGTCCTGGCGATCGTGCTGGCCAGCTTCACCGACACCCCCGCCTTTGCCGCCACCGCCATCGGCGGCGGCGTGGCCTATGTCCTCGTGGTCATGCTCCTCGGCCGGCCGCTGCTCGCCCGGCTGGGGAAAATTGTCGAGCGCGAGGGCAGGATGAGCAACGGGATGCTCGCGGTGGTCCTGAGCCTCGTCATGCTCGGCGCCTGGTTCACCGACTACATCCATATCTATGCGGTCTTCGGCGCATTCATCATGGGCATCGCGATGCCGCGTGGCCTCTTCGCCCGGGAAGTCGAGCGGCTGGTGGGGCCAATGACCACCACTTTTCTATTGCCGCTCTTCTTCGTCTACTCCGGCCTCAACACCAAGATCGGTCTGGTCAACACCCCGGCGCTCTGGCTGCTCGTCGGGGCGGTGATCTTTGCCGCAACCCTTGGCAAGGGATTCGCCTGCTGGGCGGCCGCCCGCCTCAACGGCGAGAGCAACAGCGACGCGCTCGCGATCGGCACCCTGATGAATGCCCGAGGGCTGATGGAACTGATCATCCTGAATATCGGCCTCGAGCGCGGCATCATCACGCCGACGCTGTTCACCATCATGGTGCTCATGGCCATTGTCACCACCCTCATGGCGACACCCATCTTCGAACGGGTCTACCGGCGGGTGCCGCACGCCGCGGGGGCCGTCCCGGGCACCGTGCCCGACGCGTTGCTCTAGCGGTTTCGCGGCCCAGACAAACGGGCCCGCCGCCGATCCCCGGGGGGCGAGCCCTTCGCCTGAAGCCCTGGGGCACCGGACCTACGGGGCGTAGCTCAGGATCTGCAGCCCGCCCGCCCCCGCCCCAACCACGGCGGTCGAGACAAGCTGGCCGGTCCGAAGGTCGAACAGATCCACCGCGCCGGCCTCCGCCGCACGCCCCTCGCACGACACCAGCGCAAAGCGCCCGTCCGGCGTCAGCTGCACACCGCTCGGCACGGTATGGGACGTCTTCAGCTGCGCGATCTCGCGCCCCGAAACCAGATCGATGACGCTCAATGCCTGCTGGCCCTTGAGCGTCGCCGCCAGCACCCGCCCATCCGCGCTGATGGCGAGGTTGTAGGGTGTCTTCCCCGTCGGAATGCGCCGGGTGACTTCCAGCGTCCCGGCATCCACCTCGAGCACCTCCGCATGCCGGTTGCATGCCAGATAGAGCCGTGTCCCGTCGGGACTCGGCTGCACCCACGTCGGCGCGCAGGTGGTGCTGACCCCCGAGGCGGGCGCATCGTGCGACATGGTGCCGTGCATGGCATCCCTCTCGCCCGGCATCATCGCGCTCGTCGTCCGCATGACGTGCTCACCACCCGGCTTCACCGAAGCCACTCGGGTGATCGCGTATGTCGCGGGGTCCATCTCGACCAGCTTGTCGTCCATCATGCAGGTCATCCACGCGCGGCTGCCATCCGGCGCGACCCGCATTCCGTGCGGCATCAGGCAGGTCGAGATGCGGGCGACTTCCTGCATCACCGGAGTGTAGACCACCGAGATGGAGGACGGCACCATGTCGCCGTAGAGGTTGAAATTCGCCACCCAGGCGAATTCCCCGTCCGGCGAAAAGCTGATGGTGGCGGGAAACCGTGACAGCACCGCGATACCGACCAGGGAATCGGTGTCCGTCGTGAACTTCCACAGCGCCCCGTTGGGGGTGCCGTGCGCCACGCTGGCGTACCAATAGCGATGATCCGGCGAGATATTCAGGTTGTGCGGCCCGTCCGTCTCGCTCGGCCGGGGATCTACCTTGATCACTTTCTCCACCGTCGCGCCCTCGGGCCCGAAATGGATCCGGCTCACTACATCCACCGCCTCGCTGGCGACATAGGCGGTGATCGTGGGCAGCGTGTCGCCGGGGGCGGCGCGGAGCAGGAGGGCAAGGGGGAGCAGGTGCAGCATGGATCCTCCGTCAGGTTCGCGGCCGTTGGCCTTTAGCCATTGGCCAGCTGCGTTCGGATGCAAGGCCGCGGCCGTCGACTGCTGGCACTCGCCAACGGCCAACGGCTCACGGCCAACGGCCCCTACGGAATCAACGGACCCTGTTCGTCCACCTTCAGCACCCACAGCCCGCTGTTCATGTCCGACACGAAGACGTTGCCCTTGAACGGCTGGGGACCCCAGGCCATCGGCGCATTGGGCGTGAAGCCCTTGTCGGTGGCGGTGTGGTAGAACCCGATCTGGCGGCCCTGCCGGTAGAGGTCGCCGCGCAGGTCGCCCGAGATATCCACCACCCGCAGTCCGCCCTGGTAGTAGGCGATGTACAGCTTACCGTTCTCCGCCCACATGTTGTGCGCCCCCGCCTCCGGCACCTCGAACTTGCCGACTTCCACCGGATGATCGATGTCGGCCACGTCGACCACGTGTACATAGCCGCGCGGGCCGCCGACGCACTGCGGGCAGCCGAAGATCTCGTCCCCGATGAACAGGTAGTTCCGGTCGCGCCAGACGTTGTGGGTGTTGCCGATCGGGTAGGCGAACTTGGAGACAAACACCGGCTTGGCAGCCGTACCCCCGCGGTTCAGGCCGCCCACATCGAGAATCTGCACGCCGTCATTCCAGTAGGACAGGTACATGATGCCATCGCGCACCCAGACGTCATGGAGGTACCGGTTGTTCGGGTCGCCCGTCTCCCAGCGCCCCACGTGCCTGGGTGCCTTCGGGTCACTGACGTCGATGATATGCAGGGCCCCGGTGCCGTCGTTGGTCACATACACCACGTTCTGATAGAACCAGGTGTTGTGGATGCCGGCGGTGAGGCTGTCGGTGAATTCGGACAGGATCTTCGGATGGGCGGCGTTGCTGACATCCAGGACGACCAGGCCGTTCTTCCGGTCGGCGGCGCCTTCCCGCGTCAGGATACCGATCGTCCCGGCATCGTTGACCAGCACGTCGTTGATGACCCTCGCATTCACCATGATGGAGTCGGTGAGCGCCGGCTTCGCCGGGTCGGTCACATCGTACACGAACACCACGTTCCCGGTCACGTTCGGCCGCACCCCCGCCGCATGGGTGCCGACATAGGCGTAGTCCCGGCCATCGCCACCGGTCCACACATGCAGCTCGGACGTGGAGTGGTCGGTCTGCAGCCCCCGCCCGACCAGCCTGACCGGCCGGCCGCTGTTGCGGGGCTCGGCTTTGATGGTCACCCGCGCCGAGCGCTGCCCCACCGTCGCAACGACGGTATACAGCCCCGGCTCCTCCGCCACGAACGCCCCATCGGGCCACACCCGGGCGCCCAGATCGTCGGTGAGCTGCTGACCACTGACCGACCAGAGCGGCACCACGCCAGTCACCGGGCGACCGGCAGCGCTGAGCGCACTCACCGTGAAGTGGACCACATCGCCCGTCCTGGCCTTGTCCATGCCGCCGCTGATGCGCAGCTGCGCGATCGGATTGGCCTGCACCGTGATCTTTGCAGTCGCGGTAATGGACCCGGCCTTGACCGAGAGCGTCGTGGTGCCCGGCGCCACCGCCGTCACATGCCCGAAGCGGTCGACCGTCGCCACGCCGGAACGGCCGGTCGACCACATCAGCTCGGCGTCTTCGCTCTGACGGCCATCCTGCACGTACGCGCGGGCACCATAGCCCAGCGTAGTACCGGCGTAGAGCGTGCCGGGGGCGGGCTGGATTTCGACCCGCACCACCGGAAGGTCCTGTACCACCAGCACCGCCGACGTCGCGATCATCCGGGCCCGCTCGCCCGGGGGCGCCGGCCGGAGGACAAAGGCGCGAATGTCACCCCGGCCCGGCTTCGTCCCGGCGATCCGGTCACTGCCAACCAGCACTGCCTGACGGCCGGGAACGTTGAACAGAATCCGTGCCGCCGGCACCGGCTGCCCGGCGGCGTCCAGCGCCACCGCCTGCAGGGAGACGGTGTCGCCGACCCGGAGCGTGAGGGTGTCAACGAGGAGCTTGACCTGTTCCACCCGGAGCGAGGCCCGTTGGGCCGCGGTCATGGCCGTGGTGTCAATGGCGGTGGGCTGTTGAGCCGAGAGCGGGCTTCCGGCCAGAACGAGTGCCGCCACCAGAATTGCTGTACGCATGAATAGTGTCCTCGGAAGTGTCAGAAACTCGGTCCTTGTACGCCGGTGGAACGTCGAAGTTTCGGGGCCCGTGCCTGGCCACAGCGAGAAACAAGCGCGGGCGACCACCTGGCCGCCCGACCCGCCAGCCGTCAGCCGTCAGCCGTCTACCAGAAGCTATACCAGCCGCTCCCTGACGAACTCGACCAGCTTGCTCGTATCGACCCGGACCTGGGTCATTTCATCGCGGAGCCGCACGGTGACCGTGCCATCCGCGGCCGTCTGGCCATCGACGGTGCAGCAGAACGGCGTCCCCGCCTCGTCCATGCGACGGTAGCGCCGGCCGATCGCACCGGAGTCGTCATAGAAAACGGGAAAGTGGCGCTTGAGATCGTGATAGATCCGCTCGGCAAGCTCCGGCATTCCGTCCTTCTTCACCAGCGGCAGCACCGCCGCCTTGATCGGCGCGATCCCGGGGTGGAACCCCAGTACGACGCGGGTTTCGCCCTCGACTATCTCCTCCCGATACGCATCCACCAGCAGGGTCAGGGTGACCCGGTCCGCACCCGCCGAGGTCTCGACGATGAACGGCAGATAGCGCTCGTTGGCCGCCTGGTCGAAGTACTCCAGCTTCTTCCCGGAGTACTCCTGGTGCCGGCCCAGGTCGAAGTCGCCCCGGTTGTGGATCCCTTCAATCTCGTTCCAGCCGAAGGGGAATTCGTACTCGATGTCGTAGGCCGCCCTGGCGTAGTGCGCCAGCTCGCCCGGCCCATGCACGTGCCAGCGAAGCCTGGCCGGCGCCAGCCCGATGCTGCGATGCCATTCCATCCGCCACTCGCGCCACCGCTCGAACCACTCGGCGTCGGAGCCCGGCTTGACGAAGAACTGCATCTCCATCTGCTCGAACTCGCGGGTCCGGAAGATGAAGTTGCCCGGGGTGATCTCGTTGCGGAACGCCTTGCCGATCTGGGCAATGCCAAACGGCACCCGCTGGCGCGAGGCGTTCAGGACATTCTGGTAGTTGACGTAGATGCCCTGCGCCGTTTCGGGACGCAGGTAGACCGTCGCCGCCTGCTCCTCCACCGGACCAATGAACGTCTTGAACATCAGGTTGAACATCCGCGGCTCGGTGAGCTCGCAGGTGGTATGGTCGCCCGGCTTCTTGCTGGGCTTCTGGGGACAGCGGGCATCCTCCAGCTTGTCGGCCCGGAAGCGGGACTTGCAGGTCTTGCAGTCGACCAGCGGGTCAGTGAAGCCGGCGACATGCCCCGACGCCTCCCACACCCGCGGGTGCATGAGAATCGCCGCATCGAGCCCCTCGATGTCGTCACGGGCATGGACCATCGCCCGCCACCAGCGGTCTTTCACGTTTTTCTTGAGTTCGACGCCCAGCGGGCCGTAATCCCAGACCGAGCCGAGGCCGCCGTAGATCTCCGAGGACTGAAAGACGAAGCCGCGTCGCTTGCACAGCGACACGATTTTTTCCATTACCGAGGTATCTGCCATGATCTGCGGTGGAGGAGAGGAGGGACAGACTCGACCGGGAGGGGGTAAGTCTAGGCCGGGACCGGACTTCGGGCAAGCGTCCGCGAGCCGATTGACCGACAAGCCGGTGAGCGTAAGGCGTATTGCTATCTACCTGTCATACAGCGACTTAAGGTGCCATTGCGCCACCGGAGCCCCACTGCCAGCTGCTCAGGAGTGAGACAGTGGAATATCGTGCGATTGACCCCCCGGCAAACGAGAAGCATTATGGTATTCGTGCGTTACTGTCCTGCACGGGCCGCCTTGAGCCCACGCTCGACACGACACCTCGCAGGCCAAGGAACATCCATGAGTCAGCTGCTGCGAAATCGGCGCGGTTTCGCGCTTGAAGCCTCCCTCGTTCTTCTGGTGCTCATCGCGGCCCTCATCGGCGCGGCAGTCCTCGGGTCGATGATGGTGCAGCGGAGCGCCGGCGTGGACTATCGGAGTGCACGGGTCAACTACGCCGCGGAGGCCGGAGCCGACAACGCGATGGCCCAGCTCGAGGTCGCCATGTCGGATGGCCTCATCACCAGCGCCGAGCTGGCCGCCCTTGCCTCGCCGACGCTGACAGGCTTTACGATCACCACCAGTGGTGCGCTGAACGGCGGACCGGTCCCGCGGACCATCACGACCGGCTCCTACACTGGGCTCATCGGGATCAACCAGCGCATCGACATCACTGTCTCCGCCACGGACGCGCTCAAGAACCGGTCGGATGCGGTGGTCGGGGTGAATGCCCAGTCGATCCCGCTGTTCCAGTTCGGCGTCTTCTACGAGGGAGACCTGGAGATCCACAACGGCCCGCCGATGACCTTTGCCGGCTGGGTCCATTCCAACAGCAACATCTATCTTTCCGCGAGCCCGACCAATTTCCTGGACATCATCACCACGCCGCACAAGGTGATTCACAACAAGAAGTGGACGAATTCGGTGCTCGGCCCGATCAATATCAACAACGCGGTTGGCACACCGACGGCGCTGTACTTCGACAGCCGGAGCAATTCGGCGGCATTTGCCAACAACTCCCTCACCAGCTATGACAGCCGGCTGCAGGACAGCACGATGGGGGTGGTGCCGCTGAGTCTGCCGCTGCCCACCGGCATGCCAACGAACGAGTTGATCATGCCGCGGCGCAATCCGGCGCTCGACACTCCGGCGATCCAGGCGGTCAAGATGGCGTGGAAGGCCGACTATCATATCGTGGTCGACTTGAACCTCCTTGCCACTCCCTGCGCTCCCGGGGCAATGACGGTCCTGCCGCGCGCTGCGGTGCCCAACCTCTTCGACTGCGGCCAAATCTTCCAGGGCCGGCCCAACGCCTTTCTGGATGGCCGGGAGAATGTCTCGCCTGATCTGCTGGACATCAACGTCGGGGCACTGATGACCTGGATCAATGTGAACCCGGCCACCAGGTCCACCTCGATCATGTATGTCACGTTCATCAATTGTAACGGTAGCACTGCATGTGACTATCCTGCCGTCCGCCTGGTCGGTGCCCGAACCCTGACTCAGCCGTGGACCATCGCCACCGACCGGCCGGTCTACGTCTGGAAGAACTACAATGATATCGGCTGGCAGCCATCCGCGATCATGGGTGACGCGGTCACGTTTCTCTCCAATGAGTGGGTTGACGCGAATCATTCTGCGGCGGCCGGCTGGCAAGGGCAGGCGAACACGACCGAGATGTGGGTCTACGCCGCGATCGCGGCCGGGCACTCGTCCACTCCCTGTGACTGGTTCACGGGATGCCTGAATCCGCCATACGGCGGCGGCTTGGAGAACTTTCCGCGGTTCCTGGAAAATTGGGGCCCGGGAGTTCGTCAGATGCACTACCGAGGTTCACTGGTTTCGCTATTCGACGCGCAGTACGCCAATTTGCATCTCTGGAACTGGCGTCCGAGCCCGAGATACTATCAGCCCCCCAACCGTGACTGGCAGTTCGATTCCCGGTTCCGCAATCCCGCCCAGCTGCCTCCCGGCACACCAACGGCGGGCAACGTGACCCAGATCTCCTTCAGGCCGGTATACTGAGCATGCAGAGACTTTCCAGCCGGCGGGGCATGTCGCTCATCGAGATGCTTGTCGTCGTGGTGATGATTGGACTGATGGTCGCCGTCGTGGTACCGCGCTTCAGGGTCTCGCCGCTCACTCATGCCCGGAACGCCGCCGACCAGCTGGTCCGGGACCTGGAGCAGTGCCGCATCCGGGCACTCTCCACCCGGAGCATGGTCCGGGTCGTCTTCGATCCCACCGCCAATACCTACACCGGGTACCTGGACATCAATCGCGACTCGGTCTTCACGCTGAGCACCGCGGAGACCGACTCGCTGCGCGCATTCGGGACCCGACCGCTCACCGATGGCGTGGTCATCGGTCGCGGCGCCACACCCGATGTCCCAGCCATGCCGGGCCTTGGCAACATCACCTTCGCCGGCAACCAGATCGACTTCGATTCCCGCGGCCTGACCACCCCATTCGGCACACGGGGCGTGGTCTATCTCATTCACCAGGCCAACCCCGCCGCGGTTTCGGCGGTCACGGTCACCTCCGGCGCGGGGATCCGGTCGTGGGTGTATGACGGGACCACATGGCGATGAACCAGACTGGGAATACCCGCGGCTTCACCCTGGTGTCGGTCCTGATCGCCCTGCTGATCCTGACGATCGGGTTGATGGCGCTGGCCAAGGCCCAGGGGCAGCTGGTCTCCACCCAGGGCGACACCGCCAACCGGTCCACCGCCCTGTCGATCGCCCGCGACTACACCGAGGTGCTGCGGTCGCGCGATCCCTGGACCCTCGCCTCGGAGCCGCTCGCGACGGTGGACGATCAGGGTCAGCTCGCGGTCAACGGTGCATTCACCCGCACGACCACCGTGACCATCCTGCAGAACAACCTGCTCCAGGTTCAGGTGGACGTGACCTACCCCCGCGGTCAGCTGCCGGTCAACATCCTCACCATGATCTACCGGGGGTCCTGAGCCATGCCGAGCCGGACATCGTCCCGACCCGCCGGTTTCACGCTCATCGAGATGCTCATCGCCATGGTGGTCGGCGTGCTGGTGCTCTCCGCCGCCATGACCGTGGGCTTGAGCACCTTCCGCAGCCTGACTGGAGTGCAGCTCCGGGATGGAATCGACCGCAACGCCCGTTTCATCGGCCTGGCGCTGCAGCGGGACCTGACCGAGACCGGCGTCGATGTCGACGCGCTCCCCGATTTCGGCACGCTCGCCGTCTGGAATGACACGATCGCCATCCTGCGGGTCCCGTTCGATACCGCGGCCGCACCGATCTACCACCTCGACACACTGAACTTTTCCTACGGCGTCTGCGGCGCGGCCTGCCTGGATATCACGACCACCGGTGCCCCTCAACTGGCGGTCGGTGACCTCGCCCGCTTCCAGCTCAATACCGCGCGCAGGCTGGTCGTCATCACCAGCCTCAGCCCGGTTACCGGCGGGTACCGGGTGAATTTCAGTTCGCTGGCCACGATCCTGAACCACAACTCGGTAATTCCCACCGGCGGCCTCAACGCCGGCAATGCCGCGTCGGCGTTTGTGCAGCGGCTGGCGCTGGTGGCCTACTGGCGCCAGGGAACCCAGCTCATGCGGGGCGTCCAGGTGGACACCTCTGGCGCAATTCTCGGCGAGGCCGTCGCCGATGGGGTGCAATCATTCCAAGTGACCCTGATCTTCACCGATGGTGACGAACTCGACTTCGCCAGCGGGTCCGACGCCGACACGACCAACAATTACGATCAGATTTCCGGGATTCGCACCCGCGCGATCATCCAGGCGGACCGGGCCGACCAGCGGGTCAGCAGCGGGATCCTCCTGACCCGCTCGTATGAGTGGTTTGTCTCACCGCGGAACCTGATCTACGAGCGCAACGCCATACCCTGAGGAGGCGCCGGGCCGGTAGGTGGTGGGTGGCAGGCGACGCGACCCACCGGCAGAAGCCGGCACCCGGTCGACCGACTGTCGCTGAAGCAGCCTTCGCCCAACCGCCCAATCGCCCCTCCCTCGCGCCCATCCGCCCCTCCCTCGCGCCGAGTCGCGTCTTCGCCGCTCCTAAGGCGATTCGGTCACGCCCAATCGCCCCTCCCTCGCGCCGAGTCGCGTCTTCACCGCTCCTAAGGCGCTTCGGTCGCGCCCATCCGCCACTCCGACCAGATAGCGAAACCACTGGCACTCTGCCATCCCGGAAGCGTGGCGGCGACAACGCAACAGTTGGACAAAGCACTACCCGGCATAGCCTTACACGATGGGCAGTGGTTTTGCATTAGAGCGACCACTGAGCACGACCCCGAAACGCTCGAGCATGCGAGCCATTCTGACGAAGCTAATGACGGGAGCAGACTCTCCGTTGCGGGTGACCCGTCACCCGAACGCGACGGCACGAGCGGTAGCCCCCAGCGGCATGTCGTTGGTCCTGTGGCCTGGAGTGAAGGACATGATGCACCAAACCTTGCGGCACCCTTCTGGACGGTCTCCGCGCCAGACGATGGGCGCGCAGAGCGGCATGACGCTGGTCGAGCTGCTCCTTGTGGTGATCATCATGTCGATCATCACCGGTCTGGCCATTCCCCGACTGAATCTCGAAGGCTACAAGGTCAGCTCCGCCGTTCGCGGAGTCACCGCCTCGCTCTCCTACGCCCAACGGCTGGCCGTCTCCCTGCAACACGACATCCGGGTGAGCTTCGATGCGCCGAACCGCCGGATCCGGGTACACGAGGATGCAAACAACAATGGCGTGATGGACATCAACGAGCGGATCACCTATACCAACCTCGAGGATGGCGTCACGTTCGGGCGCGGTGGCGCTCCGGCCATCACCTACACCGACGGAGTGAGCGGGCCGCTCACCTTCAATTTCACCCGGACCCAGGGTGGGCTCCCCCTCGTGGTGTTCCGGCGCGATGGGACCGTGAGCGAGAGCGGTGGCTTCTATCTGAACACCATCAAGAGCATCGCCCAGGGCACCACCAGCAGTGTCCGGGCGGGCGAAATGATCCGCTCCAGCGGCCGCGTCATCTGGTATTCGTACGCCACCACTTCGTGGATCAGGGGGAACTGATGAACCGCAAGGGCTTCACGCTGATCGAGTTGCTCGTGGCGATGGTGATCCTGACCGTCGTCGCCATGAGCCTGGGCCGCTTCGTCGGCAACTTCCTGCACGCGGTCGGAACTTCCACGGTGCGGACCATCGGCACCGCGGTGGCCACCGAGCAGATCGAGCTGGTGCGCGCCCGGAATACCACGGTCTCCTACCCGACCCTGGTAGCCACATTCAACAATGCGAACATCACCGGGTTTCCCGGCTACCCGAGGATGCAGCGGACCACCCGGGTGGTTCGCACCACCCGCAACGTTCCGCGGGCGGACTACACCACCGTGACGGTGACCGTGACCGAGCCAACGATGGGCACCGCAATCAACCTTACCGTAGTGGTGGCCGCCCCATGACCAGACACACTGGACGCCAGGGCGAGTCGGGCTTCTCGCTCATCGAAATGATGATCGCGATTGTGATCCTCAGCGTGGTGATGGGGGCGGCGGTGTCGCTGATGCGCTCGCAGAGCCGGAACTTCGCCCGCGGGGGCAACCGGATGGAGCTCACCCAGAACCTGCGCTATACCGTTTCCAGCATGGAGCGGCTGGTCCGGACGCTGGGAGGGGGCATCGGCACCGGCCAGCCCATGCTGGTCTACGCCGGCAACGACGTCGTCACCTTCAACGGGAATTATGCCTCGCGGCTCCCGGACGGGGTCGCGGTCTACATCAATCCCGATATTCCCGCGGCGGCGGAGCTGGCGATGACCACCGCCACACCGATCACGCTCCCCAATGTCTCACCGACCATCACCTACCCGGTCGCCAACTACTTCTGGGGCGGGGCGACGCCGAGCCGGGCGGAGACCATCTCGATCTATTTTCGCCCCGACTCGTCGACGGCGGACGCCAGTGATTTCGTGATGCTGCAGCGCATCAACGCGACCCGCAGCGAGTTGATCGCCCGGAACATCCGCGCCTACCCCGGCCGCCCCTTCTTCGAGTATTGGTGGGACAGTACCACCGCTCTGGGCCTGACCACCTACAAGCAGCTGGCGCCGGCGCGCATCCCGGTCCGCAATCTGGTGATCGGCGGCGCGACCTTCCTGGCCGACAGTATCCGGACCGTCCGGCTCAACCTGGTGGTCACCAACGGCGATCTCACGGCGGACTCCACCAGCCGGAGAGTATCCACGATGTTCCAGATTCCCAACAACGGCCTGGCGCCGATCAGCACCTGTGGCGACATCCCACTGCAACCCACCGGCGTGCTCGCCACCGACACGGTTGGCCAGGGGTCGGGCGGCGTGCGGCTCAGCTGGAATACGACGCCCGATGAACTCGGCGGCGAGCGCGACATCGGCCAATACAACCTGTACTACCGCCTGCAGGCGGTCCTGACCTGGACACCGCTCACTACCCAGGCGCCCGGGTTCTCGCCGTACTCGACCTCGGTGACGCTGATGAATGATTCAACCTATGTCTTCGCGGTCGCGGCACTCGATTGCTCGCCGGCGGAGTCTCCTCTCGTTTCGAGCACCGCGACCCGGCTCCAACCATGACCACACACCGTTTCCCGCTGGAGGCCCCAATGGCTTTCGCCCCCCTGCGTAACGAGCGCGGGATCGCGCTTCTGCTCACCGTGCTTCTCGCCCTGATGGTGGCGGGGATGGCGGTCGGCATGATCCTCATGATGAGCAATGCCAACCTCATCTCGCGCTTCCATTCCTCCGAAGCGATCATGACGATGGCCGCCGACGCGGGACTGGAGAAGGGGCGCGATACCCTCAATGGCACACCCAATATCGTGCCGGCGGGTTCAGGATTCGACACCCTCGAGCTGAATGCCACGGTGCGGGACGCCAATGGCGCCGTGATCCCGGGCTTCACCCGTTCCACCTACGTCGGGGAGAACGGCGACACCACGGGGCAGTTCGGCAACTTTGCCAGCATCATCTCCGAAGTCCGGACGCCACGCGGCGCGGTGGTGGTCCGGCGGATGCAGCTCCGGCAGGATCCGTTCAGCCGCTTCGCCCGCTTCTTCAACACCTGGAGCTGTTGCGCCTGGGGTAACACCGAGGTGGCCAACGGTCCGGTGCACTCCAATCAGGGCATGGCGCTGCAGACCGGCGCGCCAGGCGCCACCTTCAATGGTGTGGTGACGACGGTCGGGGCCATCACCAATCAGGCCAGCGGCAACTGGAATGGCGGCGTAACCACCGGGATCGCGCCAATCACCTTTCCCACGATCACGACCCTGAACGCGATGCAGACCTACGCTACCGCGGGTAACCTGAACATCGCGGGGTGGGCAACGCTGACCGCAACCGATCCCGATACCCGGATCGAGTTCGTCATCCTGGATCTCAACAACGACGGTCAGTTCACCGGTTCCGACGAAGGCTATTTCCGGGTGTGGAAGGCTGCCACTGGCGGCACGGCGGCCCAGCAGACCGACCGCCGGAATTACGTCACGGCCCGCCGATGGGCGACGACGATTGCGCCCGCGGTCACTGCCGCCGGTGGGGTCGGGGCCGGTAACCTCATCACGAGCCTGGCCAGCGACCCCAACCTTATCTCGCCGAATTGCGGCGGCTCGCTCACCGGCGTCGCCGCCCCGGGAAACTGGGCCCGGGCCGACAGTCTGATGTTGACCGCGACCTACCTTCCGATCGCCGGCCTCGGCGCTGCCCGTTCGGTCGCGCGGGTCGCCGAAACCCGCAATATCCTGAACAGCGGCTCGCGCCAGTGCTTTCTGGGAGGCGATCGCCGCTTGTATCCCAGCGCCGCCGGTGTGGGGCGGTGGATCACCGGGAATCAGTACGGCGCATGGCAGACCTGGGCCGGCTATGGTGGAGTTGCCCCAGCCGCACTGGTCAACTTCTTCACGACCAACACTGGCGGCCAGAATCCCATGCACACGAGTGTGGCCAGCGCCAGCGCCCTGGCGCTGACCTTCTGGCCACTGAGCCGGGCCCAGAACCTCAATTTCCAGGGCGTGGTCTTCGTGACCGGCAGCGTGGCGGTGAGCGGCCAGCTTCGGGGCCGGGTGACCGTGGTGGCCACCGGCAACATCGTGCTGCCCGATGATATCACCTACGTCACACCTCCCAGCAGCCCGAACTGCAATGACATCCTGGGATTGATCACCGCGAGAGATGCCGTGATCGAGAACAACAGCGTGAACACGCCGTTCCGCAACAAGAATGTCTGGACCGTGCGCTACGACGATACCCCGTCCGAGACCTGGCACGCCTTCATGCTCACGCTAGGCAATTTCCAGGGTGAAGGGATCGCCGGTGACCCGGCGGCCGTGGCACCGGAGAACTGCGGCGCCAAGAGCCGGGGCTGCAAGTCGATCGTCGGTGGCACCATCCAGCAGGGTGTCTCCGGCACGTTCAGCGGCAACAGCGGCTGGGCCGAGCAGGATACCTGGGATAGCTGCGGAACCCGCAATCCGCCGCCGTTCTACCCTACCACGGGCCGGTACTCGAAGAACCGGTACTACGAAATCGATCCGGTCGGCTTCAACGTGGCGGCGTGGTACGCGGCGAATCAGTAGGGGATAGGGAGTAGTACAAGAGCCGGGGGAGTTCCACGCGGAATTTTCCCGGCTCTGCTTTGTTCGGTATCCCCTGCCACCTACCGCCTAGCCCGCCGCTGCACATCCGCCACGATCAGCTCCCCATGCCCCCGCGCGTTCTCGATGAATAACCGGTTGGCATCCTTCCCGCTCGCCATCACGCCGGCCAGGTAGCAGCCGATCACTGGTGTCATCATCGTCGCCTCATCGTGTGCCGCGATCCCCGTCTCCTGATCCACCGGGACGCCCAGCCGCTCCAGGAGACTGGTATCGGCGTGATAGCCGGTCATGGCAAGGATATGGTCGGCGGGAAAACGCTCGGTCCTGCCAGTCACCTCGGAGCGCACCTCTACCGCTTCGGGTGTGATCCGGGTGACGCGGGACTGCCAGGAGGCCAGAATACTCTCCTCCCTGACCCGATTGGTGATGTCCGGCAACACCCAGGGCTTCACCGTCCGGTCGAACCCCTCGCCCAGGTGCACCAACCGCACTCTGGCGCCGGCACGCCAGCACTCCAGCGCCGCGTCAACCGCACTGTTGCCCGCGCCGATGACCACGACATCCTGATGCCAGTGCCGGTGCCCCTCGGAGAAGTAGTGCGCCACATGGGGCAGCTCTTCACCTGGAATACCGAGCAGATTGGGCCAGTCGTAATACCCGGTGGCGACCACCACATTGGCGGCATGGTACGTCGTCGAATCGTGCCGCCGCCGCACCTCGACCCGGAAACCGTCCCCCATCCTGGCGATGCTGGTGACCTCCTCGCCCGGGCGCGCATCCAGCCCGAAATGCTCCGCCACGCGCCGGTAGTAGAGCAGACCATCGCGCCGGGTCGGCTTCTCGCTGCTGGTGATGAACGGCACGCCACCGATCTCGATCCGCTCGGGCGTCGAGAAGAAGGTCATGTTGAGCGGGTAGCGTTCGATGGTGGAAACCACGGTGCGGCGGTCGAGCAGGATGCAGCCGAGATCGGCCTGCTGGGCGGCGATGCCCACCGCCAGACCGCAAGGCCCCGCGCCGATGACGAGGATCGTGGTTGCGACGGTCATACCTCGATGATCTGATCCCGCCTGGTCCCCACGCTCACGTACCGGATGGGGGCACCGGAGAGGTCCTGCAACCGGTCGAGATAGGTCCGCGCCTCGGAGGGCAGGTCGGCGAGCCGGCGCGCGCCGGTAATCGGCTTGCGCCAGCCCGGCAGCGTCTCGTAGCGCGGCACCACCCGTTCAAGGGTATGGACATCGGCCGGCATCTCGAGGCAGGGCTCCCCATCCAGCAGGTAGTCGGTACCCACGGGGATCTCGGCGAAGGTGTCAAGTACGTCAAGCTTGGTCACCGCGAGACCGGTGAGACCGTTCACCCGCACCGAATATCGTACCACCGTGGCATCGAACCAGCCGCAGCGCCGTGGCCGGCCGGTGGTCGCGCCGAACTCCCCGCCGAGCTGGCGGAGATGCTCTTCCACACCGGCCACCGCCTGGGTCGGTAGCGGGCCGTTGCCGACCCGGGTGGTGTACGCCTTCACGACGCCGAGGACTTCATCGATGGCGGTCGGTCCAATTCCCGCTCCGACGGCCGCGCCCCCCGCCGTCGTGTTGGATGAGGTCACGAACGGGTAGGTGCCGTGATCGACGTCGAGCAGCGCGCCCTGTGCCCCTTCGAGCAGCACGCGCTTGCCCTCCTGCAGCGCCCGATACACCAGCAGGCCGGTGTCCGCGGCCAGCGGCAGCAGACGCGGAGCGAGCCGCTCCAGCAGTTCGTGGTGCTGCGTCTCGGAGGCCAGGTCCTTGCTGCCCATCATGGACAGCAACTGGTTGGCACGGGCTACCCGCTCGCTCAGGATGGCGCGGGCGTTTTCGAGGTGGCGCAGGTCGGCGACCCGGATACCGCGGCGGCCGTACTTGTCCTCGTACGTCGGGCCGATCCCCCGCCCCGTCGTGCCGATCTTCTGGCTGCGCTCGTGCGCCTGGTCGAGCAGCTTGTGGTAGGGCAGGACCAGGTGCGCCCGGTCCGAGAGAAAGATCCGGCCGCTGGTGGAGATACCACGCGCGGTCAGCCCGTCGAGCTCCAGGAAGAACGTCTCCGGATCAAGCACCACGCCGTTCCCGACGATACAGGAGCAGCGATCGTGCAGGATTCCAGACGGGATCTGGTGCAGGATGAACTGGGCGTCGCCGATGCAGACGGTGTGGCCGGCGTTGGCCCCGCCCTGGTAGCGCACCACGAAATCGGCGCGCTCGGCTAGTACATCGACCAGCTTGCCTTTGCCTTCGTCGCCCCATTGAGCGCCAACGACGACGACGCAGTGGGTCTTCGGCTTGAACATGAGACTCCGCTTTCAGGACTCGGCGGTTCGGCGAGTGGGCTCAGGCACGGTGCAACGGCCCTCCTCCCCACCCCAAAAAAGACCGGAGCCCCCCGTGGGGCTCCGGTGCATCCTCTGGTGAAAAGTAGGCGCGGCCGAGGGAAAGTCAACGCAGTTCGGCCAGGCGGCACCCGACCGCTTCCGCAGTCGCGAGGGAGAGTGCCCCGACGGTGTCCCGGGGCGTGTGGAGCCTCCGGAGGACCCCCCAATCGAGCCGGCTGAGGGTGACCGCCCTGCCCCCGGCCCGCGCCAGCGGGAGACTGTCGGTCAGGATGCCGAGCGGGAGGTGCCTGACAACTATCCGGGGAGCGACTCCGGCCAGGGCGGGTGCCAATGCCCGGGCCAGCGCCAGTCCCCCCCGATTGTGCGCGACAACGTAGAGGGGGCCCTCATCCGTCAGGGTGTCGAGATTGATGATCTCGGTGCCGGTGAGGCTTCCCTGGTCGGCCACAAAGGCCCGGGCCCCGACCAGCCCGAACTCCTCGGCACCGGTGAACAGAAGGCCGGTGTGGCCGCCAAGCCCCCCCTCGGCCGCAACCAGGGCGGCAACGACGCCGCTGGTGTTGTCGCTGGCTCCGGGGGAGAGACCGCGGAGACGCCCACGGGCGGCCAGAGCCCCCGCCGCGAGGCTCAACCCGGCGAGTGCCGCGAGCGGCGTCGGCGGAAGTGGACCCCTCAGGGCACGCCACACCGTCGCCCCGCTGATCACCAGCGCCGCCAGGACCAGTACCCACACCGCGACCAGTCGCCCTGCCATGGAATGCCGCTGGGCCTTGGTGTCCAGATGGGCCACAATCCAGCGGCGCACCGGTTCAGCGCCGCGGGTGACGATGAGGTTGGCATCCTCGCGCCGTTCCGCCCCGGCCACGTGGACGCCAGTCCCGATGCCCCATGCGAGCAGCACCAGCGCTGTCGCGCCGCCGAGCCATACGATCAGTGCCGTGGCACGGGGGACAGTGGGAAAGGCGAGGAGCGGAAGCAGCAGGAGCGTCAACCACCCGAGCCCCGCACCAAGCAGTGGAAAGGCGTTGAGGGCCGCGGGCTGGAACGGGAATCGCTGCTCGCGGACGGTGTAGCCGAAGGATTGGAGCTGCGCGGTCAGGACGGCGCGGGCGACCGCGGCGCCGGGCGTCCCGGCCTCACGCGGAAGGCGGCACAACTCCGCCAGCCAGGCCGCTGCGGTCAGCTGCCACCCGGCGCGGCCGCGCCAGGATCGGTGATCGCGGCCGCGGTCTCGGCACTGATCAGTTCTTGCGCCAGCAGTTCACGGGCATGCTGCTCAAAAGTCTGCATGCCGTGCTCGCGTCCGGCGGCAATCGCTGCGCGGAGGTCGTCGCGACGGTCGGCGTCCCGCAGAAGGATCCGGGTGGCCGGTGTCGCGGTCAGGGCTTCCACCAGGGCAATCCGGGTTCGGTCGTCCTGCCGCGGCAGCAGCCGCTGGGCCACCAGGCCGCGGAGCACCTCGGAGAGCCGGATCCGGCCGATCTCGCGTTCGGCGCCGGGAAACATGGCGTGCAGCCGCGCGACCGACGTGACCACGTCGGGCGTGGTCAGGGTGGAGATCACCAGGTGACCGCGTTCGGCGGCCTTGATGGCGGTGTCGAGCGTCTCGCTATCGGCGATCTCGCCGATGACGATGACATCCGGGTCCTGCCGCAGCGCCGCCTGCAGCCCGATCGCGAAGCTCTCGGTATCCACCCCCACCTCACGCTGGGTCACGGAGCATTTCACGTCGCGGTGGAGGAATTCGATCGGGTTCTCCACCGTCACGATATGGCGATGCAGGTTCTGATTGATGTGGTTGAGCATGGCGGCGACGGTGGAACTCTTGCCGCTGCCCGATACCCCTGCCACAAGCACCAGCCCCTGCTCCAGTTCCGCCAGCCGGGCCACGACCGGCGGGAGAATCAGGTCCTCGATGCTGGGCACCGTGAAGGGGATGACCCGCATCACGATCATGAAGGAAGAGCGCTGCCGCAGCAGATTCACCCGGAACCGACCCACCCCGGCCATCCCCCACGAGCAATCGAAGTCCTTGAGCAGGTCGATGCGGGCCCGCTCCTCCTCGTTTGGCAGCAGTTTGAGCGCGATCGCCCGCGTCTGGTCCGGCGTCAGCCGCTGCTTGGTCAGCGGGACGAGCTTGCCATTGATCCTCGCGCGGAACACGTCACCGGCCTTGATGTGCAGGTCGGAGGCACCACGCTCGACCGCCGCCTTGATGATCTTCTCCATGGGAATCAGGCCGTCGCCGGCGTTGGGGGCAGCGAACGGAAACTGGACGCATCGGCGGAAAGGAATCCCATCCGGTCACGCACCTCGCGCATCGTTTCACCGGCGATCCGCCGGGCCCGCTGGGCGCCGTCGCCAAGAATGTCGATGACCGTCTCCGGACGGGCCTGCAACTCGGCGACGCGAGCCCGGATTGGAGCGAGGGCCAGGTCGATATGCTCCGCCAGCACCTTCTTGCAGTCGATACAGCCCCAGCCGGCGCTGCGGCAGTTCGTCGCCACAAGCGCGACCGTCTCTGGCGGGGAGAAATGCTTGTGCAGCGAGTAGATGTTGCAGATGTCGGGGTTGCCCGGGTCCTGTTTGCGCACCCGTGCCGGATCGGTCCTGGCCGGCCGGAGCTTGTTCCACACCTCGGCGGGGGGATCCAGAATCCCGATCGTGTTGCCCAGGCTCTTCGACATCTTGGCCTGCCCATCGAGGCCGATAATGCGCTTGGCCTCCGTGAGCAGCGGCTTCGGCTCGGGGAAATAATCCGTGCCCCCGCCGAACTCCGCGTTCCACTTGCGGCAGATCTCGCGGGTGAGCTCGAGGTGCTGGACCTGATCCTCGCCTACCGGCACCAGGTCGGCGCGGTACAGCAGGATGTCCGCCGCCATCAGGATCGGGTAGGTGAGCAGCCCGGCGGGGATACTGTCAACGCGGGCCGACTTATCTTTGAACTGGGTCATCCGCTCCAGCTCGCCGATCGGCGTCACGGTATTGAACAGCCACTGCAGCTCGGAGTGCTCCGGCACGTGGGACTGGACGAAGAGCGTGACCCGCTCCGGATCAATTCCCGATGCGAGCAGACCCACCGCCATCTCCCAGGTCCGGCGAGCCAGCGTGGCGGCGTCGTACCGGGCGGTGATCGCGTGGAGATCGACGACGCAGTAGAGACAGTCATACGATTGCTGCAGCCGGACCCAGTTCTGGACCGCGCCGAGCCAGTTGCCGATATGGAGCTCGCCGGAAGGCTGGACGCCGGAGAAGATGCGTGGCATGCGACAAGCTATCCAGCCCAAGGGGACATTGCAAGATGCCGTCGGCCAACGACTTACTGAACATTGCGGTGCAGGCAGCGACTCAGGCGGGGATCTACCTGCGGGGGGTGGCTCGCCCCGGCCCAGCGGCCTGGACCTCCAAGGGCAAGGCGGATTGGGCAACGGAGGTTGATGCGCACGCCGAGCGGCTGATCAGCGGAATCCTCATGGCGGCGACCCCGGCGGCGCGCATGATCGGCGAGGAACTCGCGCCCGAGGTGGTGCACGACGGACTGGTGTGGATCGTGGATCCGCTGGATGGGACCACCAATTTCCTGCACGGCGTTCCGGCCTTCGCGGTGTCGATCGCCGCCGCGCTCGATGGCGTGCTGCAGGCCGGTGCGGTACTCCACGTGCCACTCAACCGCCTGACAACCGCCACCCGCGGTGGCGGCACCTGGGAGGATGGTGCGCGGGTGCAGGTCTCGCCCATCACCGACCCGGCCCATGCCCTGATCGGCACCGGATTTCCCTTCAAGGACTTCACCCGCATCGAGGAGTATCTCGGCCAGCTCCGGCGCGTCAGCGCCGCCGCGACCGGCGTCCGCCGCCCCGGCTCCGCCGCGATCGATCTCGCGGATGTGGCGGCGGGGCGCTTTGAGGGCTTCTGGGAACAGCGGCTGTCGGCCTGGGACATCGCGGCGGGCACGCTGCTGGTTCGTGAAGCCGGTGGCCGGGTCACGGACTATGCGGGGCGGGACATCGGCATTGAGCACGGGGAGATTGCTGCGGGCAGCGCCGCGATTCACCCCTGGCTGCTCCAGCTGCTCGCAGCACCGGTGGAGGGCCCTTCCCAGTCGGTGGCGCAATTCACCGAGCGCGTCGCCGAGAGAACGCCGGCACCGGGCGGTGGTGCGGTCGCTGCGACGGTTACGGCACTCGCGGCCGCGCTGGTCACGATGGTTGGACGTCTGGCCGACGGAGCCGGGCCCGAACAGGGAGTGAGCCAACTGATCGAGCAGGGAGAACGGCTGCGACTGGGACTGCTCGACCTCGCCGAAGCGGATGCCGTCGCCTATGGGCGGGTGATCCATGCTCGGAGAAGCCGGGAGGCGGGCGAGGCGGAGCTGCGTCTGGCGTGGGACGGTGCCGCGCGGGTGCCGGCCGATGTCGTTCGGGCGGCTCGCGATGTGGCGTTGCTGGCCCGTCGAGCCGCAAACGCCGGCCCTCCCGCCGCGCTGGGGGATGCGGTCATGGCCGCATTGCTTGCCGCTGCTGCCGCTGCGGGCTCGATGATCAACCTGCGACTCAATACGATCGCCGCCGGAAACCCCGCCCAGCTTCGGCTGCTGGTGCAGGAGACGGAGCTGCTGCTGCGGGAGACGCAGCGCGCCACGGCGGACACGCGGATGTTGCTGGAAGAGCGACTGCGGGGGTAGCGGCGGAGCTCCGGTTCCGCCGATCCCCCGCGTCGCCCCGCCCTTACCGGCCGGAGGGGAGTGTCAGGATGCGCGGGCCGGCCGCGGTGATCGCGACGGTGTGCTCGAAATGGGCGGCGAGGCCGCCATCCGCGGTCACCACCGTCCACTTGTCAGGCAGCGTGCGCGTCGTGTAGTGCCCGGCGGTGATCATCGGCTCGATCGCAATGGTCATCCCCTCCAGCAGCCGCGGACCCCGCTTGGGCTGGCCATGATTGGGGACCTGCGGCTCCTCATGGAACTGGGTCCCGATGCCATGCCCCACCAGTTCACGGACGACACCGTATCCGGCGGCCTCCGCGAGGGTCTGGACGGCGTGGCCGATATCGCCGACATGATTTCCCACCGTGGCCGCGGCGATGCCCACCGCCAGACACTCCCGGGTAACGGCAAGCAATCGCTCCGCCGCCGGCGAGATCTCTCCGACCGGCGCGGTAGTCGCTCCGTCGGCGTGAAGCCCCTCCCGCTGCACCCCCACATCGATACTGACGATGCTCCCCTCCACCAGCAGGCGCCGGGGGCTGGGGATGCCGTGGACGATCTCCTCGTTGATGGAGGTGCAGAGGGTCTTGGGGAAGCCGTACAGGCCCTTGAAGGACGGCCGGGCACCGGGGTGGCTGCGGATGAACTCCTCGGCGATGGTGTCGAGGTCGTTCGTGCTCATGCCGGGGCGGACGCTGCCGGTAAGCAGCGCGAGTGTGTCGGCCACGATCTGACCGGCGCGGGCCATCGCCTCGACTTCGCGGGGGGACTTGAGGGTGATCATGAGAGCCGTCAGCCGTCAACCGTCGGCCATCAGCCCGGGAGGCTGACGGTGAACGCCAACGGCCTGTCCTACTTGCCGAGGATGGCCTGTACCCGGTTGGCGATGTCGTCGATGGTACCGACCGCCGGGATCATGTGAACGGTGCCCCGCTGGCGGTACCACTCCAGCACCGGCGCGGTCTGCTCGCGGTAGGCCTTGAGCCGGGTCGCGACGGCCTTGGGATCGTCATCCGCCCGGCCCTCGACGGTCAGCCGCTTTTCGATCCGGGCGAGGATCTCGACATCCGGGACATCGAAGAAGAGGACGTGATCCATCCGTCGGCCTAGCTCGTGGAGCACCGCGGTGACGGACTCGGCCTGCGGCACCGTCCGGACCACGCCGTCGAAGATGACTCCCTGCTTCGCTTCCGCCTTCGCCAACTCGTCCCGCACGACACCCATGATGATGTCGTCGCTCACGAGCTGGCCGGCTTCCATGACCGCCTTGGCACGCAAACCGACGGGCGTCCCGCGCTTCACGGCATCGCGCAGCAGGTCGCCGGTGGCGAACTTGGGCAGCCCGAGCCGCTCAGCCAGGCGCACACCCTGGGTACCTTTGCCGGCGCCCGGGGGACCAAGCAGGAGGATGTCCATTGTCGTGGTTGTCCCGTGTATCCCCGGAGGGTGCAACGGGAACAGGGAACAGGAAACGGGTGGTCAAGCACCCGTTTCCCGTTCCCCGTTCCCCGTCTTACAGGAACCGCTGCTGCCGTCCGCGGAACTTGATGCGCCCCGTCTTCATGAAGCTGTCGTACTTCCGCAGCGTCAGATGCTGCTGGATCTGGGCGATTGTGTCAAGCAGCACGCCGACCACGATCAGCACCGATGTCCCACCGAACTGCTGCTGGAACCCGAGCTGTTTGGTCATCGTGACGGGAATGATCGCGATCAGGGCCAGGAACAGGGCGCCGGGCAGCGTCACCCGCGACAGCACGTTGTCGATGTAGTCGGCGGTGCTGGCGCCCGGTTTCACGCCGGGGATGAATCCGCCCTGCTTCTTCAGATTTTCCGCCAGATCCACCGAATTGAAGATGATGGAGGTGTAGAAATAGCTGAACAGCAGGATCAGGATGCCGAAGGTCAGGTCGTAGGGCAGCTCGCCGGGGGTGAAGAAATCGGCGAACGCCCGCAGCACGGGGCTCTGGGTGAAGCTGGCAATCGTGCCCGGGACGATGATGATGGTCTGGGCGAAGACGATCGGCATCACGCCGGCGGTGATCAGCCGGATCGGGATGAAGGTCTTCTGCCCCTGGGTCATCCGGCCGCGTCCCATGACCTTGCGGGGGATCTGCACCGGGATGCGCCGCGCAGCGAGGTGCATGGCCGTCACGGCGGCCACGACCCCCACCAGGATCAGCCCGTAGAGGATCACCTGACCGAAGGAGAGGGCCCCGCTGTTCCAGAAGCCGGCCATCGTGACCAGGCCGGGCCAGAGCCGGTCGAGGATCGAGAAGGTGATGAGCAGGCTCATCCCGTTGCCGATGCCGCGCTCGGTGATCTGCTCGCCGAGCCACATGACGAAGACCGCACCGGTGGTCAGGACGACGACCATCGCGAGCCGGGTCCAGAACGTCGGTACCGGCACCGCGCCGGGAATGCTTTCGGTGAAAATCGCGAAGGTGTAGGCCTGGGCCAGCGCAATCAGGACCGTGACATACCGGGTCCACTGGGTCAGCTGCTTCTTGCCCTCTTCATCCTTCTGCATCTTGCCGATCGACGGCACGATCCCGCCACCGAGCTGGAAGATGATGGAGGCGGAGATGTAGGGCATGATGCCGAGCGCGAACACCGTAGCGCGGGACAGCCCGCCGCCCAGCGTGTCATACAATCCGAAGAAGCCGGCGGCGGCCGAGTTCTTGATGAAGTCGGTGACCGCCTGCACATTGACGCCCGGCGCGAAGATGTGGGCGCCGACACGGTAGATGACCAGGGCAAGAATGGTGAACCCGATCTTGCGTTGCAGCTCGGGGTCCATGCCAAAGCTGGGTCGGGCGGGCGCGGTCATTCGGCGATCTTCCCGCCCGCCTGCTCGATCCGGGTCCGGGCGGTGGCGGAGAGCTTCACCCCGGACACCTGATACGCCCGGTCCGCATCACCACTGCCGAGCAGCTTCACCGCGAGATCCCGCTTGGAGATGATCCCGGCGGCATGCAGCGTCTCGGGAGAGACGTCGGTGCCGCTGAGGCGGGTGAGGTCCTTCAGGTTGACCGGCTGGGCCGTGACCTTGAAGGGATTGGTGAACCCGCGCTTGGGCAGTCGCCGGTACATCGGCATCTGACCGCCTTCGAAGCCAGGATTGCTCTGGCCCGACTGCCGTGCCTTGTGACCCTTGTGACCTTTGCCCGAGGTCTTGCCCTTGCCCGAGCCCGGACCGCGCCCGACCCGCTTGCTGTTGTGGCGGGCGCCGCGGGCGGGCTTGAGGGTCGACAGGGTGATCGGCGTGCTCTTGTCCGCCATTTACTTCTCCTGGGCCGGCGCCACGTCCACGAGGTGACGCACCTTGATGAGCATACCGCGCACGGACGCGGTGTTCGGCAGCTCAGAGACCGACTGGTGATGCTTCAGGCCAAGCGCGATCAGCGTGCGGCGCATCGTGGCCGCATGCCCGATCCCGGAACGGATCTGCTTCACCCGGAGACGCGATGCCGCGGCTTCGGTGGGGATGACCGACGCATGATAGGCCGGGCCCTGCCGGCCGACGACTGGATTGCGACCCATGGCTCAGGCCTCCTGGGGAGCGCGATAGCGGATCTGGTCGAGCTCGACCCCGCGTTCGCGTGCGATCTGGCGCGCCGTGACCAGCTGGCCCAGCCCGTCCACCGTCGCCCGCACCACGTTGTGCGGGTTGTTGGAACCGAGGCTCTTGGTCAGGATGTCAGTGATGCCGGCGCACTCGAGCACCGCACGCACCGCTCCGCCGGCGATCACGCCGGTACCGCTCGCTGCCGGCTTGAGCAGCACCCGCCCGGCGCCGTGCTCCCCGATCACCTCGTGCGGGATCGTCGCGCCCACCCGGGGGAACTCGACCAGGTTGCGCTTGGCCGCTTCGACCGCCTTGCGGACGGCCTCGGAGACCTCGTTCGCCTTGCCCGTCGCGATCCCGACCCGGCCCTTGCCGTCGCCCACCGCCACGAGGGCGTTGAACGAGAAGCGCCGGCCGCCCTTGACGACCTTGGCGACGCGATTGATCGCGACCACGTTCTCGATGAACTCGCTCGGCTCGCGCTCCCCCCGGGGACCACCGCGGCCACCGCGGCCACCGCGACCGCCACCCGGGCCGCCACCCTGGCCACCCCGACCGCCGGGCCCACCGCCCTGGCCGCCACGGCCGCCGCCCTGCCCGCCCCGACCGCGCCCACCGCCGCCGGGTGCTTCAGGCGTGCCACCTGCGCTCGGACCCGTCATGCTACGCTCCTGGTCTGCCATGTCAGAACTCGAGTCCCCCATCGCGGGCCCCGTCGGCCACGGCCTTCACCCGCCCGTGGTACGCGTAGCCACCGCGATCAAAGACCACCTTGCTGATGCCCGCGGCCTTGGCCTTGACCGCCAGCTGCCGGCCGACGCCCTTGGCCTTGCCGACCTTGCCGGCCCCATCAACCGCCACGCCCTCGGAGCCGTCGTTCACGCCGAGCAGGCAGACGCCACGATCGTCGTCGACCAGCTGCGCGTAGATGTGCTTCAGCGAGCGGAATACCACGAGCCGGGGCCGACCGGCCGTGCCCGCCACCTTCTTGCGGACCCGGAGGTGCCGCCGTGCCCGCAGCTCGTGCCGGGTACTCGGAGACTTGACTGCACGCATGGTTACTTCGCTCCTGTCTTGCCGGCCTTGCGGCGAACGACTTCACCCTGGTAGCGCACACCCTTGCCCTTGTACGGCTCGGGCTTCCGCAGGCTCCGGATCTCCGCCGCCACCTGGCCGACGAGTTCCTTGTCCGGACCCTCGATCTTGACGATCGTGTTGCCTTCCACGGTGAACTTGATCCCCTTGGGCGCGGGATAGGTCACGCCGTGGGAGAAGCCCAGCGCCAGCTGCAGGCCGGTGGGCTTGAGCTCCGCCTTGTAGCCGACCCCCTGGATCTCGAGCGTCTTGAGAAACCCCGTCGCCACACCGTCCACCATGTTCTGGATCAGGGTGCGGGTCAGGCCGTGCAGCGCCTTGTGCCGGGTCTCCTCCGACGGCCGTTCGACGGTGATCTGGTCACCGGCATGCGCCAGCTTCATGTCCGGGTGCAGGGTGCGCGACAGCTCTCCCCTGGGCCCCTTCACGGACAGCAGCTGTCCCTTGAGGCTCGCGGTGACGGCCTTGGGCACGGTCACCGGCTTTCTGCCGATTCGCGACATGGTCAGGCCTTACCAGATGACGGCGACAAGCTCGCCGCCAAGGTTCGCGGTCCGCGCATCGCGGTCGCTCATGAGGCCCTTCGGCGTGGACACGATCGCCATGCCGAGGCCGTTCTTGACCCGCGGGATCTCGCGCGACTTCACATACTTGCGCAGCCCCGGCGTCGACATCCGGCGGAGTTCGCGGATGACCGACTGGTCGTTGTGATACTTCAGATAGAGACGCAGCACGCCGCGCGCACCATCATCGAGGATCTTGAAATCCGCGATGTAATGGTTCTCGTGCAGCAGCTTGGCCAGCTCGCCCTTGAGGCGGCTCACCGGGATATCGACACGCTTGTGGCCGGCCGCGCAGGCGTTCCGGATGCGGGTCAACATGTCCGCGACGGGATCAGTCATGCTCATAGTATGCTCCCCTACCAGCTGGCCTTGCGGACACCGGGGATCTCACCCCGGAGCGCCTGTTCACGGAAGCAGATTCGGCAGAGGCCGAACTTCCGCAGCACGGCGCGGCTTCGGCCGCAGCGATTGCAGCGCCGTACCCCGCGAACCTTGAACTTCGGCGTGCGCTTGGCCCGCTCGATCCAGCAGGTTTTCGCCATCAGTGTCTCCTCAAATGCCTCTCGGTGCGGCCAGCACCCGCGCTGGCCCGCCCAGGTTACGCCGCAACCGCCGGCGGCGTCTCGCCGCGGAACGGCCAGCCAAACTCGCGCAGCAGCGCCATCGCCAGGTCATCGCGGCCGGCATCGGTCACGATCGTGATGTCCATCCCGTGGATCCGCTCGACCTTGTCGAACTCGATCTCCGCGAAGATCATCTGCTCCTTGATGCCGATCGTGTAGTTGCCCCGGCCATCGAAGCTCTTGTTCGGCATGCCCTTGAAGTCCCGGATCCGCGGGATCGCCACGCTGATCATGCGGTCCAGGAATTCGTACATCCGGGCGTTTCTGAGCGTCACCGACGCGCCCACCGGCAGCCCCTCGCGCAGCCCGAAGTTCGCGATCGCCTTCCGGGCCCGCCGCACCACGGCCTTCTGACCGGTGATGATCGCCAGCTCGTCGGCCACCATCTCGATCAGCTTCGGGTTCTTTGCCGCTTCGCCCATGCCGACGTTCAGCACGATCTTCACGATCCGCGGGACCTGGTGCGGATTGGTGAAGCCGAACTGCCTGGCCATGTTCGCCCGGATGACCTTGTCGAAGTAGGTCTTCAGGCGCGGCGTGCCGTCCACCGACTTGGGCGCGGCTTCCACCACGAATGCGGCCCCCTTGTCCTTGCCCTTGCTCTTGCCCTCGGCCTTGGGGGCCTTCGCGACCTTTTCCTTCGGCGCGGCGGGTTCCTTGGTCTCGGCCATGGTCAGCGGTTCCTCGGGATCGGCTGGCCCGACTTGACCGCGATCCGCTCCAGCGTGCCATCCGCGTCCTTGCGGCGGCGGATGCGGGTCGGCTCCCCGGTCTTCGGGTCGATGAGCATCATCTTCGAGTGATGAATCGGCGCGGGGAACTCGATGATGCCCCCGGGCGCGTTCTGCGTGGCGCGACGATGCTTCTTCACCACGTTCACACCCTCCACCGTCACCCGTCCAGTCTTGGGATAGACCCGCAGCACCTTGCCGCGCCGGCCCTTGTCGTCGCCGGAGATCACCTGCACGGTGTCTCCCCCGGTGATGTGCAGCGACTGGCGGACCGGCGGCAGGTGCCGGATGCGCTTGGCTTTCTTGTGGACGAGCGGCTTCATGTCAGATCACCTCTGGCGCCAGCGATACGATCTTCATGTACTTCTTCTCGCGCAGCTCGCGCGCCACCGGCCCGAAGATACGGGTCGCGCGCGGCTCCCCCTGATCGTTGATCAGCACCACCGCGTTCTCGTCGAACCGGATATACGACCCATCCTTGCGGCGGGTCTCCTTTACCGTCCGGACGATGACCGCCCGGGCCACGTCGCCCTTCTTCACCTGACCGGTCGGGATGGCGTCCTTGATGGCGACCACCACCTTGTCACCGAGCCCGCCGTACCGGCGCATGCTGCCGCCCAGGACGCGGATCACGAGCGCCTTCCGGGCGCCGGAATTGTCGGCCACCTTCACGATCGATTCTTGCTGTATCATGTCTGCCTCTATCAGCCGTCAGCGGTCAGCCGTCAGCCGTCAGTTGTAAGCCCTCGCACCTCAGTCATCGCCGCCGCATCAGGTCCTTCAGTGCACCCACTGACGGCTGACGGCTCCCTTACTTCGCCCGCTCGACAATCTCCACCACCCGCCACGACACGGTCTTCGCGACCGGCCGGGTCTCCATGATCTTCACGAGGTCGCCGGTCTTGGCCCCGAGATCGTTGCGCGCCTTGACGCCCTTGGTGCGCGTCATCTGCTTGCCGTAGTCGGCATGGGCGAAGCGACGGGTCAGCGTCACCACGACCGTCTTGGTCATCTTGTCGCTCGCCACGACACCCTGCCTGGTCTTCCGGCGGTTCACGGGGCGGGCAGCTGCAGTCGTCTGGTCGGCCATGGTCTTCCTCAGTCTAGTGCGACAGTTCGCGCGCGCGCAGGACCGTCTTGATCCGCGCGATATCCCGCCGCAATCCCCGGAACCGCATCGGGTTCTCGAGCGACTCGGTCGCCGAGCGGAAGCGGAGCCGGAACTCCTCCTCGCCCAGCTCGGCCAGCTTCGCCTTCAGGTCATCCACGGACATCTCGTGCAGCGCTTCGATCTTCATGGGCTCAGTCCTCCAACCGCTTCACGATGCGCGTGCGCACCGGCAGCTTGCTGGCCGCGAGGCCCAGGGCCTCCTGCGCCAGCACGAGAGTCACGCCTTCGATTTCAAAGAGCATCCGGCCCGGCTTCACCACCGCCACCCAGCCCTCCGGATTGCCCTTGCCCTTCCCCATCCGCGTCTCCGCCGGCTTCTTCGTGATCGGCTTGTCCGGGAAGATCCGGATCCAGACCTTGCCGCCACGCTTCATCTCGCGCGTGAGCGCGATACGGGCCGCCTCGATCTGCCGGTTGGTCACCCAGCCCGGCTCCAGCGACATCAAGCCATACTCGCCGAACGCCACCGTGTTGCCCCGGGTCGCCAGCCCCCTGGTCTTGCCCTTGAACGTCTTGCGGAACTTGACCCGCTTTGGTGACAGCATCGGTCAGCTCCCCGTGCTGTAGGTCCGGCCCGAGACATCCTCGACGACTTCGCGGAGGAAGACCCAGACCTTGATGCCGATCGTGCCGTAGGTCGTCTTCGCGGTGCTGGTCGCGTAGTCGACGTCGGCCCGCAGGGTATGGAGCGGCACCCGCCCCTCGCGGTACCCCTCGACCCGCGCGATTTCCGCCCCGCCCAGCCGCCCGCCGGCCCGCACCCGGATGCCCAGCGCGCCCATGCGCATCGAGCTCTGCACCGCGCGCTTCATGGCACGGCGGAACGAAATCCGCTGCTGCAGCTGATGCGCGATGTTGTCGGCCACCAGCTGGGCCGACAGCTCCGGCCGCTTGATCTCCTCGACGTTCACCGCGGCGTCCTTGCCGGTGAGCTGCGCCAGCTCATCCCGAAGCTTGTCCACTTCGGCGCCACGCTTGCCGATCACCACGCCCGGTCGGCCGGTGTGAATCGTCACGGTGACCTTGCCGGGCTTCCGCTCGATGTCGATCCGCGCGATCGCCGCATGGCCAAGCCGCGCCTTGAGGTATTTCCGGACCAGCTCGTCTTCCTTGAGCAGGGCCGGCATCTCCTTCGTGGCGTACCAGCGCGACGACCACTGCTTGACGATGCCAAGCCGCAGGCCGATTGGATGGGTCTTCTGTCCCATTACTCGCTCTCCTTCGTGCCGACGTGGATCGTCACGTGGCTCGTGGGCTTCCGGATCGGGACGCCGCGCCCCTGGGCCGCGGCATGGTGCCGCTTGAGCGGCGTCCCCATGTCCACCGTCGCCCAGGTCACCACCAGCTCATCGACGTCGAGCGCGGTGTTGTCCTTCAGCGCCGCCTGCTCCGCATTGGCCACCGCCGAGCGCAGCGTCTTGGCGATCTGGCGCGCCGCCAGCTTCTTGCTGAAGCGGAGAATCGCGTACGCCTCGTTCACGTTCTTGCCGCGGATCAGGTCCACCACGAGCCGCATCTTCCGCGGCGACTGGCGCACCCCCCGCTGTATCGCACGGGCTTCCATGGTCATTCCGCCTTGGCCTTCTTGTCAGCCACGATCTTGCCGCTATGCCCGCGGAACAGCCGGGTCGGGGAGAATTCACCGAGCTTGTGACCGACCATGTTCTCGGTCACATAGACCGGCACGAACTTGTTGCCGTTGTGGACCGCGAAGGTGTGGCCGACGAACTCGGGCAGGATGGTGCTCGCCCGGCTCCACGTCTTGACCACCTTCTTGTCGTTCTTGGCGTTCAGCTGCTGGACCTTGCCCAGGAGCGACGCCAGAACGAACGGACCCTTCTTGATACTGCGCGACATCAGTTACCTCCCCCGGTGGCCTTGCCCCGGCGCCGACCGCGGACCACGAACTGGTTGGACTTCTTCTTGGCGTCGCGGGTCTTCTTGCCCTCGACCTTGCCCCACGGGCTGACTGGCGGACGGCCACCCGACGTCTTGCCCTCGCCACCACCCAGCGGATGGTCGACCGGGTTCTTGGCCACGCCGCGGACTCGGCCCTTGCGACCCAGCCAGCGCGTCTTGCCCGCCTTGCCGCGCGAGAGCAGCTCGTGCTCCCCGTTGCCGACCTCGCCGATGGTGGCGATGCACTTCATGTGCACCCGGCGCGTTTCGGTCGAGCGAAGCCGCAGGGTGACATAGTCGCCCTCTTTCGCCACCACCTGCGCGCTGGTGCCCGCCGAGCGGATCATCTGCGCGCCCTTGCCGATCTTGAGCTCCACGCAGTGCACCGTCTCGCCCAGCGGCACTTCACCGAGCGGGATCGAATTGCCCACCCGCGGGTCCACGCCCGGGCCGGCGAGAATCGTATCCCCCACGTTCAGCCCCTTGGGATGGATGATGTAGCGCTTCTCGCCGTCGGCGTAGACCACCAGCGCGATGCGCGCGGTGCGGTTCGGGTCGTATTCCACCGAGTCGATCCGGCCGGGAATCCCGAACTTGTTCCGCTTCCAGTCGATCTTGCGGTACATCTGCTTGTGGCCGCCACTGATGTAGCGCATCGTGACGTGGCCCTGATTGTTCCGCCCGCCGCTGCGCTTGATCGGCTCGAGCAGCGACTTCTCCGGCGTCGCGCGGGTGATCTCCGCGAAATCGGACACCGAGCGGAACCGCGTGCCGGGCGTCACCGGCTTGAATTTACGGATGCCCATATCAGCCCTCGAACACGGGGAGTGTCTCCCCATCCTTCAGGACGACGATCGCCTTCTTCCACCGCGCGGTCACACCACGAGTCTTGCCCCGCACCACCGCGTTCCGGCGCATCTGCATGGTGCGCACGGCCACCGCGGTCACCCCGAAGAGCTGCTTGAGCGCCTCGCGGATCTGGTGCTTGTTCGCCTCCGGATGCACCTCGAAGGCGTATTCCTTCTTGACCTGGTAGGCCGCCGAGGACTTCTCGGTGACCACCGGCCGGACGATCAGCTGATGGAGCGACGGCATCTACTTGCCCCCCTTCTTCTTGGGCGCGGACTTCTTGGGCGCCGCGGACTTCTTCGGGGCCGCCTTGGCCTTCGGGGCGGACTTGGCCGCCTTCTTCGCGGCCGGCTTGGCCGCCTTCGCCGGCTTCTTCGCCGGCTTCTCCGCCTTCGGCTTGGCTGCCTTCTGCGCCTTGGGCTTGGCCGGCGTAGCAGCCTGCTTCACTTTCGGGGCCCGCGGCGCCTCATCCCGCGCCACCTTCGGCGCCGGCACGAAGGCCCGCACATACGGTTCGGCCATCACGCCGGAGAGCGCACCTTCCTCGACCAGCACCACATTCGACCACAGGATGTCGTAGCTCGTCACGTCGCTGTACGGCTGCACCCGCACCCGGGGCAGGTTGCGCGCACTGAGGTAGACCGCCTCACTGACACCGTGCGTCAGCAACAGGACCTTCTTGTCCATCACGCCGCACTGCGTCAGCAGGGCGACCAGCTCGCGGGTCCGGGGCGACTGCAGCTCGAACCGCTCGATCACCATCAGGCCGCCATCCGCCGCACGCGCATTGAGCGCGCTTTTGCGGGCCAGCTGGCGCACCTTCTTGGGCAGGTCGATGCGATAGTCCCGCGGCACCGGACCAAACACCTTGCCACCGCCGGGCCAGTTGGGGGAGCGGATCGAGCCCTGCCGCGCGCGGCCGGTGCCCTTCTGCTTCCACGGCTTCTGGTTGCCGCCGGAGACCAGACCACGGGTCTTGGTCATGGCGGTACCCTGGCGCTGGTTGGCCATGTAGGCCGTCACCGACTCGTGCAGCACCGGCTCATTCACGGTGCCGTCGAACAGCGTCTCCGGCAGACTGTAGTCGGCGGAGTTCCGCGCGCCGGCGGGCGAGAAATGCGGGGCCTCAATCATGGCGGCTCTTCCCGTGCTGCTTGTTCACCAGCAGGATGCCGTGCTTGGCGCCCGGCACCGCGCCGCGCACGAACAGCAGGTTGCGCTCCGCGTCAATCTTGACCACACGCAGACCCAGCTCGGTGTGCCGCTCGGCGCCCATATGGCCCGGCATCCGCTTGCCCTTGATCACGCGTGAGGGATCGGTACCGGCACCCACCGAGCCCGGCTTCCGGTGCCGGGTGTTGCCGTGGCTGCCCGGGCCGCCGCCAATGCCGTAGCGGTGAACCACGCCCTGGAACCCGCGACCCTTGCTGGTGCCGGTCACCTTGACCAGCTCGCCGGGAGCGAAGATGCCGACGGTGATCGTCTCGCCCATCGTGTGGGTCGCGCCGGCTGTGCCGAATTCCTTCAGGAACTGCGGGGCGATCTCGACCGACGCCGCCTTGGCGTGGCCCAGCTGCGCCTTCGAGGTCCGCTGCGGCACCCGGTTGCCGTACCCGAGCTGCACCGCGTTCGCCTTGACCTGCAGCACGCGGCAGGGGCCCGCTTCGATCACCGTCACCGGGACCGAGCTGCCATCCTCCACGAACAGGCGGGTCATGCCGAGCTTGCGCCCGATCAATCCATTCGCCATGGCTATTCGACCTTGATTTCCACGTCCACGCCGGCTGGCAGATCCAGCTTCGTCAGCGCATCCATGGTCTGGGGCCGCGAGTCGTTGATGTCGAGCAGCCGCTTGTGGGTGCGCAGCTCGAATTGCTCCCGGCTCTTCTTGTCCACGTGCGGGCTGCGCAGCACGGTCCAGCGCTCGATCTTCACCGGCAGCGGAATCGGGCCGGACACCTGCGCCCCGGTCTTCTCCGCGGTACGGACGATGTCCGCGGCCGCCTGATCCAGGACGCCGTGATCGAAAGCCTTGAGACGGATGCGGATGCGCTGTGCCATGTGTGCCTCTGAGTCGGAGCCTTCAGCCTTCAGCCAACGGTCGTCAGCGCTGAGGGCTGACGGCTGAGGGCTGAGGGCTACTTCAGAATCTTCGTGACCACGCCGGCGCCGACCGTCCGGCCGCCCTCGCGGATGGCGAAGCGGAGACCTTCCTCCATCGCGATCGGCGTGATCAGCGTGATGTGCATCTGGATGTTGTCGCCCGGCATCACCATCTCGACGCCCTCGGGCAGCTCGACCGAGCCCGTCACGTCGGTGGTGCGGAAGTAGAACTGCGGCCGGTAGCCCTTGAAGAACGGCGTGTGGCGCCCGCCCTCCTCCTTGTTCAGCACGTACACCTCGGAGTTGAACTCCGTGTGCGGCGTGATGCTGCCGGTCTTGGCGAGGCACATGCCGCGCTCGATGTCATTCTTTTCCACGCCGCGCAGCAGCAGGCCGACGTTGTCGCCCGCCTGGCCGTCATCCAGCAGCTTGCGGAACATCTCGACGCCGGTGACGGTCGTCTTCTTGTCGGAATTGAAGCCGATCAGGGCGACTTCCTCGCCCACCTTGATCTTGCCGCGCTCGATACGGCCGGTCGCCACGGTCCCGCGGCCGGTGATCGAGAAGACGTCCTCGACCGGCATCAGGAACGGCTTGTCGACCTCGCGCTTGGGCTGGGGAACCGAGTTGTCGAGTGCGTCGAGCAGGTCCCACATCGCCTTGACCCACTGCTCCTCACCCTTGATGGCCCCGATTGCGGAGCCGCGGATGACCGGCAGGTCGTCACCCGGGAACTCGTACTTGCTGAGCAGCTCGCGCACCTCGAGCTCGACCAGGTCGAGCAGCTCGGCATCGTCGACGAGATCGCACTTGTTCAGGAACACGACGACGTAGGGCACGTTCACCTGGCGGGCCAGGAGGATGTGCTCGCGGGTCTGCGGCATCGGGCCGTCGACCGCGCTCACCACCAGGATGGCGCCGTCCATTTGCGCCGCGCCGGTGATCATGTTCTTCACGTAGTCGGCGTGGCCCGGACAGTCGACGTGCGCGTAGTGCCGCTTTGTCGTGTTGTACTCGACGTGGCTGGTCGCGATCGTCAGGATCTTGGTCGGATCCCGGCGGCCCTGCGACTCGGAGGCCTTGGCGACGGTGTCATACGGCACATAGGCCGACAGGCCCTTGTCCGCGGTGACCTTGGTGAGCGCCGCAGTCGTGGTGGTCTTGCCATGGTCCACGTGGCCGATGGTGCCGACGTTCACGTGGGGCTTGGTCCGATCGAATTTCGCCTTGGCCATATCGTCCTCGGGGTTCCTCGCTGGTGGCTATCCGCTAGCAGCTATCAGCTGTCGGTGAACGGCGTGCCCTACAACTTCTGCCTGGCAATGATCGCTTCCGCGATCGACTTGGGTACTTCCTCGTAATGCGCGAACTCCATCGAGTAGACCGCCCGTCCCTGCGTCATGCTGCGGAGCGTCGTGGAATACCCGAACATCTCCTTGAGCGGCACGTCGGCCACGACCACCTGCGCCTCGCCCCGCTGGGTCATCCCGCCGACCTTGCCCCGCCGGCCCGACAGGTCGCCGACGACATTGCCCAGGAAGTCCGACGGGGTCACCACCTCGACCGCCATCACCGGCTCAAGAATCACCGGCTTGGCCATCTGCGCCGCCGCCTTGAACGCCATCGACCCGGCGATCTTGAACGCCATTTCCGAGCTGTCGACGTCGTGGTAGCTGCCGTAGACCAGCGTCACCTTGACATCCACGATCGGGTAGCCGGCCTGGATGCCGTTCTCCAGCGCTTCACGGATGCCGGCCTCGACCGGCTTGATGAACTCGCGCGGGATCGTGCCGCCCACGATCTTGTCCACGAAGATGAAGCCTTCGCCGGTCTTCGACGGCTCGAGGTGGATGACGGCGTGGCCGTACTGGCCCTTCCCGCCCGACTGCCGCACGAACTTGCCCTCGACGTTCTCCACCCGCTTGGTGATCGTCTCGCGGAAGGCCACCTGCGGCTGACCGACGTTCGCCTCGACCTTGAACTCCCGCTTCATCCGGTCGACCAGGATCTCGAGGTGCAGCTCGCCCATCCCGGCGATGATCGTCTGCGACGTCTCGACATCGGTCCGCACCCGGAAGGTGGGATCCTCCTCCTGCAGTTTCTGCAGGGCGATCGCCAGTTTGTCCTGGTCCGCCTTGGTCTTCGGCTCGATGGCGACGTCGATGACCGGGTTGGGGAACTTCATCGCCTCGAGGATGATCGGCATGTCCTCGTCGCACAGCGTATCGCCGGTGCGGGTGTCCTTGAGGCCGATCGCCGCGCCAATGTCGCCGGCCAGCACTTCATCGATCTCCTCGCGCTTGTTGGCGTGCATCTGCAGCAGCCGCGCGACCCGCTCCTTCTTGTTCTTCGTGGCGTTGTAGACGTAGCTGCCCGCCGTGAGCTTGCCCGAGTACACCCGGAAGAAGGTCAGCCGGCCGACAAACGGGTCGGTCGCGATCTTGAACGCCAGCGCCGCGAAGGGGGCATTGTCGTTCGGGATCCGCTGGACCTTCTGGTCGTCGTGGTCCGGGACGTGACCCTCGATCGCCTTCACGTCGGTCGGGTCCGGCAGGAAATCAATCACGCAATCGAGCAGCGCCTGCACGCCCTTGTTCTTGAACGAGGCGCCGCACAGCACCGGCACGAAACCGTGCTTGATCGTCGCCCGCCGGATGGCGCCGCGGATCTCGAGGTCGGTCAGCTCCCCGCCGCCGAGATACTTCTCCAGCAGCTCGTCTTCCTGCCCGATCGCCGCTTCGATCAGCTCATGGCGATACTTGGCCGCCAGCTCGCGGTACGCCTCGGGAATCGGACCCTCGGAGAACTTCTTGCCGAGCGAATCGTCGTCGAAGACGATTTCGGTCTGGCGGATCAGGTCGATGTGCCCGGTAAAGGTGTCCGAGGAACCGACCGGCAGCTGCAGCGGATACGCATTCTTCGTCAGGCGATCCCGCACCATGTCGAGGCAACGATAGAAATTGGCCCCGATCCGGTCCATCTTGTTCGCGAAGATCAGCCGCGGCACCATGTAGCGGTCGGCCTGGCGCCAGACGGTCTCCGTCTGCGGCTCTACCCCCGCCACCGAGTCCAGCAGCGTCACCGTGCCATCCAGCACCCGGAGCGACCGCTCGACTTCGGCGGTGAAATCCACATGCCCGGGGGTGTCGATGATGTTGATCCGGTATTCGATGTCGTCCCGGACCCAGAAACAGGTGGTGGCCGCGGAGGTGATCGTGATGCCCCGCTCCTGCTCCTGCTCCATCCAGTCCATCGTGGCGGCACCTTCGTGCACTTCACCGATCTTGTAGTTCTTGCCGGTGTAGTACAGGATGCGCTCGGTGGTCGTGGTCTTACCGGCATCGATGTGGGCCATGATGCCGATATTCCGGTACCGGTCGAGCGGAGTGTGACGCGCCATGCTCTCTCTCAGATTCCCTGTAAGTGGTCCCCGGCGCCAGCGCCGGCAGCCACACCATTCATCAAGCAAAAAGCGGGGCGACCAGACCCGGGATTTCCCGGCGGTGTCGCTCCGCGCACGTCCGGGTGCATCACCCGAGGACGAGGACCCTGCGGCCCCACGCGTTGTGTTGGAGGATCGGAGGTGGCTGGCGGAGTCCCGCGCTGCAGGGACCGGCCGGTCACACGACCCGGATGTTTCGATTCGCGCTGGATTTCCGACCCGCCCACCCGGTGGTCTGGTGGCGTGAAAAGAACCCGTTTCGCTATAGCCCGCACAAGATAACCCCGTGTCACTCCATGTCAACCGGCGGGGAATACCAGAGCGTCAGACGGAAGCAGACGGGCGGACGGGCAGACGAGCGGACGAGCGGACGAGCGGACGAGCGGATGAGCGGATGGGCGGACGGGCGGACGGGCGGACCGAGCACAAAACACAGAGGCCCACTGAACGAATCCAGTGAGCCTCAGGTTCCTCCTGACCGTCCGGCCGTCAGACTGCCTGACGCCTACCAGCGATAGTGCGCAAAGGCGCGGTTCGCCTCGGCCATGCGGTGGGTGTCTTCCTTCTTCTTGAGCGCATTGCCCTCGCCCTTGGAGGCCAGGATGAGCTCGGCGGCAAGACGTTCCTGCATCGTCTTTTCGGACCGGGCCCTGGCGAACTCGATCAGCCAGCGCATGGCCAGCGCCGCGCGGCGATCGGGACGCACTTCCACCGGCACCTGCAGCGACGCACCGCCGACCCGCCGGCTCTTCACTTCCAGGGCGGGCTTCACGTTGTTCACGGCGGCCTTGAACACAGTCACGCCCGGCTGGCCGGTCCGCTCTTCAATCATGTCCATGGCCGAGTAGAAGATCCGCTCGGCGTTGCTCTTCTTGCCCTGGTACATGAGGCTGTTGATGAACTTCGACACGGTCTGGCTGTCGTAGCGCGGATCCGGGGGCACCGGACGGCGAACGGCCTTGTTCCGACGGCTCACTTCTTACCTCCCGCCTTCGGCGCAGCCTTGCCCGCGGCCGTGGCGGCCTTCGGGCGCTTGGCGCCGTACTTGGACCGGCTGCGCCGGCGATCATTGACGCCGGCGGAGTCCAGCGCCCCGCGGACGATATGGTAGCGCACACCCGGCAGGTCCTTCACCCGGCCGCCGCGCACGAGCACGATGGAGTGCTCCTGCAGGTTGTGGCCTTCACCGGGGATGTAGGCGATGATCTCGAACCCGTTCGTCAGGCGCACCTTGGCGACCTTCCGCAGGGCCGAATTCGGCTTCTTCGGAGTGGTGGTGTAGACACGGGTGCAGACGCCGCGACGGAACGGATTGCTCCGCAGCGCAGGCGACTTGTCCTTGTAGACCGGCGCGGTACGTCCGTGCCGGACGAGCTGATTGATTGTCGGCATAGCCCCACAGTGTAGTGCGCGTTCAAAGCCCCGGGTTCGGGGAAGACGGCAAAGGTAAAGACCGAAAGGGGTTGGGTCAAGGGAATCATCCCGCCGAACCAATGGCGAGGCTGATTCAGTTGAATGGGGACGGTCGGCTCAGGGGCCGGATCGGGCCCAGAGCACGTACCGCCCCATGTGCGGGCCAAGCCCGAAGAAGTCGCCCCGCGTGACCTTCAGGTAGTAACTGCCCGGCGAGAGCGTTGCGGTGATCCGGGAGCAGAAGTCGTTGTTCGTCGCGTCGATATCCACCGAGGTGGCAACGCTCCCCTGGCCACTATCCAGCAACTCGAGCGTGGTGTTGAGGTCGAGCGCGAAGGAACAGCGATCGCCGAACCAGCCGGCGGTCTCGAAGCTGTACACCCCACCCGCCGGAATCAGCACCCGATACCAGTCCACCTGGTCGCTGCCGGAGAGCGTGCCCCGCACTGAGCCTCCCAGGAAGAGCGATGTGGCCGCCGTGGCGAGATCGTTGGGCTCCACCTCAACCGGATCGGAAAGAGTGAAGGACGCGAACCCGCCCAGGCTGGCAGTGACGGACACCGGTGTAGGGGTACTGCCACCGGCGAGACTGTAGCGCCGGTCGGGCGTGCCGATCACACCGTCGCCGGATTCATCCTCCCCACCCGCGACGTAGTAGCTCCCCGGTGTCAACCCGGAAATGGTGAAGCCACCTCCCGCCGAGGCCGGCACGGTTGCCACGGGGGCACCGGTGGTCGCGTCGATGGCACGGGCGTACAGCTGATGGGTCGGGGCAAGGCTCTGGGTCAGCGCGTTGCGGGCATTCACGATCCCCGCGCCCAGCTGTTGCGATGGATCGGTCGGCGTGGCGTAGCTCTCGAGTCGGCTGCGGAGTTCCGCCGCGGTCAGCCCGGGGTTCTGGGCCAGGAGCAGGGCCGCGATTCCTGCGACATGGGGCGCCGCCATCGACGTTCCCGGCAGCCGTGCCTGACGGGGAAGGCAGGGCGCGGGATACACCGCGAAGTTGCAGACCGACGAGAAGACCCAGTAGGTCGCGTCCGGCGCGGCGGTCTCGCCGCCGGGCGCGGCTAACGAGATCCACGGGCCGAAGTTCGAATAGTCCGCGCGGGTGCCGGCGGGACCGACCGCGGCGATCGCCATCACCTCGGGAAATCCTGCCGGGCAGGGCGGCACGCTGCTCTGCTCGTTGCCGGCCGACACAACCACGAGCGCGCCGCCGCCGGGCCGCGAGGGATTGGTCACTGCGACGACGGCGTCATGCATCGGATCCAGGCCGGGCGCCGGATTGGGACCGGCGAGACAGGAGCCGCCGAGACTGAGGTTGAGGATGCGCGCCAGCTGCGGCGGCGGAGCGAGCACGCCGCCCTGCCCGTCGTCCGCCGGCAGACCGGCGGCGTAGAGAATTCCCTGGGCAATGTCGTAATAGGTCCCGCTCTCGAGACCGATCACCCGCACCGGCCGGAGGCTGATGTTCCAATTGACGCCGACCACCGAGTAGCCATCGTCGCCCCGCGCCCCGATGGTACCTGCCACGTGCAGCCCGTGCCCGCCCAGCGAATCCCGCGTACCGAGGCAGCCGCCGCCGGCCAGCCGATCATCGGGGATCGATGGATCCGGGTCGTAGCCGTCACCGGTGCCGTCACCGGTATCACCGGCGTTGTCCACCATACCGCCGCCACAGAGCGGGACGGCATAGGTGGAGACAAAGTCATAGCCATCATTCAGCAGGTTGCCGCCACCGGTGAGATAGGTCCCGCCCACGGTGCCGAGGGCGGGATGATCGAACCGCGTGCCATTGTCCAGGACCGCGACGATCACTCCAGCCGACCCCGTCGTGATGGACCAGGCTTTCGGCAGGTCCACCATGCTGTAGTGCCACGACTGGTTGGGGAAATAGGGATCGTTGGGCAGCGTCGGCGCCCGGGCGGCCGTTCGCGGCATTCCGGCGTCATCGAGATAGAGCTTCGGTGAGCGCTGCACGCTGACGACGGTAGGATCCTGTGCCAGCGCCCGCATCACGCTGTCGGTGCGGGTGGAATCGACCACCCGGATGCGGGCGGTGCGGATCACGGGTGACACACCGGCGAGCATCACCCGCCCGGTCACGAGGTGCGCCGCCAGCTGCGCACGGATGAGGTCCGCCTGCGACCGTGCGACGGTGAGTTGCGCGGGCGAACGGCGGGCCAGCGCGCCAAGGACCGCCGGCTTGAAGGAAACCAGCAACTCTCCGGGAACGGTCGCTCCCGACGGGCCGGGGTGGCCCCTCGTCCAGCGGTCCACATTTCCCGCCCCGTCGGGCGCGGTGAATCCGGCGCCCGCACGTGCAGCGCGCCCCGCCCCGGCCGCTCGGCGCAGCGCGGATGACGTCAGAATGTTGCCGCTGATCGTGCCGCCAGCCGGCACAATTCCCGTCGCGGAAAAGGTGACGAGAGCGGGCGTGAGCGCGGCGGCGGTGACCTGCGCCGTCTGGATACCGGTGAGGCTATCGAGTTGCCAGGTGGCGGTCGCACGGCCCGCCTGATCGGTGGCGGAGACCGCGCTCAGCCCGCCGCGCAACGCCTGCCACTGCAGCGGGGCCCGCTCCACGCCGACTCCATCTTCGGCGAGCACTTCGACGACCAGGGTCGCAGGCAGCGCCGCGCCGGGCAGGCCGAGTTGTCCGTTGCCGCTCACCACGCGCATGGTCCCGTCGGAGAGTGTCGTCGAGGCCGTGATGGATTGCGTGACGCCATCCACCGTCGCGAGGAGGCGCTGCGATCCCGGGCCATACAGATGACCGAGCGTCCAGGTCGTGGTCGCCCGCCCCTGACCGTCAGTGAACGCGGTGGAGGAAGGCACCTTGCCGCGCCCGGAGTCGGGGATCCAGGTGACCGCCCGTCCCGCGATCAGATTGCCGAATCGATCACGGACCTCGACCGTTACGGGCTCCGGCGCCGGCTGCCCGACCTCCGCCAACTGCGCATCGCCGAGCAGCGTCACGATCTGGCTGGCGCGGCCACCGATCACCGTGCTGCTGAATCCGACCGAATCCCGCGGAAGCCCTGCCGCCTGCACCCGTACCGCGCTGGCTTCGCCCGTGAGCGTGCCCAGCGTCCAGCTGACGCTTGCGTTGCCAGTCGTGCCGGTGGTGACCGCACCGGCGCTGAGGCTCCCGGTCCCGCCGATGAGGGTGAAACCGACAGCGACACCGGCGACGGGATCGCCCGCCCGGTCCGTGACCCGGACCACCAGCGGCATGGCGAGCGGCTCGCCGGCCCCACCGATCTGCGCATCGCCGGAGACCAGCGTCAGTGTGACGGGCGCCCCGTTGGGATCGCTGCCGCCGCAGGTGGCGACCGACCAGGCGAGCAACAGGCTCCAGGCGAGGCGGAGGATCGGGGACGGGCGCAGGTTCATGCTGAGGCTCGGCGTGGCATGGCATGGCGAAGCGACTGGCTGACGGCTGACGGCTGACGGCTGACGGCTGACGGCTGACGGCTGACGGCTCCCCCAATATCCGCTACCACCCGCAGCTCGGCCAGCGGCATTTGTCACGGTCTAGCCGGGACCGGGGGGAGAAGGGATATTGTCGGGCGGCCGGTCAGGTCGCGATGAATCGACACATCTGGAGGCATCATGCGCTGGAGCCGTGGATCGGACAAAGGCAATGTCGAAGACATGCGTGGCCAGTCGGGCGGGCCACGATTCGGTGGTGGTGGCGGTGCCAGGCTTGGTGTAGGGGGCATGCTCCTGCTGCTGGTACTGAGTGTCGTCTTCAAACGGGACTTCTTCCAGCTCGTGGGTGCCGACGGAGGGGTCGCCGCCGGCGCTCCGGCCGGAGAGCCACTCTCGCCCGCCGCCCAGGCCCATGAGGACTCGCTCGCCGACCTCGCGACCTTCGTATTCGACACGACGCAGGCTACCTGGCAGCAGGTGCTCGGAGCCAAGTACCGCGACGCCAAACTGGTGCTCTTCCGCGAGTCGTACCCGTCCGCCTGCGGCACCGCGGAGTCGGCAGTCGGTCCTTTCTACTGTCCTGGCGATCAGAAGGTCTATATCGACCTTGGCTTCTACGATGAACTGGAGCAGCGCTTCGGTGCGCCGGGCGACTTCGCGCAGGCGTATGTCCTGGCTCACGAGCTCGGACATCATGTCCAGAACCTGCTGGGCATCGAGCGGCAGATGCGCGAGGCGCAGCAGCGCAATCCCGAACAGGCCAATGAGCTCTCCGTGCGCCTCGAGCTTCAGGCCGACTGCTTTGCGGGTGTGTGGGGGCACGATGCAGCACAGGAGGGGGTGCTGCAGACCGGCGACGTCGAGGAGGGGCTGCGGGCGGCCGCGGCGGTGGGCGACGATCGGTTGCAGAAGATGGCCACCGGTCGGGTGAACCCCGATGGCTTTACCCATGGCACGGCGGAGCAGCGGTCCCGCTGGTTCAACGAGGGACTCAGGAGCGGTGATCCGAATCGGTGTGATACGTTCGGGGCAGCGAGGCTGTGAGTAGGCGGCAGGCGGTAGGCGTAGGCGCCGCGGAGGCTACTTCCGATACCCCAGCACCCGGCGAATCCAGGCGAGCAGCGCTGGCGCACGCTCGAGCCGGGTAGGATCCGCCGCCGAGCGGGCCGCCCCCACCCGAACCAGCTGTTGCCGGAGGTTCAGGAGTTCCCTGGGCGGGAGTCCAGTCTCGGCAGCTACCTCCTCAATTGACACGCCGGCAATCAACTGCTTTGCTGCGTGTGCCAGCCGATCAAGATCAAACGATGGCGCGGGTTCGCTTCGTTTTGAGGCCACGCAGCTGTCACCGGTCGAATGGAGGCGGTCCGTGTGGATTGGACCGTCCCCAGTCTAGGGACCCAGCGTCATCTGGCCGTCAGGAGGGGTCCGGCCAGACAGTCTCTGCCTACTGCTCCTCGCTCCGCGCGTGCAGCTCCGCCAGGGCACCGCGCACCCGGTCGGAGACCCGACGCTCATCCCTGAGCGCGACCAGCACCCCTTCCGCCTGGCGCGCCTCGAGCCCGAGCGACATCGCCTTTTCGAGGAAATGGTCGACCTGCGCCTTCTGGGCCAACAGGGTCTCGAGCGAGGCACGGACATCGGCCTCCAGCACCGAGGCCTGATTCAGCCGCTCTTCGACTCGATCGACCTGCCGGCGCCGCTCCTCCAGCGACCGGGTCAACCCGTCGGTCTCCCGGAGCCGCGTCAGGACGGTTTCCAGCTCGGCGCGCGCCCGGGCGAGTTGTGGCTGGGCGTCCACCACCGCACGGGCATCGTCCTGCGCCCGCTCGGCGACCTGATGGAGCGACCGGATTTCGCTCTGCAGCGCGGTCATCGCCAGCTGCCGTCCGGATGCCTGATCGAGGGCCAGCGTCAGCTGCTGCTCCACCCCATGCCACTCGGCGAGCTTCGCCTCAAAGCCAGTCACCCGATCCAGCACGGAGCCGAGCGCGGCTGCGCGGCCGTCAAGCTGGGTGGCAAGCTCGTCGAGGGATGCCATCCTGTCGCTGGAACGCAGGAGCGTCGCGTCCATCGCGCGCGCCTGATCGGCCAGCAGCGCGGCCGCGGCGGCCGCCTCCTCCCGAAGCGTCGTGGCCCGTTCGAGGTGCTCACTCGCCCGCTGCAGCGCGTTCTGGCGCTGATCGATCTCGCGCGAGAGCCCGCGCATCTTCTCGGTCAGCGCCTCGAACCCCTGGACCCGTTCCTCCATGCCCGACAGGGAGCCCTGTACCTGGCCCACCCGCCCTTCCATCTCCCGCAGGTCCGCGCCGAGCTGCATCAACTGCCCTCCCGCACGCCCGACTTCATCCAGCCGCGGCACCAGTGTGCCAAGGTGATCCTCCGCGGCATCGAGCCGCTGCTGCAGCCCGGTCGCCCGGGATTCAATGGAGGCACCCAGAGTCGCCGCGTCCGACAGCCGGCGCTGGACCTCCTCGACCATGCTGCGCCGGCTCTCGACCACCCCCATCGACGAATTGATCTGGTCCACTTCCTGGCGCACCGCGTCCAGCGTCGTTCGCATCCGGTCGAGCGACGCCACATCGCCCCGGAGCCCGGCGACACTCCGCTCCGTTTCGCCCAGCCAGCCGCGAGTGTTCTCGACCGTGCCATGGGCGGTGGAGAGCTCCTGCCGCGCCACCCGCAACTGCTCGAGCGAATCCCGAATCGCCTCCCGCGTGGCGCTCAGGCTGCCGAGGTCCCGGACCGTCTCCGTCAGGAGGGGACGGGACTCCTCCAGCCGGCAGGTGCGTTCGGTCAATCCGACCAGCACCTCCTCCATCCGTTCCAGGTCCACGAGGCTCGCCCCAACCCGGCCGCCCAGATCCGTGATCTGCTGCAAGCCGACCGTGAGCTGCTGCACCTGAGTGACCAGGACATCAGCCTTGGCGGCGGCACCACTGATCGCATGGGTATTGGTCGTCAGGGTGACGAGCCGCGCTTCGGACTCGGCCAGGCTCTGTCGCAGATCGCCGACCCGCTGATTGATCCCGTCGGCGCTGCGGCCGTCGGTGGCGATGCGCTCGGCATTCTGCTCCAGTGCGTCCCGCACCAGCGTGAGTCCGCGTTCGGCCTGCACCTGGGCCGTCTCCAGCTGGGCGAGCTGGTCGGCGAGCGCGCGGGTCCGTTCCTGCAACCCGCCCTGCCCCGCACTCGCCGCTTCGACCTGGCGCCGCACCTCGGTCAGCATCCGCTCCAGTTCGGCATGCCGCTCCAGCCCGGCATCGGCCCGCTGCATCAGCACGCTGAGATGCTCCAGCTTGGCTGACGCCCGATCCACCAGGTCCCGCTGCTGATCGAGCAACGCCACCTTCTGCCCCAGCTGATCGGCGGTCGCGCGCGCGGTGGCGACCTCGCGCCGTACCTGCGCGATCGTCTCCGCGGCAGGCGAGAAATCGACCAGCAGCTGTTCCAGTCCGGCGATGCGGTGACCGGTCTCGGTCAGCGTCCGGGTGACGCGCTGCCATTCCTCGTCGAACTGCTGGATACGGACGGCAGCCGCACGGTACTGCCCGATCGTGGCATCGTGCTGCTCGCGCATGCGGGCAAGCTCGGCACGGTGGGACTCCCCCAGGCCCTGCAGCGCGTCGAAATCGCCCCGCAGCTGGCGCAGCGGCTCGTGCAGCGTGAGGACGGACGCGACCTCCTCCTTGATCCGATTCGCGCCGGCCAGGGAGGCCTGCAGTTCCGACACTTCACTCCGGGTGCGGGCGACACCATCCACCGATTCGGCGAACTGGCGCTCCAGCCGCTGGTAGCTGCCGTCCAGCTTCTCGAGCTGGCTCTCGGCGGTGGTGAGCCGCCCCATTACCTGCTCGACCGCGGCGAGCTGCCGCTCAAGGGTGTTCACCCGCTCGCCGAGCCCGCTCAACCGCTGGAGCTGCCCGATGGAGCGATCGGCGTGGGAGACGAGTTCGGTCAGGGTGGCGAACCGGGACTCGAGCCGAGTCGCGAGCTGCTGCAGTTCGGCCAGCTCATCGCTCGAACCGCTCTTGCGCAAATTGCGGAGGAAGGTCGCCATGACTCGCTCTCCTCGGCGCCAGGAGCACCGGGGTGATGGGGATCGGATGGGTGGGGACCGCAACAGTAGGGGAAAGCCGCGGCGGGTGAGGTGTCTCAGGTCACAGGCGGGAGATGCATCGTGAGTCGGGGAGTACCGAATCTCACGCGGCAGGTGTGGCGCGGCTGCCTGTGGCGTGTGTGAGATGGTGGATCGGAACGCTCGGCGTGTGGTTACTGGTCAGTGTCGATTTTTGAGGGCTGGGGCCGGGCAGAGCGTCGTTCCACAACCGACTGGCGGGATGCTGTGTCGCCCGATTGACGAGCCGAAAAACAAGCAGGGGCGAGGCTCTGGGCCCCGCCCCTGCTCGGGCTGTGTCGTCCGTCGTCCGCCTCGCGGGGCGGGAGCTTCAGTTAGAGGTCGTCATCCCCGGTGATCACCGCGAGGGCAGCAGTGATCGGCGTGGGTTCCGCTGCCGGAACCACGGGTGCGGGCGGCGGAGCCTCGTACCCTTCGGGCGGCTGAATATCGATCTCCGCGTAGCGGAAGATGCCCGAACCGGCCGGGATCAGGTGACCGATGATGATGTTCTCCTTGAGGCCGAGGAGGTCATCCTTGGCTCCACGGATCGCCGCATCGGTGAGGACGCGGGTGGTCTCCTGGAATGACGCCGCCGAGATGAACGACTGCGTGGTGAGCGACGCCTTGGTGATGCCGAGCAGGACCGGCTCGGACTGGGCCGCATGCTGCTTCTTCTTGAGCACCCGGTCGTTCTCGTCGCGGAAGACCACCTTGTCGACGGTCTCGCCCTCGAGGAAGTCGGTGTCGCCTGGATCGGTGACCCGTACCTTCTGCAGCATCTGGCGGACGATGCTGCCGATATGCTTGTCCGCGATCCGCACGCCCTGCAGACGATACACTTCCTGCACTTCGTTGAGCAGGTATTCCTGCACCGCGCGCGGGCCCTTGATCCGCAGGATGTCGTGCGGATTCACCGGCCCTTCGGTCAGACGGTCGCCGGCGCGCACCCGGTCGCCCTCGTGCACCCGGAGGTGCTTGCCCGCCGCCACCTCATAGAGCTGCGGCGGCTCCGGCTCGCCCTTGGCCTTCGGGTCGACGATCGGGTAGACGTAGATCTCGCGCTTCCCGCGCTTGATCTCGCCAAACTTCACACTGCCATCGATCTCCGAAATCGTCGCCGGGTCCTTCGGGCGACGGGCTTCGAACAGCTCCGCCACGCGCGGAAGGCCGCCGGTGATGTCGCGCGTCTTGTACGCCTGCCGCGGCATCTTGGTCACCGTCACACCGCGGGTCACCTTGACCGGCGGCGAGAGATACACCGTCTTGTCCTTCGCTTCCTTTTTGCTCTTGCTGGGCCACGCCACGTTCACCGGGTACTCGTCCACCTTGAACTTGGACGACCACGGATTGGCCTCCGGTGGCAGGTCCATCGCGCGGGTGATCTGGTCGGTATCGGAACCCAGGATGATGCGCGATCCCACCGCGAGGATATACTCCTGCGGATCCTTCCGGTTCGGCGCGTAGACCAGCACCGACGGGTGCAGCTCCTTGTCCTGGTCCTGCATGACCACCAGCGAGCGCAGACCGGTCGACTCGTCCAGCTCTTCGCGCAGCGTCGAGCCGCGCACCAGGTCCTTCCACCGCAGCTCGCCCTCGAGCTTGAGGATGCTCGGATCGTTGTACGGGTCCCAGGTGTAGAGAATCGACAACTTCCCCTGCACCGTGTCGCCTTCCTTGACCTGAATCAGCGCGCCTTCCGGCACCGGGTACCGATTCAGCACCTTCTTCGGGTCGGCGGGGTCGACCACCAGGATGCCTTCCTTGTTCTCCTCGTCCGCCGATTCGTCCTCGCGCGTCAGCGCGATCCGGGTCATCGCCTTGGTGCCGTCCTCATACTCGACCGGTACGTCGGCGTACTCGAGGCCGGCGGTGTACTTCACCAGGCCGCTTGCGCGGGCCCGGCGCTCGGCCTCTTCCGCGATACGGGACGACGCGCCGCCGATATGGAAGGTCCGCAGCGTCAGCTGCGTGCCCGGCTCGCCGATGGACTGGGCCGCCAGGATGCCGATCGCCTCGCCCATGTCCACCATGTCCATGGTGGCCAGGTTCCGGCCGTAGCACATCCGGCAGCAGCCGCGGCGGCACTCGCAGGTGAGCACCGAGCGGATCTTCACCTTCTCGATGCCCGACTCCTCGATCTGATTGGCGATCTCCTCGTCGATCAGCGCGCCGGCCTGGACCAGCAGCTTCTGGTCGCCATGATCGTCCAGCGCGTGCGGATCGAACACATCTTCCGACGCTACGCTCCCGATCACCCGCTCGCGCAGCGACTCGATGATGTCCTCGCCTTCCTTCAGCGCCGACATTTCGAGGCCCTGGATCGTCCCGCAATCCTCTTCGGTGATCGTGACATCCTGCGCCACGTCCACCAGGCGGCGGGTCAGGTAGCCGGCGTCGGCCGTCTTGAGCGCCGTGTCCGCGAGGCCCTTGCGGGCGCCGTGGGTCGAGATGAAGTACTCGAGGCCGGTGAGGCCCTCGCGGAAGTTGGACTTGATCGGGCTCTCGATGATTTCACCGATGCCGCCGGTCAGCTTCTTCTGCGGCTTGGCCATCAGGCCGCGCATGCCGGCGAGCTGCCGGATCTGGTCGCGCGAGCCGCGGGAGCCCGAGTCGAACATCATGAACACCGGATTGAACCCGCCCCGGCTCGCGGCCATGTGCTTGACCATCGCCTCGGCCACATCGTTGTTCGCATGGGTCCAGGCGTCGATCACCTTGTTATAGCGCTCGCCGAAGGTGATCTGGCCGGTGTTGTACGCCCGCTGGAACCGGGCGACGCGCTTGTCGGCCTCTTCCAGCAGCGTGATCTTCTCCTTCGGGATCTCCAGGTCCTCGACACCGATCGAGACACCACCCTGGGTCGCGTACCGGAACCCGAACTCCTTGAGCCGGTCCAGGAAGACCACCGTGTCCGACAGCCCCGCCTCCCGGTAGCTCTGCAGCACCAGCTCCGACAGCGCCTTCTTCTTCATCAGCGCATTGCGGAAGCCGTGGTTCACCACCACCTGGCGCGGCAGGATGCTGTTGAACAGCACCCGGCCCGCGGTGGTCTTCACCCAGTGCGGCTTGTTCTCCACCGAATCGCGCGGCGGCTGGTACCAGAAGTGGATCGCGGAATGGAACCGGATGGAGCGATGCAGCAGCGCCATCTCGATTTCGGCCAGCGAGCCGAAGTACTTCGCCTTGTCCCACGCCGGCGCCGGCTGGCCCGCCTTCAGCTCTTCCACCGAGGGCGGCAGCTTGGTCAGCCAGTACGAGCCCAGCACCATGTCCTGCGACGGCTCCGCCACCGGGCGGCCGTCGGACGGCTTGAGGATGTTGTTCGACGAGATCATCAGCACCCGTGCTTCGAGCTGCGCCTCAAAGGACAGCGGCACGTGCACCGCCATCTGGTCGCCATCGAAGTCGGCGTTGAACGCGGCACAGACCAGCGGGTGAATGCGGATCGCCTTGCCCTCGACCAGCACCGGCTCGAAGGCCTGGATGCCCAGCCGGTGCAGCGTCGGCGCGCGGTTGAGCAGCACCGGATGGTCCTGGATGATCTCTTCCAGGATCTCGAAGACCTCCGTGCTCTCCTTTTCCACGATCTTCTTGGCCCGCTTGACCGTCTCGGCGATGCCCTTTTCCACCAGCTTGTGGATGATGAACGGCTTGAACAACTCGACGGCCATCGCCTTGGGCAGGCCGCACTGGTGCAGCCGCAGCTCCGGGCCCACGACGATGACTGACCGGCCGGAATAGTCCACCCGCTTGCCCAGCAGGTTCTGGCGGAACCGGCCCTGCTTGCCCTTCAGCATGTCCGACAGCGACTTGAGCGGACGCTTGCCACGGCCACGGATCGCCTTGGAGCGGCGGCCGTTGTCGAACAGCGCGTCCACCGCCTCCTGCAGCATGCGCTTTTCATTGCGGAGAATGACCTCAGGCGCCTTGTGCAGGATCAGCTTCTGCAACCGGTTGTTCCGGTTGATCACCCGGCGGTACAGGTCGTTCAGGTCCGAGGTCGCGAACCGGCCGCCATCGAGCGGCACCAGCGGACGGAGGTCCGGCGGAATGACCGGGACCACGTCGAGAATCATCCACGCCGGGCTGTTCGGAATGTCGCCGTTGTCGCCGGACGTCAGGAACGCGTCGACGATCTTGAGCCGCTTGAGCTGCTGCTTCTTGCGGGCCTGGCTGGTCTCGACCGCCACCGAGGCCCGGAGTTCGACGCCCAGCTTCTTGATGTCGATCCGGTTGAGCAGCTCGCGCACCGCCGGCGCGCCGATGTCGGCCCGGAAGGTGGTATCGCCCTCCTCCTTGGCCTTGTGCCGCATCGCCAGATACTGGTCCTCGTCGAGGAGATCGAGGGCCTCGACTTCCTGATCGCCCGGCTCGATGACGATGTAGCTCGAGTAGTAGATCACCCGCTCCAGCTCACGCAGGGTGATGTTCAGCAGGTTGCCCATCGGTGAGGGCAGCGTCTTGAAGAACCAGATGTGCGCCACCGGCACCGACAGCTCGATGTGCCCCATCCGCTCGCGCCGCACCTTGCTCAGCGTCACCTCGACGCCGCAGCGGTCGCAGATCACGCCGCGATAGCGGATGCGCTTGTATTTCCCGCAATGGCACTCCCAGTCCTTGACCGGACCGAAGATGCGCTCGCAGAACAGCCCGTCCTTCTCCGGCTTGAACGAGCGGTAGTTGATGGTCTCGGGCTTGGTGACCTCGCCCCACGACCACCAGTAGCGCTGGCCCTGGAGCTCCAGCCGCTCGCGTTCCTTGGAATCACGCGGGCCGCGGATCTCCTCCGGAGAGGCGATACGGATGCTGATGAAATCGAAACTCGAGCTCTTCGGCTCGCGACCACTGCGAAAATCAATCATGAACGTCCTCGCTATTCGTCGCTCTCGGCACTGGTGCCGAGAGTGACCTTGAGGCCAAGGGCCTGCAGTTCCTTCACCAGCACATTGAACGACTCCGGGATCCCGGGCTCGGGCAGGTTCTGCCCCTTGACGATCGCCTCGTAGACCTTGCTCCGGCCGTTCACGTCGTCCGACTTCACCGTCAGCATCTCCTGCAGCACATGCGCGGCGCCGTACGCTTCCAGCGCCCACACTTCCATTTCACCGAAGCGCTGGCCGCCGAACTGCGCCTTGCCGGCCAGCGGCTGCTGCGTCACCAGCGAGTACGGCCCGATGCTGCGGGCGTGGATCTTGTCGTCCACCAGGTGCGAGAGCTTGAGCATGTAGATCGCGCCCACCGTCACGTCACCCTCGAACTCCTGCCCGCTGCGTCCATCGCGGAGCCGCGCCTTGCCCGCCGGCGTAAGCCCCGCCGCCCGGATCAGCTCTTCGGCCGCCTTGCCGACCTCCTCCGGATCGCCCTTCCCCGCCACCAGGACCGCCAGCGCCGGACGACCAGTCGCCTCGAGCAGTTCCGCCGCCGTCATCGTGGCCGGCTTCTCCAGCTCCTTGACCACCTTCTGCAGCGCCTTCTGGTCGGCGCCTTCGGCCTCCGACGCGCGCTGCTGATGGTACGACAGCTCCTGCCGCCGCTGCGCCAGCTCGCGTTCGGCCAGTTCCTTCGCCGCCGCCACCAGGAATGACTTGACCCCGTGGTAGAACTCGCGGGTCAGCTCGCTGGTCCCCCGGTGGCCCAGGTCCTGGATACCGGCCTCGCTCACCAGCGTCCCGGCGGTCTTGAGGTCGCCGACCAGCGCTTCGATCGTCTTCACATCCGCTTCCGGCGCCCGGACCTTCAGCGCCAGGCCCTGACCCGCCCAGCTGATCCCCGCGATCCGCAGCAGCACGCCGATCTCATGCTCGTCGGCGCCGCGGAACACCGGGGTCTTGGCCTTGAAACCGAGTAGCGAGGCGCACCAGCCCAGGTGGGTCTCCAGGATCTGACCCACATTCATCCGGCTCGGCACGCCCAGCGGGTTGAGTACGATGTCGACCGGCCGGCCATCCGGCAGGAACGGCATGTCCTCCTCCGGCACGATGCGGGCGACGATGCCCTTGTTGCCGTGACGACCCGCCATCTTGTCGCCCACCGAGACCTTCCGCTTCTCGGCGATATGCACCTTCACCAGCTGGATGACACCCGGAGGCAGTTCATCGGGCTGGAGGATCTTGTCGATCTGGTCCTCCGCCTTCTCCTCGACCTTGGCCCGCTCGCGCGTGGCGGTGTCGATCGCGAGGCGAATCCGCTCGTAGGCGGTCTTGTTCGCGACCCGCAGCGTCTTCAGGTCGATGTCGTCGAGGTCGAGGTCGGCCAGCAGTGACTTGATCAGCTTGGTGCCCGCGGGAATCGCTTCCTCGACCGTGCCCGCCTTCAGCATGAGAGCGACTTCCTGGCCCTCGAGCAGGTAGAGCACCTCTTCGAACATCACGCTGCTGATGCGCGCCTTCTCGTCGGTCTCGACCCGGCGTACTTCGCCGATCCGCTCGCCGCGGTCCTTCTCCACGACCTGGTCCTCGACCCGGCTGAAGATCTTCACGTCGATGACGACGCCCTTCATGCCCGGCGGCACCTTGAGCGAACTGTCCTTCACGTCCTTCGCCTTTTCGCCGAAGATCGCGGTGAGCAGCTTCTCTTCCGGCGACAACTCGGTCTCGCCCTTCGGCGTGATCTTGCCGACGAGGATATCGCCCGACTTCACATGGGCGCCGATCCGCACGATGCCGCGCTCGTCGAGGTCCACCAGCGCCTCGTCGGAGACGTTGGGGATTTCCCGGGTGATCTCCTCCTGGCCGCGCTTGGTGTCGCGGACATGGAGTTCGAGCTCCTGGATGTGGATCGACGAGTACACGTCGTCCTTCACCAGCCGCTCGGACAGGACGATCGCGTCCTCGAAGTTGTGGCCGTACCACGGCATGAACGCCACCAGCACGTTGCTGCCGAGGGCCAGCTCTCCCGCCTCGGTGGCGGCGCCGTCGGCGATCACTTCGCCGGTCTTCACCTTCTGGCCGGTCTGCACCAGCGGGCGCTGGTTGATGGCGGTGTCCTGGTTGGTGCGCCAGAACTTCCGCACCCGGTAGCGATCGTGCTGTGACAGCCGCGCGAGCGGGATCGTGGCGTCCACTTTCCCCATCTCGCCGCTGTCGATGATGATCTCGTCGGCGGTCACCCGGGTGACCGTACCGCCGCGCCGCGCCAGGATCACCGCGCCGGAGTCGGTCGCCACCTTGCCCTCCAGGCCCGTGCCCACGATCGGCGCCTGCGGAAACAGCAGCGGCACCGCCTGGCGCTGCATGTTGCTGCCCATCAGCGCACGGTTGGCGTCATCGTGCTCGAGAAACGGGATCAGCGCCGCGGCGATCGAGACCAGCTGCTCCGGCGCCACGTCCATGAAGTCGATCCGCTCCGGGGCCAGCAGCGGGTAGTCGTCGCCCCTGCGGCACAGCACCAGCTCGTCGGCAAAGGTACCATCAGGATTGATCAGGGCGTTCGCCTGGGCGACACCACCCACCTGCTCCTCGTCGCTGGCGGACAGCCACTTGATCTCGCTGGTGACCTTGCCGTTCCGCACCACGCGGTAGGGCGTCTCGATGAATCCGAGATCGTTGATGCGGCCGTAGGTCGAGAGGCTGGTGATCAGGCCGATGTTCGGGCCTTCCGGCGTCTCGATCGGACACATGCGGCCGTACTGCGAGTAATGCACGTCGCGGACTTCGAAGCCGGCCCGCTCCCGCGTCAGGCCGCCGGGCCCGAGGGCCGACAGCCGGCGCTTGTTGGTCAGCTCCGCCAGCGGATTGGTCTGGTCCATGAACTGGGACAGCTGCGACGACCCGAAGAAGGCCTGGATGACGGCCGACACCGTGCGGGCGTTGACCAGGTCGTCGAGGCTGATCTTCTCCGGATCGGAGTTGATGCTCATCCGCTCCTTCACCAGCCGCGCCATGCGCGACAGGCCGACGGAGAACTGGTTGGCGATCAGCTCGCCCACCGACCGGATCCGGCGGTTGCCCAGGTGATCGATGTCATCGGTGAATCCGCGCCCGTCGTTCAGGTCCATCAGGTAGCGGATGATCGCGATGAAGTCCTCTTCGGTGAGGACGGTATGGTTCGTCGGCAGCTTGAGCTTGAGCCGCTGGTTGATCTTGTAGCGGCCCACCCGGCCCAGGTCGTAGCGCTTCGGGTTGAAGAACAGCCGCTTGAGGGCTTCGCGTGCCGTTTCGAGGTTCGGCGCCTCACCGGGACGCAGCAGCGCATAGATCTGCTCCAGCGCTTCGGCCTCGCTGTGGGTCGGGTCCTTCGCGATCGTGTTCTTGATCAGCGGGGACTCGCCGCGCCCCGCCGGCAGCAGCACCTCGACCCGGGTGACGCCGGCCTTGTTGAGCTTCTTGCGGACCGACTCGGTGAGCTCGCTGCCCCCCTCGACCACGACCTCCCCGGTCTCGGGATCGGCCACGTCAAAGGCGAGGACCTGGCGGGCCCGTTCGCGGGTCGTGGTGGGCTGGTCATCATCGCGCAGGTCCAGCGTCGAGTACCCGGCGAACACCGTCACGGCCTTCACGCCGACCGGACGCAGCCGGTTGAGCAGCTCCGGGGTGAGCTCATCGCCCACGCCGGCCAGCGGCGCGCCACCCTTGTCCTCGGGATTCGGCACGTCGGCGGCCAGCAGCGACCCCACGACCTCGCGCCGCTCCTGCCGGCCCTCGAGCTTGCCGGTGATATCCAGTTCCTTGGTCGCGAAGAAGAGCTTGAGGATCTCCGCGTTGGTGCCATAGCCGAAGGCGCGCAGCAGCGCCGTCGCCGGGAACTTCTTCTTCTTGTCGATGTGGACGTAGATCACATCGTGGATGTCGATCGTGAACTCGACCCACGAACCGCGGAACGGGATGATCCGCGCCGAGAACAGCCGCTGGCCGTTGGGATGCGTATCCTCCTCGAACACCACACCGGGCGAACGGTGCAGCTGGCTCACCACGACCCGCTCCGCGCCGTTGATGACGAACGTGCCGAGCGGGGTCATGATCGGCAGCTCCCCGAGATAGACCTCCTTCTCGATCGCGTTCTTCAGCCGCCGCTGGCCATCCACCTCCTCGAACACGTCCAGCCGCAGCGTCGCCTTGAGCGGCGCGGCGTAGGTCATGTCGCGCTCGATGCACTCCTCCACGGAGTACTTCGGCTCGCCGAGGTTGTAGGAGAGGAATTCCAGGCTGTACTTCCCGTTCACATCGGCAATCGGGAAGAGGTCGCGGAAGACGCGCTCCAGCGAGACATCCTGGCGCTCGCCATGGACATCGTCGGGGACCAGCAGGCTCTGGAACGCCCGCGTCTGGATGTCGAGCAGGTTCGGCATGGGCATGCCGACCTGTCGCTTGGAAAAGACGATCTGGGGTCGAGTCGACGTCATGGGGTCACTCGCGCAACACAAAGGGCCCCGTCGCGTGCCCCCCGGCCGAGTGCCGGGAGGACAAGCGGGGCTCGAACGAAAAACCTCTTACTGAAGCCGAACAACGGTCATGTCGCCTCACTGAAATAGGAGAAGGGCCAGGAGATCCCTCGCGCGTCCGCGGTCGCGGACGCCGTGCGGGGGACAGGCCTTCGACCTACTTCAGCTCGACGACACCACCCTGATCTTCCAGCTTCTTCTTCATCTCCATCGCCTCGGCCTTCGTGACACCTTCCTTGATGGTGCCGCCGTTGTCCACGAGGTCCTTCGCTTCCTTCAGGCCCAGGCTGGTCAGCTCACGCACCGCCTTGATGACCTGGATCTTCTTCTCGCCGCCGCTCTTCAGGATGACCGCGAACTCGGTCTGCTCCTCGACGGCCGGGGCCGCGGCAGCGGCGGGCGCGGCGCCCGCGGCCACGACGGTCACGTTGAACTTGGTCTTGAACGCCTCGATCAGGTCCGCGAGATCCAGTACGCTCATCTGGCCGATGGCCTCGAGGATGTCAGCCTTGCTCAGCATGGTGGTGCTCATCGTATTCTCTCCCTCAGGCGTTGGAGGCTGCGTCGCGCTGCTCGCGAAGCGCTTCGAGGCAGCCGGCAAATGAAGCGACAATGTTGTTCAACGTTCCGGCAAACATCCCCAGCAGTGTCTGGCGGTCCGGAATGGTCCCGAGACGCTGAATGTGTTCCTTGGAAACCGCAGCCCCGTCCACCAGGCCCGCGCGGATGCCCGGCTTCTGGAATTCCTTGGCGAATTCGGTCAGCACCTTGGCCGCCGACAGCGGCTCGGTGCTGAGCACCAGACCGGTCGGGCCCTTCAGGTGCTCCCCCAGGCCGGCGATCTTGTGCGACGCCAGCGCCCGCACGGCCAGGGTGTTCTTGACCACGACATACTTGGCCCCGGCACCGCGGAGACGCTTGCGGAACAGCGTCATTTTTGCCACGTCCAGCCCGGCAAAGTCAGTGACGTAGATGTTCGGTGAGGCCGCGATTGCCGCGGTGATGGAATCCACCTCGGCCTGACGCTCAGTCTTGCTCATCGATACACCGCCGTATCCAGCCGGACCCCGGGCCCCATGGTACTCGACACCGTGGCGCTCCGGATATACTGCCCCTTCGCCGCGGCCGGTTTCACGCGGACGATGGTATCCATGAAGGACATCAGATTCTCCGCCAGCTGCTGCTCGGAGAAGTTCACCTTGCCGATCGGGGCGTGGACGTTGCCGGTCTTGTCGACCCGGAACTCGATCTTGCCCGCCTTGATTTCCCGCACCGCGCGGGCGACGTCCATCGTCACCGTGCCCGCCTTCGGATTCGGCATCATGCCGCGGGGACCGAGAATCCGGCCCAGCTGACCCAGCTGCCCCATCACGTCCGGCGTCGCGACGATCACGTCACACTCCAGCCAGCCTTCCTTCAGCTTGGCGAGGTATTCCACGCCGGCGAAGTCCGCGCCCGCATCGAGGGCGTCCTTCACCTTGTCGCCCTGCGTGATCACCAGCACGCGCACCGTCTTGCCGGTACCGTGCGGGAGCACCACCGTGCCGCGGACGACCTGGTCGGCGTGCCGCGGATCCACACCCAGCCGAACGGCGACATCCACCGTCTCGTTGAACTTTGCAAAGGCGGCCTGCTTGACCAGCTTCACCGCGTCCCCGATCGGGAACTCGCGGGTGCGGTCGACGCGGGCGGCCGAAACACCGTATTTCTTGCCGTGAGCTGCCATCAGTCCGCGACCTCCAGGCCCATCGAGCGCGCGGTGCCGGCGATCATCCGCATGGCCCCCTCGAGATCAGCCGCGTTGAGATCCACCATCTTGATCTCGGCGATCTTCTTGAGCTGAGCACGCGTGACCTTCCCCACCTTGGTCCGGTTGGGCGACGCACTGCCCTTCTCAAGCCCCGCCTCCTTCAAGAGGAGGTTCGGCGCCGGAGGCGTCTTGGTGATGAACGTGAATGTGCGGTCCTGATAGACCGTCACGAGCACGGGGATGACCATCCCCGACTGGGCCTGGGTCCGGGCGTTGAACTGCTTGCAGAACTCCATGATGTTCACGCCGTGCGGACCAAGAGCCGTACCGACCGGAGGCGCCGGATTGGCGGCTCCCGCCGGACACTGCAGCTTGATGACTGCGGTGACCTTCTTGGCCATCTCGTTCTTCCTCTCTGCTTGGGTGGGGACGGTGCAATGGCGCCGCCCCTACTCTGCCGCGATGACCCGCGCGGTCGCGGGATGAAAGCCATCGGCCTTCCGCTTTCAGTCACGATGCCATCAGCTGACGGCTGATGGCCGATGGCTAGTGCCCCCTCAACTGCAAGTAGTCCATCTCCACCGACGTCGGCCGGCCGAACAGGCTGACCGACACTTTCACCTTGCCCTTGTCCGAGAGCACTTCCTCGACCGTCCCGCTGAAGTCGGAGAACGGCCCCTCGGTGATCTCGACAACCTGACCCACCAGGAACGGGATCTCCTCCTTGGGCTCCGACTCCGCCACTTCCTCCACGATGCCCAGCAGACGATTGACCTCGTCCGCCCGGAGTGCCTGCGGGAACTTCCCCGCCCCGACGAACTTGATCACGCCCTGAATGCTGTTGACCACATGCAGCGATTCCTGGTGCATCATCATCTCGACCAAGACATAGCCCGGGTAGAGCTTTCGCTCGACCGTGACCTTCTTGCCGTTCTTGATCTCCACGACCTCCTGCACCGGCACCAGCGCCTGACGGATCAACTTCTGCCCGTCGGGCCGGGTGTCCTGCAGGATCCGCTGGGCGATCAGGCTGCGTACCTTGTTCTCGTGGCCCGCTGTCGTCTGGATCGCGTACCAGAGGTAGTCTGGCGCGTCGGTCACCGGGACAGCGCCGCCACCCCGTCCACCAGGACGAGGTTCAGGAGTAGATCCATCCACCCGATGGCCAGCCCGAGCAGGATCGACAGAACCACGATCATGCGGGTCGCCTTGGTCAGTTCGTCACGCGACGGCCAGGTCACCTTCAGCAGCTCCCCGCGCGTGGCGCGAAGAAAGCCGACGGTGCTCTGTACGAAGCGGGAAAGTCCGGTCGCCTCGGCGGCCGCGACTTCCGAGCTCACTTGGACTCCTTGTGCGTCACGTGCTTGTTGCACCGGGGGCAATACTTGTTTTGCTCCACCCGTTCGGGGTGCAGGCGACGGTTCTTGTCCTGGAAATAGTTGCGTTCCCGGCAGGTGGTGCATTCCAGGATGATTTTTTCTCTGGGCATCGTGTCCTCGGCCGTTGGCCGTTTGCCATTGGCCGTTAGCAACGCGCGCCAACCGGGGCCGGGGTCGAAACCCCACGGAGCCAACGGCTAACGGCTAACGGCTGTTGTTCCAGAGCTCGCGACCGGGATTGAACCGGTGACCTCATCCTTACCAAGGATGTGCTCTACCAACTGAGCTACACGAGCAGTTGCTGCCCGGTGCGGCCAATGGCCCTCTGAGCCGGCACCGCCATCCTCTCCTCCCACGATCCTGCCGTGCTGCAGAGCGGGCGACGGGACTCGAACCCGCGACATTCAGCTTGGAAGGCTGACGCTCTACCAACTGAGCTACACCCGCGAGCCTCGCGGACGGGCGGTCCGGAGCCTGCTCCACATCATGATGTCGCCCAGCTGCCTGCAGTTGCAACGGTCCGCCCGACCGCCACTACCCGCTCATGGTGGGGGTAGGATTCGAACCTACGTAGCGCAAAGCGCGGCAGATTTACAGTCTGCTGCCATTAGCCACTCGGCCACCCCACCCTGCACTCGTGCTACGATACCCACCCACGCCGCTTAACGTGCAGAGCTGACGAAGGGAATCGAACCCTTAACCGCCGGTTTACAAAACCGGTGCTCTGCCAATTGAGCTACGTCAGCCGGTAGCGGAAAACGAGCAGAACGTCATGATAACCGGGGAGTTAGCACAGGTCAACGGGGGTGGGTCGGGCGAACCGGGAGGGAGAAGGTGGCAGGGGGTCGCCGACCGCCGGCGACCCGGGGGGAGCGGCCGCTGGACCGGCGGGCCGAGCTACCCCCCGACCCGCCGGACCTCCGCCGTCCCATCCTTGTTGTCCCGGACCTCCCAGCCTGACGCCTTGAGCAGGTCCCGGACCCGATCCGCTTCCTTATAGTCCTTCCGCATCCTGGCGGCGAGCCGGGCCCCTGCCCAGGCCATGGCCCATCCTTCTATCGCTGCCGGATCCGAGGGCATTTCTGCCGCTACGACTGTCCCCACACCGCTCAGCGCGGGGGTGACAAGCACCTGCCCTGCCCCCTCATGCGCCGCAGGTTGGAGCGCAAAGACTCCCTCGAACTGCTGCCAGACGCGCCAGGACTCCGTGTTTGGCCTGCGTCCCAGATCCATCTGCCGGTTCGCCTCCCGGGCAAAGACGAACGCCGCCGCCACCGCCTTCGGTGCGTCGAGATCGTCATCGAGCGCGTCGCGCAGGGCCTCCCCGAAGGCCACCGTCAGGCCGTCGAGCTCATTGTGGTGCTCGTCGGAGCCCGCCCGGACTGCCTGGGCAAATCGGTTGTGGAACTCGCTGAGTCGCCGATGGCCTTCCCGGGCCGCCGCGAGCGACTCATCCGTCAGATCCAGCTTCTGCCGGTAGTGCGTCTGGAACAGGAGCAGCCGGATCGCGCCGGCCTCCACCCCGGCAGCCTTGAGGTCCCTTGGCGTGGTGATGTTGCCAAAGCGCTTGGACATCTTGGTGCCGCGCACATTCAGAAACTCGCCGTGCAGCCAGTAGCTGGCGAACAGCGGCTTCCCGGTGAACGCGCAGCTCTGCGCGATCTCGTCCTCATGGTGCGGGAAAATCAGATCGACCCCGCCGGCATGAATATCCAGCACCTCGCCCCAGCCCTTTTCCTGCAGCAGGTCGAGCGCCATGGCCGAGCACTCGAGGTGCCAGCCCGGCCGCCCGCGCCCGAAGGGCGAGTCCCACGCCGCCCCGACGGCCTCGTCCTCGGGCCGCACCGCTTTCCACAGCACGAAATCCTGCGCGTTCTCCTTGTCGTACTCATCCGTCGTCACCCGGCCGCTCGCACCGGCCTTGAGCTCGCGCCGGTCGAGCTGCGAGAGCCGGCCATAGGCGGGGAAGCGGGAAATGGCGAAGTACACCGATCCGTCGTCACCCCGGTAGGCCGTGCCATTGGCCAGTAGCCCTTCCACCAGCCGGATCATCCCCGGAATGAAGTCGGTCGCGCGGGGATAGACGTGCGCGGGCCGGATCCGCAGGAAGTCGCAGTCCTCGAAAAAGGCCTGAGCGAACGGCTCGGTCAGCTGCCGGATGCCGACCCCGCGCGCGCCCGCTTCCCGAATGATCCGGTCGTCCACGTCGGTGAGGTTCATCAGGTGCAGCACCGTCAACCCGCTCGCCTCGAGCCAGCGTCGCAGCACGTCCTCGAACAGAAACGTCCGGAAGTTGCCGATGTGCGCGTAGTTCCACACCGTGGGCCCGCAGGTATACATCGACACCCGTCCCGGCGTGATCGGGGTGAACGACTCGATGCTGCGGCTGAGCGTGTTGAACAGTCTGAGGGCCATCGGCGGGCTCGGCAGATGAGGGCGAGACTACTCGTGACTGTCGCCGGGGGGAGTCAAGCTGGCCGGTGGAAGTTGGCCAGCCGGCACCCCCTGCGTGGACGAGGCGCCCCGTCGGCGGCCGAGCGACGGGTCATCGACGTCGGTCTTGATGCGGATGGTCCGCTGCGGCATCGGGATCTCGATGTGCTCGAGGTCGAGCCTCGACTTGATCCGGCGGCGGAATTCCCGGGCCACCGCCCACTGCTGGCCCGGCTGCGTGCGGAACAGCACCCGGATGGTCACCGCATTCTCGTCCAGCCCGATCACGCCGGCAATCTCCGGTTCACCATCGAACCGGGCGCGCCACACCGCGTCCCGGTTGAAGCGGACGGCCTCATCCTGAAAGACCTGGAGTGCCCGATCCACATCGGTCTCATACCCCACGCCGACTTCCACCACCGCCCGGGACCACTTGCGGGTGAAATTGCTCACGGTCGTGATCTGGCCGTTAGGCACCATATGCACCGCGCCATGCAGGTCGCGCAGCATGACGACCCGGAGCGTCATGCGTTCGACCTCGCCGGTCTTGCCGGCGACTTCGATGACGTCGCCCACGGCGAACTGTCCCTCGACCAGGTAGAAGAAGCCCGAGATGACATCCTTCACCAGGCTCTGGGCACCGAACGACACGGCGAGCCCGAGAATGCCGGCGCCGGCGAGAATCGGCTTGATGTCGACGAAGACATTCAGCGTGAGCAGAATACCGAGCGCGATCAGCAGCACCCGCCCCACGCTCCGCAGCAGCTGCGACGTGGTGCGACCGCGCTGCTCCCGCTCGGTCATGGTGTTGTCGTCGCCGTCGTCCACCGCACGTTCGATGCGGCGTGCGATCTGCTTGACCACCCGCTGCCCCACCCAGCAGACCAGCCAGATGAAGCCGACCTGCAGCAGCTTGCGCACCAGCTCACCGGCATCAACCCGGAGGAGGTCCGCCAGATTGCGCAGGAACTCGGGAACGGCCAGCAGCTCGGAATGCACGACCGGACCTCGGGGCTGGAGTACGGCGGAACGCGGGCAGGAACATAGGCCGCCGCGCCGGGGGCTTCAACCCGTGTGGCCTGCCGCGGACACCGCCACCTCCCCTCCGATTATCTTTGCCCCGGCCTGCTCCCGACCCCCGCATCCACGCTGACGAGCCGACGTTGACCTTCCCCCCGACGCCTCCCAGAGGCACCATGTTCGCCCGCGCACTGCGCCGCCGCTGCCCCGTCTGTGGCGGCGGGCCACTGTTCGCCAATTGGCGGCAGATGAAAGATCACTGTCCCTCCTGCGGCATCCGCATGCGCCGCGGAGAAGACGGTTACACGCTGGGCGCACTGTGGTTCAACCTGTTCCTCGCCGAGCTCATCACGACCGCTTCGTTCGTGACCGCACTGGTGCGCACCTGGCCGAATCCGCCATGGGATCTGCTGCAGATCGTCGGACCGATCGAGGCCGTCATCATGCCGCTCCTGATCTGGCCCTTCGCCCGCACGCTCTTCCTCGCCTTCGACCTCGGCATCCGCCCGCTGAACCAGAAGGACATCACCTGAGCTCCCGGACCGGCTGACGCATGCTCCTGCCCAAGCTCATCACCACGCTGCGTGACGGGTACACCCGGCAGCGCTTCGCCACCGACGTCACCGCGGGGGTCATTGTCGGCATCGTGGCGCTGCCGCTTGCGATCGCGTTTGGCATCGCCAGTGGAGCGACCCCCGAGGCCGGCCTCGTCACCGGGATCATCGGCGGATTCGTCATTTCCGCCCTGGGGGGGTCACGGGTGCAGATCGGCGGGCCGACCGGCGCGTTCGTGGTGATTGTCGCCGGAGTGATTCAGCAGTACGGGATGGATGGGCTGCTGCTCGCCACCATGATGGCCGGCCTGATTCTCATCGGGCTGGGGGTCGCCAAGCTGGGGGCGGCGATCAAGTTCATCCCCTACCCGGTGACCACCGGATTCACCACCGGGATCGCGCTGATCATCTTCTCCAGCCAGATGAAGGACTTCCTCGGCCTGCAGATGACCGCGGTGCCGCCGGAATTTGTCGCCAAGTGGCTGGCGTACCTCAACAACGTCACCAGCATCAACCCGTGGGCGATTGCCGTCTCCCTCGGCGCGCTGGCCATCCTGACCCTGTGGCCCCGGGTCTCATTGCGAGTGCCGTCGCCCTTCGTCGCGCTGGTCGTCTCGACCGTCGTCGTGTACGCCGGTCACCTCCCGGTGGAAACGATAGGGGACCGCTTCGGCACGATCCACGCTTCGCTGCCCGCGCCGCATTTCCCCTCGGTCTCGTGGGATGTGCTGCGAGGTCTCGTTTCGCCGGCGTTCACGATCGCGCTGCTGGCCGCCATCGAATCGCTCCTCTCCGCGGTGGTCAGCGATGGCATGATCGGCACCCGGCATCGCTCGAACATGGAACTGGTGGCGACCGGGGTCGCCAACATCGCCTCCCCGCTTTTCGGCGGCATTCCGGTGACCGGCGCGATCGCCCGCACCGCAACCAATGTGAAGAATGGAGGACGCACACCGGTCGCTGGCCTGGTCCACGCCGGCACCCTGCTGCTGATCACGCTCTTCTTCGGCCGCCTGGTGGCGCACATCCCGATGGCCGCCCTTGCGGCGATTCTCGTCGTGGTCAGCTACAACATGAGCGAGTGGCGACGGTTTCGCGGCGAACTCCGGGCGCCCAAGAGCGACGTCGCCGTGCTGCTGGTCACTTTTCTGCTGACCGTCCTGGTGGATCTGGCGGTCGCGGTCCAGGTGGGGATGGTGCTCGCGGCCTTTCTCTTCATGAAGCGGATGTCGGAGGTGACTAACGTCAGCCTGATCTCCGGCACGTTTGCGGACGCCGACGAATCGACGGACCACAATGCGGTGGCCATGCGTCAGGTGCCGGCCGGGGTCGATGTCTACGAGATCGACGGGCCATTCTTCTTCGGCGCGGCGGAGTCATTCAAGTCGGCGGTGTCATCGGTGGCCAAGAAGCCCCGCGTCCTCGTGATCCGGCTTCGGCGGGTGCCGTCGATCGATTCCACCGGACTTGCCGCACTGCGGGACGTCGTGGCCCGGAGTCGGCGAGAGGGCAGTCTGGTGATTCTGTCGGAGGTGCACTCCCAGCCCATGGTGGCGCTGACGAATTCCGGGTTCTACGAGGAGGTGGGCGAGGCCAACGTCACCGGCAACCTGGATGACGCCTTGGACCGGGCCCGGACCTACCTCGGCCTGCCCACCGCGGAGCGCCCGGCGTTCGTGGTGGCCAGCGTCGCACGGGAGAGCGCCCATGGCGAACGCCGCAGAACACCGCGTCTCTGACCGGTGGGCCGGTCAGGGCGCGATGATGACGAAGATACCGTCCTCACTACCGCCGCCAAAGCTCGCCCCGGCTGCATTGACGGTGTGAAAATCCGAGCTGCGAGTAATCCCGGCGACATACCAGGTGCCCGAGGGTCCCCGGGCGACACTGCGTCCCTCGTCATCCTGCGATCCGCCCAGTCGAACCCCGCCGAAATCCTGGGAGAAGTCCGCGCTCACGCGGACGGTGTAGGCATCGGATCCTCCACCACCGGCGGCTCCGGCGACACCTGGGATCGAGGTGGACGTGGTACTGCCTGACACATAAACCGTGTCCCCCGGCCCCACGGTAACACCCTGGAAGCTATCGCCACCAGCACCCCCGTAGTACGTGCTGTTGAGCATGGTACCTGTCGGAGAATACCGGGCAAAGAACCCGTCGGAGCCTCCGCCCAGGCCGCTCCGCAGCGCCGGGCCGACCAGGGGCAGATCGCCGGACGAGGTCGACGCGGCGACAATCACATTGCCGTGCGAATCCACGGCCAAGTCGTGGGTCTCGGTATTGTCATTCCCGTTTCCCCCAAGATAGGTCCCCCATCGCAGGGTACTGCCGTCGGCGGACATCACGCCGACGTACAGGTCCTGCAGCCCGCCCTGGTAGCCGGGCTGGGCCGGCTGGACGGTCGGCACATCCGTGGAACGGGTGGTCATCACGAACGCGGCGTCACCGTTGGGCAAGGCCCGAACCGATGGACCGTCTCCGTCAAGCAGGCTACCGCCGAGATAGGTGCAATTGAGCACCTGGCTGCCGTCGGCTGACACTCTGGTCAGCGACAGATCCTGGCCGCCGGCCCGATCAGGCTGATAAGCGTTGGGCTGAAACCAGGTCGCAGGATAGTCGGCCGAGACCCAGGAAGCGGCGAAGACGTTGCCGTTGCCATCGACATCGATGTCGCGGACCGCACCGCCGTCAGTGGCACCGAGGTAGCTGCACCAGATGGTCGCGGCGGTCGTACTGTTCAATTTGCAGACAAAGCCGTCCTGCTCGCCGTACGGGTTGGCTCCAGGAGCCGTGCCACCCGCAAATGCGGTTTGAAACGCACCCGCCGTCACCGGAAAGCCCGTACTTGCGCGGCCGCCCAGCACGACCTGCCCCTGATTGTCGATCTCGACACCGTAGGCCCGGTCGTATCCCGAGCCTCCGAACCGGCGGGACCAGATCAGCTGACCGCTGGCGCTCAGCTTCACGACGACGACGTCGTAATCCCCCTGGGGCGATCCAATGGTCACGGGAAAATTGGGTGAACGGCTGCCGCCGACCAGATAGACGCTCCCCGCATTGTCAACCGCGACATCGCGGATCATCTCGTCGTCCGAGCCCCCGTAGTAGGTCGCCAGCGTGATATGGGGTGGGGTACCACCACCACCACCACCACCACCACCTCCACCTC
>Ga0163153_10000446_pt1 | contig 73728 bp, 70 predicted proteins | sample OliLakLV19MP6IB1_FD_148629 | JGI IMG/M metagenome (GOLD analysis project Ga0163153, IMG submission 148629) | Freshwater microbial mat bacterial communities from Lake Vanda, McMurdo Dry Valleys, Antarctica - Oligotrophic Lake LV.19.MP6.IB-1 | ecosystem: Environmental > Aquatic > Freshwater >... | reverse complement strand
CCGCTCACGTGGCTCGCCGACGTGCTCGCCCGCATCGGCGACCATCCGATGTCCGATCTCGCCGCGCTTCTCCCGTGGAACTGGAAGCCGCTCGCGCAAGTCATCCGCGCAAAAGCCGCCTGACCTGCGGCCCTCGGCGTACGGATACGTTGAGGCAGCGGACCGACCGCCGCGATCGCGCGCGCGAACATGGCGTGGGTTCGCGCCCAGAGTTCAGGAATGGTCAGTTGCGATGGTTCAGTGGTGACGGACATGCGCGGCACTATAAGCGCGTTCGAGACCGGTCGGATTGATTTTGCCGGTTTGTCTTTGCTTGCAACGCTTTAGATCGGCAATTCGTAGGGATTGGCCAAGAGCATCAGCACGTGCTCGCGTCTGAGACCAGCGCTGATTAGAGACCGTACGTCTTTGTGATCTTCCCGCATCGCTTGGCGATGGCGTCAGACAGCTTTGTAAGAATAGGCGTCTTCAGCCCGGTCTTCCGACATTCATTTCGCACAGTTTGCGCTTCATCTGGCGCTCGCAAGAGCAAGTCTCGAACGGTCTCCACCATCTCATCGGCCGGGTATCCGCTGTCGCGCGCAGCCTTTTGCCAATGGCTGAGTCCAATGGACCGCCATTTGTTTTCCCCGCCCACAGCCATCGCGATTTTCTTGTTGCTCAAGACGATCCTGTCGTACGGAAGGACACTGTTGATGTCGTAGAGCGGCGCTAGGCGGAAACGGCCATGCTCAATTAAGAGGCTGTAGTTTTTACCATGGGCATCAGTGCCAAGAATGACAAAGTTCAAGGCACACGCGCGCATGAATCGCGCTCGGTCAACTGACGGCCTCCCCGAAGCGCTCAGCAACGCCATTATGGCCTTCATGCCGGGGCCCCCATCCTCTTGGTACTTTCGCGTCGGATCGACAGCTAACGCTTGGCAAAAGTCCTCTTGATGTATGCGAATTACGGTTCCGCCGGGTTCAGTCAACTTGAGTGCCTTCGACCCCTTGCGTCTTTGCCGATCGTATCTCTCAACAACGATATTTGGTTTGCCCTCGATGAAAACTACTCGTGAGCTACAGGTCGGCAAATCCAAGCGTGAGGCAAGACGCAAACAAAAATGCTCATTCTCGACTTGCCCATCCATGTCCGGCATCGGCGGTTTGATGATGTGAGTTGATGGCGTCCGACCGCGCGGCTCGTACCATTTGTCGTTCACCCAATAGATAGCCTTCTTGACTTGCGCACCAGCCAAACTGAACTGCCCTGCATCGCTAGAGATTTGGACGACCCCAGCTTGCAAGCGCCTGTTTTGCAGGTAGTCGCCAAGGTCTTTCTCAGAGATTTGAGTGACACCCAATCGTTGGGTGAGCCGGCGCATCTTGCTTCGCGGGACCATCTGGACGGCGCCCGCCAAATCTTCACCAACGGCTCCGACAATCTTGAATGGAGTCGGGGAGCCTAGTTGGTATTGTCGCGCTATGGATCTTCGAATGTCGCCGTTATCAGGTAACAAGCCGCTTATGTAATTTTGGACGACTTGATGCGGATGCTCGCTCTGGGCCAGCGGCATGGACAGCGACAGAGGAAAAGCATCGATGCGATTTATCCAGCCGCTATCGTACTCGAACTTTAGACGTCCAGTTTCCGTTTGAATGACGCGGCCAAGCAGGTTGTCATTCACGATGACAAGCAGTTCTTTATCCATCGACGATGTCGTCTATCGTGGATTGCTTCACTTTGCTTGTACGGCGCTTGGGCGAAGTGTCTTCGAGACCAGCGACCAGACTGAAACCAAGCTCATTCAACGCCCGGAGAACCAGACCCACATGCGCGGTCGGTTTGCCGTTCTCAATATGGGAAATCCATTTCTGGGTTGTTTGAAGACGAGCAGCGAGATTGGCCTGACTAAGGCCGCGCTTCATTCTGTAGTCGCGGAGCAGCGCGCCGAAATCCTCTGGGCGAGTGATCTTCATGCGACCATTATACCCCCACGGGTATAACAGGCAACTAATATCCGTTCGGGTATAACAGAGGCGTTATACCTGATTGGGTATAACGCCTAAAGTGGCCGCGTTCTGCCGCCTTCTTCAACTTCCCGCTTCATGCGCCGCCGTTTCTCATCTCAGCTGATTTACCTAATCCGGTTCGCCCCGTGTCAGGTGCAAGAAAAGACCGCCGGGCTTGTGACCCGGCGGTTGAAGGTAAAATAGGGAGGAAACGCCCGAAAGGGCGTGTGCGGGATCGCGAAACCCCGCAACGCCATGAACTTATTTCGCAGTGCAGCAATTTACAAGGCGACCGGAACGTCACTTTTTTGTAAGATCGGCTACAAAATTGATTTTGTTTGCCTTTTTTGAGCCCTATGCCATATTGCACATGCTAACATGCGTAGCCGCATGGGTCCTGCATAAGGAATCTCCAGGTCTGCCGTTGAAGCAGGCGCCTATCGCGGGCAGAAGCCTGCCCTTCCGTCTGAAAGCCCCGAATTATGGCCGAGCGCCTCCGCAACCTCGCGATCATCGCCCACGTCGATCACGGCAAGACCACCTTAGTGGACCAATTGCTTGTGCAGGGCGGCGCCTTCCGCGCCAACGAAGCTCACGCCGAGCGCGCGATGGACTCCAACGACCAGGAGCGTGAGCGCGGCATCACCATCCTCGCCAAGTGCACCTCGATCCTTTGGGACAACAAAGGCGAAGAGTATCGCCTCAACATCGTCGACACGCCCGGCCACGCCGACTTCGGCGGCGAAGTTGAGCGCATCCTCGGCATGGTCGATGGCTGCGTGATCCTTGTGGACGCATCCGAAGGCGTGATGCCGCAAACCAAGTTCGTGCTGTCGAAGGCGTTGAAGCGCGGCTTGCGCCCAATGGTCGTGCTCAACAAAGTCGATCGCGCTAGCGCCGATCCAGACAAAGCGCTCAACGAAATCTTCGAACTCTTCCTCGCGCTCGGCGCCAGCGACGAGCAAGCCGATTTCCCGATCCTCTACGCCTCAGGCAAAGAAGGCTGGGCGAAGACCGACATGACCGGCGAGAACAAGGATCTCACGCCGCTGTTCGAATTGATCGTGCGCCACGTCCCCGATCCAGAGCCAATCCAGCGCCGCAGCGAACACTTCGCGTTTCTCGTCACAATGATCGACTCCGACCCGTTCCTTGGCCGCATACTGACCGGCCGCGTTGAGTCTGGCCGCGTGAAAGTTGGTGATCCGGTGCGCTCAATCACGCGCGAAGGCAAAGAAATCGAACGCGGCCGCCTCACTAAACTGCTCTCGTTCCGCGGCTTGAAGCGCGTACCTGTCGAAAGCGCCGAAGCTGGCGACATCATTGCTATTGCCGGCCTCGTCGAAACAACGGTCGCCGACACGATCGGTTCGCCAGAGCTCGCCAAGGCTATCCCGTCAACGCCAATCGATCCGCCAACGCTCGCGATCACGGTGTCGATCAATGATAGCCCGCTCGCCGGCCGGGCCGGTGACAAAGTGCAAAGCCGCGTGATCCGCGCCCGCTTGCTCGCTGAAGCTGAATCCAACGTCGCCATCCGCGTGACCGAGACGGCAAACCGGGACGCCTACGAAGTCGCAGGCCGCGGCGAACTTCAGCTCGGCGTGCTGGTGGAAACCATGCGCCGCGAAGGCTTCGAGCTTTCGCTCTCGCGCCCGAAAGTGCTGACGCGCAGCGAAAACGGCCAAACGCTTGAGCCGATCGAAGAGGTCGTGATCGACGTTGACGATGAATATACCGGCGTCGTCATCGAAAAGATGAGCATCCGCAAAGCCGAGCTGCAGGACATGCGGCCCTCAGGCGGCGGCAAGACGCGCATGGTCATGTACGCGCCCGCGCGCGGCATGGTCGGCTATCACGGCGAATTTCTCACCGACACGCGCGGCTCGGGCGTCATGAACCGCCTCTTTCACGCGTGGGCGCCGTGGAAGGGCGAAATCCCCGGCCGCCGTAACGGCGCGCTCGTCTCAAACGACAAGGGCCAATCGACCGCTTTCGCGCTGTGGAATCTCGAGGAGCGCGGCCAGATGTTCATCGCCGACGGCGAAGACGTCTATGAAGGCATGATCATCGGCGAGAACAGCCGCAGCGACGATCTCGATGTGAACCCGCTGAAGGGCAAGAAGCTCACCAACGTGCGCGCATCGGGTAAGGATGAATCGATCCGCCTGACGCCGCCGCGCCGCCTCACGCTCGAACAAGCCATGGCCTGGATCGAAGACGATGAACTGGTGGAAGTCACGCCCGCCGCGATCCGCATTCGCAAGCAGTACCTCGATCCGAACGAGCGAAAGAAGCAAGCGCGCTCGAAGGAAGCTGGTTAACTCTTGGATCGCGGGCCTTCAGGCCCGCATGCGCGTCTGAAGACGCGCGGCCCAAGAACTATTGCTCAGCCGGCGCGGACACGCGCACACCGCGCCGCCACTCCTCGCGCCGTTGCGCAACTTGTGCGCGCACGTCGACCGGCTGCTCGCAGGTGTATTGGATCTCGCGCATCTGATCGGAGCCGGTCACTTCAGTGCCGTAGCAGCCGAGCGGGGTGAGTACGGCGTTGGCGGCTGCGCCCCACCACAAGATGCCGGGGGAGCGATCGTTAGCGTAAACGGTCATGTTCTCGGCCATCAGCAGCCCAAGCGCGCGGGGATTGCCGCGGAGCACCAGGACGGTCTGATCGCGATCGTGAAACCAGACTTGGTAGCGCTGGTCGCCGACATAGACGTCAGCATCCGGCATGCCGGCGTTGTAGCTCAGGGTGCGCTGCGTTGAGGCGCACGCGCCCAGCGCGAATAGAGCAACCAAAAGGAATGCGCGCATCTTCATCTTCGACTCCGTGTGACACGAATAAGTCCCGCGCGAAGATGCGCCACAAAGGGCAAGCCCATGACGAAACCGTGTCCCATGGCCGTTTACCAACCGGCGCGGCGCCGAAACGGCGCATAAATCCCCTGGCGCGCGCCTCGCATGCTCAACAAAAGCTTACGGCGGAACAATTCGCGTCACAGAAGCGTGGCACGGTCCCTGCTCTCCTACTGCGCATAAGGCGGGCCCATGGGGGACACCGCCGTGAACAAGGGCGCACACCCATGGCTAACGCCATCGACCTCCATGTCGGCAAGCGGCTTCGCCGCCGTCGCCGCCTTTTGGGCCTCACCCAGCAACAGCTGGCTGAGTCCATCGGCATTCGCTTCCAACAAATCCAGAAGTACGAATGCGGCGCAAACCGCGTGACCGCGAGCCGTCTTTACGAACTCGCCGTCGCCCTGAACGTGCCGGTGAACTACTTCTTCGAAGGCCTCCAGCAAGTCGCCAATCCGGCGGCCCCTGGCGCGCCGGCCAACGACCGCGACCTGATCGCGGCCGATGTGCTCTCGCAGAAAGAAACGCTGGAACTGATCCGCGCCTACTACAAGCTCGGTGAACGTCCGCGCCGCCGCCTGCTCGATCTCGCGAAGGCGCTGCAAGACGAAACCGACGCGGCCTAATCGCCGCTACGGTTTGGGGGAAACGGGGACGGGCTCGCTGCGAAGCGGGCCCGTATTCGTTTGCGCAATATGGACCGCCGGCGTCTCGCCGGCATGCTCCAACGCTGGCCGGCGGGACGCCGGCGGTCCATATTGCGCGTTGCATGACGCACGATCTCCCCCACCTCCTCGCCTTTGCCGATACGTTGGCAGACGCGGCGCGCAGCGCGATCCTTCCTTACTTCCGCGCGCCACACACGATCGAAAGCAAAGGCGCGGTGTTCGATCCGGTGACCGAGGCCGACAAAGGCGCGGAGCGCGCCATGCGCGCGTTGATCGAAGCCGCGTTTCCCGATCACGGCATCCTTGGCGAAGAGTTCGGTGAGAAGCCAAGCAAGAGCGGCTACCAATGGGTGCTCGATCCCATCGATGGAACACGGGCTTTCATTTCCGGCCTGCCGCTGTGGGGGGTGCTGATCGGGCTGAGCTACGAAGGCAAGCCGATCGCCGGCATCATGGATCAGCCCTACCTCGAAGAACGCTATCGCGGCTGGAACGATGGCGCTGAACTCGTGAGCCGCGCCGGGCGGCGGGCGTTGAAGACAAGAGCTTGCGCGGGCCTCCGCGAAGCCACGCTCTCAACGACAGATCCCTACATATTACGCGGCGACGATGGTCACGCCTTCACGCGCGTGCGTGAGCAAGTAAAGCTCACGCGGTACGGCTACGATTGCTACGCTTACGCGATGGTAGCGGCCGGCACGATGGATTGCGTGATCGAGAGCGGGCTTAAGCCGTTCGATATCTGCGCGCTCATTCCTATCATTGCGGGTGCGGGCGGCGGCGTGTGTGCTTGGGATGGCGACGATGCGAGCCTGGGTGGGCGTGTGTTGGCGTATGGCGATGCGCGGGTGCGAGATGAAGCGCTCAGCGAGCTTCGCTAAGCTTCTTTCGCGACGCCGCTGACGATATCGCGGATGGCTTGCGCGAAGACTTCTGGCGGTTGGCCGCCTTGGATGAGCCAGCGATTGTTGAGAATCACGGACGGCACGGCGCTGATACCGTTGGCGCGCCACATCTCTTCGTCGTGGCGGACGTCTTCGGCGAATTCGTCTGACTGCAAGATTTCGCGCGCGCGATCTGCGTCCAGGCCGGCTTCGCGCACGGCGTCGAGCAGCGCGGCGGGATCGTTGGTCGGGCGTTGATCGGTGAAGTTCAGTTTGAACAAGGCTTCCTTGAGCGCCAGCTGCTTGCCTTCAATGCCGGCCCAATGGAGCAGCCGATGCGCGTCGAAGGTGTTCCAGATGCGGCTCTCGGGGCCATAGTTGAAGGTGAAGCCGAAGCGCTCGCCATTCTCTTTGATCGCTTGGCGCGCTGCGGCCGAACGCTCCGGCGACGAGCCGTATTTCTTCTGCACGTGCTCAGTGGTGTTCTCGCCTTCCGGCGGCATGTTCGGATTGAGCTCGAACGGCTGAAAGTGGATCTCGGCCTTTACGTCGCCGCCAACAGTCTCGAGCGCCTCAAGCAACGAGCGCAAACCGACAACACACCAGGGGCACGCGACGTCAGAGACGAAATCGATGCGAAGCGCCTGAGGCATTAGCGGTAAAACTCCGTCCGGCGATCGCGGAAGAAACCCCAGGCGGCGCGGTGGCGGTCGAGGAAATCGAGATCGAATTCGTGGACGAGAACGCCCTCTTCGGTGCGCTCGAACTTCTGCACGAGATCGCCGCGGTGGTCGGCAATGAAGCTGGAGCCATAAAATTTCTGACCGCTGGCTTCCGTGCCGATGCGGTTGCTGGCGACGACCGGGATGACGTTCGAGACGGCGTGGCCTTGCATCGCGCGCTGCCACGGATCGCGTGTGTCGAGCGAGCTATCGTGCGGCTCGCTGCCAATGGCGGTGGGATAGAAGAGCACCTGCGCGCCTTGCAGCGCCATCGCGCGCGCGGCTTCTGGAAACCACTGGTCCCAGCAAATACCAACGCCGATGCGCCCGAACGCGGTGTCCCAAACCTTGAAGCCGGTATCGCCGGGGCGGAAATAGTATTTCTCCTGATAGCCGGGCCCATCCGGAATATGGCTCTTGCGATAAACGCCGAGCTGCTTGCCATCCGCGTCCATGATGACAACCGAGTTGAAATAATGCGGGCCGTCGCGCTCGAAGATCGAGACCGGGATCACAACGCCGAGCTCTTTCGCCAGCGCCGCCATCGCGACGACGCACGGATGCGTCTTCGCCTCAAACGCTGTGCCGAACCACTTCTCTTCCTGTGTCGTGCAGAAGTACGGGCCCTGAAACAACTCCGACGGAAGGATAACCTGCGCGCCCTTGCCCGCCGCTTCGCGCACGAAGCGTTCGGTCTTGGCGATGTTGGCGGCCATGTCCTCGCCGTACGATGTTTGGATCGCGGCGACGCGTATTGTTTTCGCCATCAGAAAACACCTTCAACGATTGGAGCGACTCCCCGCCCCCTTGTGGGGCGGGGTTGGGGGCGGGGGTAACGGCGCCGCTGCTTTGAAGCAGTCGAGATGACACCCCCATCCCCGCCCTTCCCCACAAGGGGGAAGGGAGAAGAACAACGCGCCATCACGCGGGCTCCTGCTGCGTGATGCAGTGGAACGAGCCTCCACCGGTCAAGATGGCGTGTGAGGAAAGGCCGATCACTCTGCGATCCGGAAACAACGAGCCGAGCGCATTGACGGCGTCATCGCCGCTGCCCGAGTAAATCGGGACAACGACTGTGCTGTTGCCAATCACGAAGTTCATGTGGCTGGCGGGAACGGCGTCGCCGTCCTCATCCTCAAGCGACCCGACTGACGGAATGCGGATCACTTCAAGCTTGCGGCCCCTAGCGTCGCGCATGGCGCCGAGCGAGAGCGCGATTTCTTCCAGCACATCGTGGTTCGGGTCATCGCGGTTGGCTGGCGCTTGGCACACGACTTTACCCGGCGCGACGAAGCGCGCGAGGTTATCGATGTGGCCGTCGGTGTGGTCGTTGAGCAGGCCCTCATCGAGCCACAGCACCTTTTCAACGCCGAGCGCGCGCTTCAGAGAAACTTCCGCGCCCTCTTCGGTCCAGTGCGCGTTGCGGTTCGGATTGAGCAGGCATTGGCGCGTGGTCAGCAGCGTGCCTTCGCCGTCCATCTCGATAGCGCCGCCTTCGAGGATAAAGTCATGACGGCGATAATCCGCCTTCGACAGCAGCGCGATGCGCGCGCCAACTTCGTCGTCATGCGGCAACTGATATTTGCCGCCCCAGCCGTTGAACTGAAAACCGTGCGCCACGCCGCTCGTATCAAAGATCGGCCCGGTGTCGCGAAACCAGATGTCGCCGAATGCGCCCGGCAACACTTCCGCCGCCTGACCAAGCGCCAATTTCGCCGAGGCCTCTGCTTCGCGCCCGTGCGCCAGGATGCGGACCTTGTCGCCTTTGCCGCCATCCCAAAGGGCGCGGATCATCGCCGCGACTTCCGCGCGCGCCGGATCCAGATCGTCGCCCCAAAGGTCGCCAGCCGAAGGCCAGCCGGTCCAGATCGCCTTGTGTGGGCGCCATTCAGCGGGAATCGTCGTCATGGCCGGTCCTTAGCGCATGTAGATGCGCCCAGATAGGCGCGTTTGCCCCCTACACAAGTGCACTGGCGTCCTGGCGCCAAGCGGCCTCGTCCGCTAAGACCGACGGGGGACAAATCCGAGACACCGATGACCGCAATCCGGGCCGCCTTCGACCGCGCGACGCTCGCCTTTCTGTTCGTACTCATCGCGATCACGGCCGCGCGCATCGTCGCGCTATTTTACATTCCGCTCGGGCTCTATTTCGACGAAGCGCAATATTGGATGTGGTCGCGCACATTCGAGTGGGGCTACTTCACGAAACCGCCGCTGATCGCCTGGGTGATCGGGCTTACGACATTCCTCTCCGGCACAGATGCCGAATGGGCCGTGCGTCTCGGCGCGCCGATCGCGCACGCGATCGCCGCGAGCGCACTCTTCGTGCTTGGCCGCTCGATGTACGGCGCCTGGCCTGGTTTTTGGGTCGCGTTCGGCTGGCTGATGCTCCCGGGCGTTTGGTTTTCTTCCAGCCTGATTTCAACCGACGCGCTGCTGCTGCCGATCTGGTCGATCGCCTTGCTGGCGATGTGGCGGCTGATGAACACGCGCGCTTGGTCGTGGGCGGTTGTCCTCGGGCTCGCCGTCGGCATGGGCGTGCAGGCGAAGTACGCCATGTTCTACTTCTTCCTCTGCACCGCGCTCGCGGCCTGGTGGCTGCCGCCAGTGCGCGAGGCGCTTGCGAAGGGCCGTGGGCTACTCGCGACGCTGATCGCGCTGATCGTGCTTTCACCGAATTTGATCTGGAACGCGCAGAACGGCTTCGTGACGGCGCAACACACGGCGTCCAACGCTCACTTCGATAATTCCTCACTGTTCAATATCGACGAACTGTTTGAGTTCATCTTTGGCCAAGCTGGCGTTCTCGGGCCGGTGATTTTCGTGGTTCTGATCTGGGCTCTATGGCGCGCTTGGCGGCGCAGCGGCGGACTTTCGACTGAGGAAAAATTCCTCATCGCCTACATCATTCCGCCCTTCATCATCATCAGCGCCATCGCCTTCATCTCACGCGCCAATGCCAACTGGGCCGCTGTCGCCTACCCCGCGCTTCTCTTGCTGGTGACCGGCACGTTGTTCTCTTCGGTCGCGGGACGCCGCACGCTTGTCGCGGCGACGCTGGTAAACCTCGTGATTGGCGTGGGTTTCTCCTTCGTCATCGCGACTAATCCCGCGATTGCAAACCAAGCCAAGGGCATCCGCACCGCCCGCAATTGGGAAGAGACCGCGAACGAGATCGCGCGCCGCGCGGCAGTGCAGCCTGGCGAATTGCCGTTCTCAACAGTGCTGGTCGATGATCGCATGACCTATTTCGAACTCAGCTATTATTGGCGCGAGGCGCGGCGCGCCGGCGCGCCTTTGCCGCCTGTCCGGATGTGGCTGTTGCACGGTCATGCAAACAATTCCGCCGAATCCACCGATCCGATGCGCCCCGAAGAAGGTGGCCGCGTGCTCGTCGTTCACCTGACGCCGGCTTACCTGCCGCTGGTCGCGACAGACTTCACAACATTCCGGACCGTGGAGCATCTGACCGTACCGCTAGGCGGCGGCGTCAATCGCGAGCTTGAAATTTCCATCGGGGAAGGCTTCGCGCCGTTGCCACGCGACGAGGCGTTCGAAGCGCGCTTCCGCCAGCAAATGGGTCAGGACTAGAGCTGATCGAAGTCGGGAAACGCCGAGCCGCCGCGCTCCGCCGAACAGGCATTGGCGCGAAACATCGAAAACAGCTCGCGCCCAACGCCGCGCGCATTGCTAAGAAGATCGAGCTGCGCCGGTGCGCGCTCGCGCCAGTCTGACGGCGCGATGACGTCGAGCACGCCGTTTTCCGCATCGATCCGCAGCACGTCACCATCGCGCAGCTTTGCCAGCGGGCCGCCTTCGGCTGCTTCCGGCGTGATGTGGATGGCGGCCAGGACTTTGCCGCTGGCGCCGGACATGCGGCCGTCGGTGGCGAGCGCGACACGGAAGCCGCGATCCTGCAATGCGCCCATCAACGGCATCAGCTTGTGCAATTCGGGCATGCCGTTGGCGCGCGGCCCCTGCCCGCGCACGACGATGATGCAATCGCGATCCAAATCGCCGCGCTTGAACGCAGCCTGCACATCCGCTTGCGACTGAAAGACGAGAGCAGGCGCTTCAACGATGCGCTGATCTTGCGCCACGGCGGAAACTTTCACGCAGCCACGCCCGAGTCCGCCGCTGAGCAGCCGTAAGCCGCCGTCAGCTGAGAACGGCGCCCGCGCGGTCCGAAGCACGCTCTCATCGCCGCTGGTGGCAGGCGCATCGCGCCATGACAGCGTCTCGCCTACAAGGAAGGGCTCGCGGGCATACGCTGCCAGGCTATCGCCACCGACGGTCGCGATATCATTGTGCAGCAATCCAGCATCGAGCAATTCGCGCGTCAGGAAACCCATGCCGCCTGCGTCGTGGAAATGATTCACGTCGGCCGAGCCGTTTGGATAGATGCGCGCCAGCAGCGGCGTAACATGCGAAAGTTCGGCGAAATCATCCCACGTCACTTCGATGCCTGCAGCAAGTGCGATCGCCGGCAAGTGGATGAAGTGATTGGTGGAGCCGCCCGTCGCCATCAATCCGACAATGGCGTTGACGATGGCCTTCTCATCAACGACGCGGCCAATCGGCCGGTATTCGTCGCCTAAGCCGGTGACCTTCGCCGCGCGTTGGGCTGCCGCGATTGTGAGCGCGTCGCGCAGTGGGGTGTTCGGGTTGACGAATGCTGCGCCAGGAAGATGCAAGCCCATCACTTCCATCATCATCTGATTGGAGTTTGCGGTGCCATAAAACGTGCAAGTGCCGGGCGCGTGATAGCTTTCGGCTTCGGCCTGCAACAGCTCTTCGCGACCGATTTTTCCTTCGGCAAACAATTGGCGGCGCGCAGCCTTCTCTTTGTTGGGCAAGCCTGAGGGCATCGGACCGCCCGGCACGAAGATCGCCGGCAACCACGGAAAGCGAAGCGCGCCGATCAGCAAGCCCGGCACAATCTTATCGCAAATGCCCAACAGCAGCGCCGCATCGAACGTGGCGTGCGAGAGCGACACCGCTGTGCTCAACGCAATCACGTCGCGCGAGAACAGTGATAGCTCCATGCCCTCGAATCCCTGCGTGACGCCGTCGCACATGGCCGGCACGCCGCCCGCAACTTGCGCGACCGCGCCTACTTCACGCGCAGCCTTACGGATGACCTCCGGGTAATGCTCGTACGGCGCATGCGCGGAGAGCATGTCGTTATAGGCAGTGACGATACCGATCGACGGCCAGTTGCCGCCGAGAAGCTCGATTTTATCGTGGACCGCGCAACCCGCTGCGCCATGCGCGCGATTGGCTTCCGATATCTTCACGCGCGCAGGTTTGGTGGCGTCATATGCGTCAATCAGCTCCAGATAGCGGCGGCGGCGCAATGCGCTGCGCTCAATGATGCGTTGGGTGACAGATTCGACGGTTGAGTTGAGGGTCATCAATCTGGGTCCCACCAAGCGCGACCGTCGCGATCCATCAACAGCGCTGATTGCGTTGGGCCATTTGATCCCGCTGGATAAAGGAATGGTTCGCTACCACTCGCCTCCCACGCTGCGAGCAACGCATCCGCCCACATCCACGCGGCGTCGACTTCATCGCGCCGCATGAAGAGCGAAAGATTTCCGCGAACAATGTCCATCAGCAGACGTTCGTACGCGTCCGGGTAGCGGACGTTGAACTCTTCCGCGAACGAAAGATCGAGCGGTGCGGTTTTGATCCGCAAACCGCCCGGCCCTGGCTCCTTCATGTTGAGCCAGAGCCGTACACCCTCGTCCGGCTGTAAGCGCAGCACCAAACGGTTGGGGGCGCCGGCGCCGGCGCCAAATATATGCACCGGCGTGTCTTTGAACTGCACGACGATCTCCGATCGCCGCGCACCCATGCGTTTGCCGGTGCGCAAATAAAACGGAACGCCGGCCCAGCGCCAATTGTCGACCTCAGCCTTGATCGCAACAAACGTTTCCGTGCGCGTCGCTTTGCCGACTTCTTCCGCGTAGGCTGGCGCTTTGGCGCCGCCGATGAGCCCAGCTTTGTATTGGCCGCGCACGGTTTTCGCAGCAACGTCCGGCGCATCTATGCGGCGCAATGCGGAGAGCACTTTTAGTTTTTCTGTGCGGATGGCATCGGCATTCATGGAATTCGGTGACTCCAGCGCCACGAGGCACAGGAGCTGCAGCATATGGTTCTGCACCATGTCCCGCAGCGCGCCAGATTTATCGTAATATTCAGCGCGGCTCTCGACGCCGAGTTCTTCCGCGACCGTGATCTGCACGTGATCGATGGTCGCGCGTGACCAAAGCGGCTCAACCAGCATGTTCGCGAAACGCAGAACCAGAAGGTTCTGCACTGTCTCTTTGCCGAGATAGTGATCGATGCGGAACGTGCGTTGTTCATCGAACACCGCGCCGACACCGTCATTGATCGCGCGCGAGGACGCGAGATCACGGCCGATCGGCTTTTCGAGCACGATGCGTGAATTCGGTGTTGCAAGGCCCGCTTCAGCCAGTCGCTGCGCAATCGTCACGAACAAGGATGGCGCGGTGGACAGATAGAAGATTCGAACATTGCCATTGCCGTTGGCGAGCGCGGATTGCAATGCGCCCCATTCGCTTGCCGGGGCGGTCGCATCGACGCGCGCATATTCAACGTGCTTCAAAAACTCGTCGCACCTCGCTTCGTCGACATTTGCCTTCGGATCGAACTTGAGATGCGCCTCGTGGACCAACTTACGAAACGCATCGGTGTCCATTTCCGAACGCGCGACGCCAATGATCCGCGACTGCGCCGGGATTTGACTATCCAAGAACCGGTGCAGCAGCGACGGAAACAACTTGCGAAGCGAGAGATCGCCAGTCGCGCCAAAGACGACGAGATCGAACGGTGGGACGGGAATGAACTCAGCCATGCAGCCACCAAACTAGTGTTCGCAGCGCTGTGCAAAAGGCCGCGAGGCAATTCATCTCGCAACTGCGAGAGTATCTCTTACGCGACACCTACCGCTTTTAGGTGTCTTCGGCTTGTCAAACTGGGCTTCGCTGATAAGCTCAGTTGACACCGGTATCATACCAACCAATGACACCGGTGTCAGAAGAATTCCAGGCAGCGGTCAGGGACCGTATGCACTAGGGGTCAGTCGGGGAGGAAGTAATGAATCGTAAGGGACAAATGCGCCCGAAGCTTTCGCTGGCGCTTGGCGCGTCGATCGCTGCGTTTGCTGCTGGCTTATCGGGACAAGCAGCCGCGCAAGACATTGTCGAAGAAGAAGAAATCGTCATCACCGGCTTCCGCGCCAGTTTGGCTGCGGCGCTCGACATCAAGCGCGAAGAAAACGGCGCGGTCGATGCCATCGTGGCCGAGGATATCGCCGACTTCCCCGACCTTAACCTCTCTGAGTCGATCCAACGCATTCCGGGCGTGGCGATCACGCGCTCGAACGGCGAAGGCCGAAACATCTCGGTGCGCGGTCTCGGCCCCCAATTTACCCGCGTTCGCCTGAACGGCATGGAAGCCATGTCAGCGCTCGGCTCGACCGACGCTGAAGGCGGCACCAATCGCGGCCGCAACTTCGACTTCAACATTTTCGCCTCCGAGCTCTTCAACAGCATCACCGTTCGCAAAACGGCTTCAGCTGACGTCGAAGAAGGCTCGCTTGGCGCCACTGTCGATCTGCGCACAGCACGTCCGTTCGATTATGACGGCTTCACGCTCGCAGGCTCGTTCCAAGGCGGCTACGACACGCTCGCGGAAACCTACAATCCGCGTGTTGCCTTGTTGTGGAGCAACACCTGGGCGAATGATCGCCTCGGCGCCCTCTTCTCGTTCGCCTACAGCGATCGGGAATCGATTGAAGAAGGCGCGAGCACAGTGCGTTGGCAAAACGGCGGTGCGCCGTCCGCTTGCGTCACCGGAGCTGGCCCAAACTTTGGTCTCGGCACCAGCTGCTTCGGCAACGTGCTCGGCCAAACTGAAGACACACCAGCCGTCGGACGCGGCGCTTTCGATGCGGTCAACGCGGCCTTCCACCCACGCATTCCGCGTTATGACGTTTATGAGCACACGCAAGATCGCCTCGGCGCGACCTTCACGTTGCAATATCGCCCGTCAGAATCGACCGACATCACGCTCGATGTGCTCTACGCTGACCACAATGCGACACGCACCGAATCCTTCCTGGAATCGGCCGTGTTCAGCACCACCGGCGCCAGCGCAATCAACGCTGTCGATGTGCTCGCCTACGAAATCCAAGGCAACAGCCTTGTTTATGGCCAGTTCAACGACGTCGATATCCGCTCGGAATTCCGTTACGACGAACTGAGCAGCGAACTCGGCCAGATCTCACTCACGCTCGATCACGAGTTCAGCGATCGTCTCAGCGCTCGCCTCTTCGCTGGCACGTCACGCGCTGATCACTCGAACCCGGTTCAAACCACGATCCTCTGGGACCGCACCGACGTGGACGGCTACGTCTACGACTTCCGCGGTGACAACCGGCTGCCGCTCATCACTTATGGCGGCGTCAATGTCGCCGATCCGAGTTCGTACTTCCTTTCGCAGATCCGCCTGCGTCCGCAATACGTCGACAACACGTTCCAGACGATCTACGGCGACCTCGAGTTTGAAGCGACCGAGTGGCTCACGATCAGCGGTGGTCTGAACTGGAAGAGCTACGAGTTCGAGACACGCGAACTCCGCCGCTCGAACGGCACGACGGCAAACCAGGAAACCGCGGCGCTCCCCGGCTTTATCACCGGCACGCCGCTGGCGAACTATGCGCAGCTCGTGCAGCTCAACGGCTCCGGCCTCAGCCTGCCTTCTGGTCTGCCAACGAGTTGGGCCGCGCCGAATATCAACGTTGCTGCAAGTCTGTTTGGCATCTACAGCAACAGCGGAGTCTTCGCGCTCGGCATTGAACCGGCTCTGGGCAACAACTTCTCGGTCGCAGAAGAAGACAGCGGCGCATACGCCACCGGCAGTTGGGACACCGACATTGGCGGCATGCGTTTCCGCGGTGATCTCGGCGTGCGCTACGTCGAAACGCAGCAATCATCGACTGGCTTCAGTCAGGCGACGGGCACCATTCAGCGCAACACCGTGGATCGCACCTACAGCGACACGTTGCCGGCGCTGAACATGGTCTTGGAGCCAATGGATGATGTGCTCGTCCGCTTCGCCGCCGCGCAAGTGATGTCACGTCCGCCGCTCGGCAATCTCAATCCCGGCGCTTCGGTGAGCTTGTCCGGCGCGAACAAGACGGTCACGGCTGGCAACCCCTACCTCGATCCGATCCGCGCGAACGCCTACGACTTCGCGGTCGAATGGTATTTCGAAGAAGGCGCGCTGCTCTCGTTCGCGTACTTCTACAAGGACGTTGAATCGTTCGTGCAGACAGTGCGTGAGGACCGCGCGTTCACCGGCAACTCGCTCGGTATCCCGGACAGCGTCGCGATCGCGGCATGCGGCGCCGCTTATCCGGCAACGTGCGGCCCGGCCGATCCGAACTGGCAATTCAGCCAGCCGCGCAACACCGCGGGCGGACCAATCGAAGGCTACGAAATCAGCCTGCAACTGCCGTTCTTCTTCCTGGACGGTTGGCTCTCAAACTTCGGCGTGGTTGCGAACTACACGCACGTTGAATCAGAGATCGATTATTTCGCCAACACCACCGGCACCTCGATCGTCCGCGACAGCCTCACCGGCCTCTCGGATGAATCATGGAACGCAACGCTCTACTACGAAGATGAACGCCTCTCAGCGCGAGTCTCGGGCGCGTATCGCAGCGACTATCTGACGACGGTCCCGGGTCGGAACAGCAATGCCACCGAAAGCACGACGGCAACGTTCAACGTGGACTTCGCTGGCTCGTACCAACTCAGCGAGCGTCTGCGTTTCTCACTCGAGGCGCTGAACCTGACCGAAGAAGTCAGCGATCAGTATCTCTCACCAGATGATCGCATGTCGTTCTACCACAATTACGGCCGCCAAGTTATGGCCGGACTGAGGTTCTCGTACTGAGACTACCCTCCTAATGCATTTTGAACTTTGGGGCGGCTCTCCGAGCCGCCCCTCTTCTTTTTGCCGCCTGCCGCTGGCCAGGGCTGCGCCGATGTGCTCATAACCTACAAGCAGAAACGGGCCATTCCGCTTGAGTTCATCCACTTCCAATCGGCGCCCAGGCGCAGACGCAACGCGCGGCGACGCCAAACGCCGGACGACGATTAACGACATCGCTCGACTCGCCGGCGTTTCGAAGAAAACCGTTTCTCGTGTGCTGAACAATTCGCCTTTTGTGCGCGAGGAAACGCGCGTGAAGGTGAACGGCCTCATGCAGGAGATGGGCTACACGCCTGATCCGCAAGCGCGAGGCCTCGCATTCCGGCGCTCGTTCCTCATTGGCCTGGTGTTCGATAACCCGAACGCGCAGATGGTCGTGACCATGCAGGAAGGCGTGCTCGCCGGCCTCAAGGGCAGCGGCTTCGAGCTGGTGGTTCACGCTTGCGATCGCAACGCCGCAGATTTTTTGCCGGAGGTGGCGGCATTCGTTGAGCGCCAGAAACTCTTTGGCGTGATCCTCCTGCCGCCGATCTCTGAAAACAACGCGCTCGTTGAAATCTTGAAAGAGCGCGGATGCCACTACGTGCGCATGGCGTCGGCGGTTATTGATGAGCCAGGCAACCTCGTCGCCTCGACTGATAGTCTCGCAACCGCCGAAGCTGCAAAGCACCTCGCCACGCTCGGCCACACCCGCATCGGTTTTATCGCCGGCCCGCCCGGCTTTCGCTCGCGCGAAGAGCGCAAGCTTGGCTTCCTTGCGGGTCTCAAAGAGCATGGCATCGATCTACCTGCGCGCTACAGCATCGACGGCGCGTACACCTACGAGTCTGGCATCGCCGCCGCAGAGAGGTTGTTGAAACTCAATCCACGTCCAACAGCGATCTTTGCCAGCAACGATGAAATGGCGGCGGGCGTTTATCATGCCGCGCGTCAGCTCGGACTTTCCATCCCTGGCGATCTCTCGGTCGTCGGCTTTGACGATACACCCGTCTCGCGCCGCTTGTGGCCTCCGCTCACCACGGTGCGCTGGCCAATCCACGACATGGGTCGCGCAGCCGCGCGGCACTTGCTTCACGCCGCATCGGATCAGGTGGCTGACGACAACGCGGTCTTCCCTGCGTTCCTGGTAGAGCGCGAGTCCACTGCTGCTGCACCGAAGTAACGCGCGCCGTTGCGCGGATTTATGACACCGGTTACCATTGCGACCTGACGAGACCTCCAGACAGGACGAATCCCATGAGAATCGCGCTCATCATCGAGAACAGTCAGGCCGCCAAGAGCAGCATCGTCCACGACGCGCTGAAATCGGTCGCGGAGCCACTTGGCCATCAGGTGCATCACTACGGAATGTACGGCGCCGAAGACCAAGCCTCGCTGACCTACGTGATGAATGGGCTTCTCGCTGGCATCCTGATCAATTCGAAGGCGGCGGACTTCGTCGTCACCGGCTGCGGCACCGGCATGGGCTCGATGCTCGCTTGCAATTCGATGCCTGGAGTCTTTTGCGGTCTCATCGTCGACCCGACCGACGCCTTCCTGTTCGGTCAGATCAATGACGGCAACGCCATCGCCATGCCTTATGCGAAGGGCTTCGGCTGGGCAGCCGAACTCAATCTGCAAGATTGCTATCGCAAGCTCTTCGACGGCGAGCGTGGCCTTGGCTACCCGAAGGAACGTGCCGCCATCATGGCGAAAAATCGTGGCATTCTGAAAGAACTCAAGGCCGCGTCGTGCAAGGACATGCTGACCGTGCTGAAATCGGTCGATCAAGACTTGCTCAAAGCAGCCATCGCAGGCGAACGCTTCGAAGAATTGTTCTTCGCCAACGCGCAAGATACAGAGATCGCCGATTACGTCCGTCGCGTGCGCGCGTCGTAAGAGAGAATTATGGGCCCCCATCCATTCAGCCTTGAGGGCAAAACCGCGCTCGTCACCGGCGCCAATGTCGGGCTGGGGCAAGCGATTGCGCTGGCGCTCGCCGAAGCCGGCGCCGACATCGCCAGCGTCAGCCGTCGCGCAGCGCCGGAGACCGAAGCGAAAGTTAAAGCACTCGGGCGCCGCTTCGTAGGTATCGAAGCGGACTTGAGCTCAACGAAACCCATCGCCGCCATCGTCGAGCAAACGATCAACGACCTCGGCGGTCTCGATATTCTCGTGAACAATGCCGGCATTATCCGGCGCGCCGACTCGGTCGAGTTCACCGAGGCTGACTGGGATGCGGTGATCGACACAAACTTGAAGTCAGTGTTCTTTCTCGCGCAGGCCGCCGGCCGTCACATGATCGCGAAAGGCGCCGGCAAGATCATCAACATCGCCTCGATGCTCTCCTTCCAAGGCGGCATCCGCGTGCCTTCGTACACCGCATCGAAAAGTGGCCTCGCTGGATTGACGCGCCTTCTTGCAAACGAATGGGCCGCAAAGGGCGTGAACGTGAACGCCATCGCGCCGGGCTACATGTCGACCGATAACACGACGCTGTTGCGCGAAGACGCAAAGCGCAATGCCGAAATCTTGTCGCGCATTCCCGCGGGTCGCTGGGGCGACGCGAGCGACATCGGCGGCGCTGCCGTATTCTTAGCGTCACGCGCCGCGGACTACGTGCACGGCGCCATCATCCCCGTCGATGGCGGTTGGCTGGCGCGATGACAACGTTTCGCTCCGACGGCGGCATTGTCTGCTTCGGCGAAGTGCTGTTGCGGCTCTCTGCGCCGGGCGCTGATTTGCTGCTGCAAACACCGCAACTGAACGTGTGCGTCGGCGGCGCGGAAGCAAACGTCGCGGTATCGCTTGCAACATTGGGTCACGACGCGGCGGTCTTCACCGCGCTTCCCAACAATGCGCTCGGCCATGCGGCCCGCAACGAACTACGCCGCTACGGCGTCGACACATCGCGCATTGCGTTCTCGCCTGGACGCATGGGACTCTACTTTTTGAGCCCTGGCGCGGGCGGCCGTGCCGCTGAAGTCATCTATGATCGCGCTCATTCTGTGTTCGCGAGCGCGGATCATGCCAGCACCAATTGGTCTGACGTTTTGAGCAGCGCGGGTTGGCTGCATGTTTCTGGGGTCACCGCGGCACTCGGCGCCGACGTCGCAAACGCTGCAATCCGCGCCGTCACCGAGGCGCGTAAGCTTGGTCTGACGGTCTCGTTCGATTGCAATTATCGCGCGAAGTTGTGGCAAGCGTGGAATGGCGACGCGCCGGCGATCCTGCGCCAGATCCTCGCGCAGGCGGACATCGCTTTCGGCAACGAGCGCGACATCGCTCTCATCCTCGGTGGATCGCCGGCGAACGCACGCGAAGCCGCCGACGCAGCGTTCGCAGCGTTCCCAAACCTGAAGCTTATGGCTGCGACATTGCGCGTCCAGCACAGTGTCAATCACCACGCGCTCGCCGCCGCGCTTCACACGCGTGAGGGATCAGCCGAAGCTCCTGCTCTCGAAATCACGCACATCGTCGATCGTATCGGCGCCGGCGATGCCTTTGCGGCTGGGCTCATTCACGCGCTACGCACCGGGGCCGACAACCAAGCTGCGATCCGCTTTGCGCTTGGCGCCGCGTGCATCAAGCACACGATCCACGGCGACTTTAACCTCGCCTCCGCTTCTGAGATCGAGGCTTTCCTCGCCGCAGATTTGAGCGTTCGCCGCTAGCGCCAGATCGCCGGCAGCGTCAGCGACAGCGCCGGGATAAACGTCACCAGCAGCAATACCGTCAGCGCCGCGAAGAAGAACGGCCAGATCGATCGCATGGCTTCGGTGATCGTGATCCCGCCAATCGCCGATCCGACGAACAACACCGAACCAATTGGCGGCATCATCAGGCCGAGGCCGCCGGCGAGAACCATGATGACGCCAAAGTGCATGGGGTCGATGCCGTAGGCACGCGCCACCGGCAAGAAGATCGGCGTTACGATGATGATCTTCGGGGCTAGATCGAGGAACGTGCCCATGATCAGCAGCGAGATTAGCATCAGCAACAGAGCGACGTTTCTGTCATCGGTAAGTGCGTTGAGCGATTCAACGACTGCGCCGGGGATTTGCAGATACGCGATGAGCCAGCCGAACGCGCCGGCCGCGCCGATCACAAACAACACCGCGCCAGACGAGCGCGCCGCGTGCGCAGCAGCAGCCCAAAACTCTTTCCAGCCCAGCGCTCGATAAATCACCAAGCACACAATCAACGCATAAAGCACCGCGATCGCGCTCGACTCCACCGCCGTGAAGATGCCTGCGCGAATGCCGCCGAAGATCACGAAGATCATCAGCAATCCGGGGATCGCGGCGACGAGACGTTTCAGAACTTCACCAAAACCCGGAAACGGTTCGGTCGGGTAGCCGCGCACGCGCGCCAGCCAGTACGCTGCGCCCATAATGCCAATCGCAAGCATCAACGCTGGGACGATCCCTGCGGCGAACAAATCGGCGATCGAGACGCCGCCGCCCGCGACAGCAGAAAACAAAATCAAATTGTGCGAAGGCGGCAGCAGCAGCGCCACCAAGGACGCCGACACAGTGACATCCACCGCATAGTCCTTGCTGAAGCCGCGCTTCGCCATTTGCGGAATGATCGTTGGCCCGATGGCGGACACGTCAGCCAACGCCGAGCCAGAAACACCGCCGAACAATGTCGAGGCCAACACGCTCACCTGCCCCAAGCCACCGCGCAGGTGCCCAACGAGTGAGGATGCAAGCGAGATGAGTCTGTCGGATATCCCGCCTCGCATCATCAATTCACCAGTGAAGATGAACAACGGAATGGCGAGCAGCGAGATCTTATTGAAGCCGGCGGAAACCTGTTGGACGACAACCACCGGCGGCAAGCCGAGATAAACGACCGTCGCGAGAGTCGCCGTCGAAATCGCAAACGCGATCGGCACGCCTAGCACAAGCAACAGCGCGAAGACGCCGAAGAGAATGGCGATTTCCATGTTACGCGCCCTCGTGCGTTGGTTTGGCCGGGCTGCCGGCCAGCAAGCGCTCAAGCGAAAAAATGCCGATGAGAGCGCCGCCGAATGCGAGGCCCGCATACGTCAGGCCCTCGGGCGCCGGTGCGCCTGCCATCGGTGTGTCCCAGCTGTCGATCATCAAGAAGAAGCCGAACCACGAAAGCGCAGCGCCGAAGACCACGCCGATCAGCCGCGACACGAAGCGCAAGAACGAACGAATCACCGGCGGCGACGATTCCATCACCGTCGGAAAGCTAAAATGCGACTCAGCCCGCACCGCGATGGCGGCGCCGAATAACGCCGATATGCTCATCAGCGTGAGCGCGACCGGTTCTGTCCAGCCAGGCGATGCGTTGAGCACGTAGCGGCCAATGACTTGCCAGGCGAGCACGAGAACGAGGCTCACAAGCGCAATCGACGCAATCATCACGGTTGCGTTCGCCAACAGATCGAACGTGCCGGTGAGCCCGGATCGCTTCGCGGTCATCGTTCCTCCCCTGCCTGTATGCTCAGGCTTCGTTTTCAATCCGGCGCAACAGGCCGCCGATCGTTTCATCCTGCAGATAGCGCCGTCTCATCGGCTCGACGGCGGCCAGGAACGCCGCGCGCTCCACTGTGTTTGCTTGCACGCCTGCGTCGAGCACGATCTGGCGCGCCCGCGCCTGCTTCGTGTCCCAAAGGCCGCGCATCACCGTAACGGACTCGCGTGCCTTCGCGCGCAGCAAATCCTGTTCGGCCCGCGACATCGCGTCATAACGCGTCTTCGAAAAAAGCAGGATGTCGGGCGAATGACAGTGCTCCGTCTGCGACCAATAGCGCGCCACTTCATATTGGCGCGTCGATTGGAACGTCGACCAGTTGTTCTCAGCGGCATCAATCAGATGCGTCTGCAGACCGGTGAACACTTCGCCGAACGGAATCGGCGTTGGGTTGGCGCCCATGGTCTCCAGCATTTGCAAGAAGATATCCGAACGCGGCACGCGCACCTTTATGCCATGCATGTCGCTTGGCTCGTGCACGGGACGGCGCGCGCTATACATCGACCGCGCGCCGCCATCGTAGATCGCGAGACCGATCAGGCCTTTGCTCTCGAAGCTTGCGAGGATTTCCCGCCCAACATCGCCATCGACGGAATGGCGCATGTGGTCTTCGCTATGGAACGTGTACGGGATCACCAAAGCCGAGGTGAGCGGAAAGGCGTTGTTCAACGCTGCGGAGGTGACACGGCAGAAGTTGAGGACGTTGAAGTGCGTCAGCGCGATCGTGTCGTTCTCTGAACCAAGCTGACCGCCCGGATAGGAGCGGATCGAAAGCCGCCCGCCGGTTTCACGCTCTAGCTCCGTACCAATCCAACGCACGGCTTCAACGGTTGGATAATCGGTCGGGTGAACGTCGACTGCGGTCAGGACATCGGTGTCGACGTGAGGCGTGCATGCGCCGATACCAAGCGCCGCCCCCGTAGCGAGCAGTGAACGGCGCGTGGTCATGGCGTCTCCCCCAGGTCGCTGAATTAAATCGCCGCGCCGGCGGCGGCGGGTGTCTGTTCACCGCGCGCAGGCACTGCGCGGCAGCGAAGCACGCCTAGCTCACCGAACGAAAGCTCTGCCAATTGGCCCGCCACGATCTGGTGTACGCCAGTGACAGCGCCGCTCGAAATCAATTGGCCTTCGCGCAACGGCCGGCCGCGCTCCGCGCAATGCGTCAGCAAGAACGCGAGCGCAGCTAGAGGGCCGCCCGGCAGCATGCCAGCATTGCCCTCACCCACCGGCTTTCCTTCGATTGCCGTCTGCGCCACCGCGCGCCGCCAATCGAGCGAGCGCCAATTTTTCACTTCAGCGCCAACAACCAAGCCAGCATTGTTGCCAAAATCAGAAACCGTGACCGCCGGTCCGTGATCGTTGATGCCAGCAAAGGGGCTGCCAGCGAGTTCGACACCGATATGCACCGCGCCAATCATCTCGGCCGCGTCATTGGTGCTCCAAACGCGTTGCGAGGCATCCTGATCGCGGCCGATTGTGAGAATGAACTCGGCTTCCACCGCGGCGAAGCCGTCGCCCAGCACTGCGAGATCGACGATCTCGTCGCCCGCCGCATGGACGACCTGGCGCGCAAAAATTGGCCCTGCAATACGGTCCACGCCCAGTTCGGCGCGAAGGTCGGCCTGCACCAAGCCAATCTTCCAGCCCGCGACGTCGTCGTCCCAAAGCTCAATGGCGGCGTCCTGGATCACATACGCGGAGGCGAGATCTCCGGGCATTTGACCCGGATAAACGCGTACGGGAACGGCCCGGTGGCGGGCGTCTACGAAGACTCGGGCTGTAGCAGCCGCGGAAGCGGCGGAAAGCGGCACGTTAAGATCCCTCGCCTATCAAATAGTTAGCGTTTTCCGTGTGTTGCGTGGCGATCATGGAGGATCGCCCGCGCCGTCCGGGCCGCCTTTGATCAAAGATTGCACCCTTAGGAAACCGGTGTCAATTTGCTTCGCGCACCCGCCGCGGGTGGCTGTCGCCGGCTCCGGGCGGCCAGCCATCCGGCTTGAAACCCAGAGACAAGCAGGCTCACACAGGACCCATGACCCAGCCCCAAGACGCCACCGCCGTGCTTTCGCTTTCGCCCGTCATCCCCGTCGTCACCATAGACGACGTCGCTCATGCCGTGCCGTTGGCGCGGGTGCTGCTCGCGAGCGGCGTGCGGACGATCGAGATCACGCTGCGAACGCCGGTCGCGCTCGACGCCATTCGCGCCGTCGCAAGCGAGGCGCCGGAAATGATTGTTGGCGCGGGCACGGTGCTTACCGAGAGCGATCTTCACGCGGCAATCGAAGCCGGCGCGAAATACGCGCTCTCACCGGGCGGCACGCCGAAGCTCATGAAAGCCGCACGCAAAGCGAGCATCGCGTTCGTGCCGGGCGTTTCGACAGCGAGCGAAATCATGCGCGGACTCGACCTCGGTTACACCTGCTTCAAGTTTTTTCCGGCAGAACAACTCGGCGGCGTCGCGGCGCTGAAGTCCATCGGCGCACCGCTCCCTGCTGCGCGCTTCTGCCCAACTGGATCGATAACGGCCGCGAAGGCGCCGGACTATCTCGCATTGCCAAACGTGCTTTGTGTTGGCGGCTCATGGATCGCGCCGCCGGACAAAATCAAAGCCGGCGATTGGGCATCGATTGAAGCTGCTGCAAAGCAATCGATCGCGCTAAAGCCTGTCGCGTAGCGCGTACCAAAGCATGCCGAGTACGTAGAGCGGTGGACGCAAAGCCGCGCCGCCGGGAAACTCAGGCGGTGCGATGCTTGAAAGCACATCGAAGCGTTCGGCCGTTCCAGCCATCGCTTCGGCCAAAACTTTGCCTGTCAGCGCCGGCAGCAAAACGCCCTGCCCCGAATAGCCATGCGCGAAGAAGAGATCGCCGTAGCGGCCGACGTGAGGCAGCCTCGACATACTGATCGAAACCAATCCGCCCCACGCATGGTCGATCTCTACATTCGCTAGCCGCGGAAAAACGGCCGCCATGTGTTTGCGCCCAAACGCGGCGATGTCTGCTGGCGGCTCAGGCGTGTAACGCTCGCCGCCGCCAAAGATCAGCCGCCCATCGGCGCTCATGCGGAAATAGTTCACGACGAAGCGGCTATCGCTCACAGCGAGATCATCGCGGATTGGCGCCTTCGCAAGCGGGGCCGTTGCAATCAAATAGTTGGCCACGGGCATGATGCGCGCAGCCAGACGCGGCTCCAATTGCTCAAGCAGCGCATCGCACGCCAAAACGCCGTAGCGCGCACGAACCACGCCCCCATCCGTGTGCGCGATGACGCCGCGTTCTGTCTCGACACGGAGCACGCGCGAGTCCTCATAGAGACGAACGCCGGCATCACGCGCCGCCTGAGCGAGTCCAAGCGCATAATTCAACGGGTGCAGATGTCCGCCACCCTCATCGAGCAGGCCACCGTGAAACTGCTGCGCATCCACCGCGTCGCGTGCATCCGCGGCCGAGAGAACGCGGGCCGCGTCGTACTGCATCGTCTTGGTCAGCGCGGCGACCTCAGCGTGCATCCAACTCAAGTCCGTTGGCTTGCTTGCCAGCGTTAGATGGCCGGTCTCGCGCAGATCGCAGTCAATGCCGCTCTTCGCGATACGCTCTAGCGTTAGCGCGCGCGCCTCAAGCGCCAGATCGAACAGCATCTTGACGCGCGGCGCGCCGAACTTGGCAATCAGCTCAACCGCGCCCTTGCGCCAGCCGGGGATCATCTGCCCGCCGTTGCGGCCAGATGCGCCCCACCCGATTTTACCGGCTTCAAGCAAAACGACCGAAAAGCCACGTTCTGCTGCGTTTAGGGCCGCATGGAGCCCAGTGTAGCCGCCACCGATAACAACGACATCGGCGGCAAGTTCACCTTCCAATTTCTCCGCCGGAGCGAACGCATTAGAGGTCGCGACATAGTACGACCGCTCCATCCCCAAACCGGAATTGAAGCCCACGTCAGACCTTGAGCAGCAAGTGGTCGCGTTCCCAGGACGAGATCACACCCTCAAAGTTGGCGAGCTCGTGCATCTTGATCTGGTGAAACGCGTTGCAGAAGTGCTCGCCCAAAAGCTCGCGCACAGGCGTGCATTTCGAGAAACGATCGAGGCCCTCGCTCAACGTTCGCGGCAGCGTGCGCGCCCACTTGTAGGCGCTGCCCTGCACCATCTCTAACGGCGCGATTTTATCGCGAATGCCAATGTAACCGCACACCAAGACCGCCGCGACCGCCAAATACGGGTTTGCATCGGCGCCAGGCAGACGGTTTTCAATGCGCCGGTTGTCGGGTTGTGAAATCGGTACCCGCAATCCGCAGGAGCGATTGTCGTAACCCCATTGCAGATTGACCGGCGCCGAGAAGTCAGGCCGCATGCGGCGGAACGAGTTCACGTTTGGCGCAAATAGCGGCGTCGTGTCGCCAAGATATTTCTGCAACCCACCGACGAAATGGCGGAATGCGTCGGTGTTGCCGTCGCTCTCGCCCTCGCGCGGAACGCCGAAAAGGTTGTGACCTTTCTTCGCATCAACGAGCGACACATGCAGATGCATGGCTGAACCCGGCTGGTTCTCCATCGGCTTGGCCATGAACGTTGCATAGACGCCGTGCTTCAGCGCCACTTGGCGCACGATACGCTTGAACACCAACACCTGGTCCGACACGTGTACCGGATCGCCGTGATTGAAGTTGATCTCCAACTGCGCCGTGCCGCTCTCGTGGATCATGGTGTCGAGATGAAGCGAGGCGGCTTCCGCATGCTCGTAAATCGTCTCGATTATATCTTCGTATTCTGTGATTGCCTCGAGCCCGTACGGCTGCGGCGACGTCTCAGAGCGCCCCGAACGCCCCGCTGGCGGCACGAGCGGCAAGTCAGGATCGGTGTTGACCTGAGTGAGATAGAACTCGAGCTCTGGCGCCACCATCGGCTTTAGGCCCGCATCTTCGTAGAGCTTCATGACTTTGCGCAGCACATAGCGCGGCGCGATGTCATAAGGCTCACCGGTCGTGTTGTAGGAATCGGCGAACACGAATGCGGTCGGCGTTTTGTAGCCCGGCGCTACGCATATCGTGTCGAAGTCCGGCCTGAGAACGACGTCCGGGTCCTGCATGGAAATGGCCTCGTCCGCCTCGTCGGCGTACTCCCCCGTGACCGTGATCAGATAGATGCTCGACGGGATGCGCAGCGAGCCATCCCTCTCGCTCTGCAGAAACTTCTGGGCCGGAAACACCTTGCCGCGAATGACCCCGTTCATATCCGGGATCAGGCACTCGATCTCGCCGATGCCGCGTTCTTTAATCCAATTAGAAAAACTCATGACACACACATGCTTTCGCGCACGCAGAAACGCGTTGCGCCGAGACGGCGCGCGAGAACCGCAACTGAAGTTCTTTCAAACGGACACGGTGCGACAAAATCATGCAGCCAACGAAGGCCGCTCGCGAACCGAGCCCATCCGCCTTCTTGGGAAGGCCGCGGGAGCGCATAAGTCACCTGATAAACCACTATCCCGGCTCGGCCTGGGGCAAGTCAAGGCGCCACAGCCCGCGGGCGTAGTATTCATTTTGTGTAGTTTTGTGATGCGCGTACCGCATGATGCGGCTAGAGGCGGCACATGATCTTGAACTTCAAAGGCTCCGATGAAGGCCTGAACGCGAGCGTTTACGCTGAATTGCGCAAGCGTATCGTGACCGGCTTCATTTCCCCCGATCACGAATTCTCAACCCGCGGCCTAGCGGGCGAGCTTGGCGTGAGCCAAACCCCGGTGCGGGACGCCCTCTCTCGGCTCTCCGCCGAAGGCGCCGTCTCAATTCGCTCGAAGCGCCGCGTGCGCGTCCCTGAAATGACGAGCGAGCGTTTCGACGATCTGCTGCGTTGCCGTCTGTTGCTGGAGCCTGAGGCCGCCGCGCTCGCCGTGCCCCACCTGAAGTCCGCCGACATTCACCGTCTCCGCGAGATCGACGCGACGTTGGAGACCGCAGCCGCCGCGAGCGACGCAGCCGCCTACATGCAGGCGAACTACGATTTCCACTTTGTGCTTTACCGGGCACAGCCACAGAAGACACTGACTCAACTGATCGAAACGCTTTGGCTCCAGTTCGGGCCGTATATGCGCGTCGTCTTCGGCCGCGTATCGAGCGGCAAGCTGAACGACAGCCATCAGCGCGCAATCAGCGCCATCCAAGCCGGCGACGCTGAAGCATTGCGTACTGCGATCGCTCACGACATTTCAGATGGCATGGGCCTGCTCGGCCGCGCCGGCTTTACGCGTTAGGCTTTCAGGACGCGCAGCGCCGGTTCTGACTCGCGTAACGAGCGAGCGATGATATCGATCATGCGATCGATCTCCGCGCGCGTGATGATCAGCGGCGGGCACATCACGATCGAGTCGCGGATGCCGCGCACCATCAGCCCGTTCCGAATGCACGCATCGCGCACGATCGGCCCGGCCTTGCCTTCCTCGCCAGTGAAGCGCTCGTTCGTGCCTTTCTTGGCCACGATCTCGACGGCGCCGATCAAACCCAGCGACCGCACTTCGCCAACCAGCGGATAGCTCTCAAGGCGTTTGAGCGCCTCAGCAAAATACGGCCCGATGTCGGTCTTCACGCGTTGCACGAGGCCTTCGCGCTCAATGATCTCAAGATTTTTTAACGCGACAGCAGCCGCAACCGGATGTCCGGAATACGTGTACCCATGGACGAAATCCCCGCCCTTTTCGCGCAAGACCTCAACGATCTTGTGCGACACGCCGACTGCGGAGATTGGCAAATAGCCTGACGACAATCCCTTCGCCATTGGCACGAGGTCTGGCGTCACGCCGAAGTGCTGAAAGCCAAACCATTCGCCCAAGCGGCCAAAGCCACAGATGACTTCGTCGATCACGAGCAAGATGCCGTACTTCTTGCAGATCGCGTCCACGCGCTTCCAATAGCCTTTCGACGGGATGATTACCCCGCCCGCTCCCTGAACCGGCTCACCGATAAAGGCAGCGACGTTCTCTGGGCCCACCGCGAGGATGCGATCTTCGATCTCTTGCGCACAGCGCGCGTAGAACGATTCTTCGTCCTCGCCGAAGCCTTCACCAAACTTGTAGGGCTGCGCGACGTGCTCAACGCCCGGGATCGGCAACCCACCGATCGGGTGCATCGCTTTCATGCCGCCTAGGCTAGCGCCCGCCATGGTCGAGCCGTGATAGGCGTTGCGGCGGCTGATAAAGAAGCTGCGCTTCGGTTGCCCAGACACAGTCCAATAGTGACGCACCATGCGCATCACCGTGTCGTTCGCCTCTGAGCCGGACGAGTTGAAGAACACGTGCTGCAGATCGCCGCCAAGCAACTCGGCCAGCTTCGCCGCGAGCATCACAGTCGGCGGCGTCGCCGTCTTGAAGAACGTATTATAGAACGGCAGCTCCTGCATCTGCTCTGCCGCTGTGCGCACAAGCTCTTCGCGCCCATACCCGACATTGACGCACCAAAGGCCAGCCATGCCGTCGAGCAGCGCATTGCCTTCGCCATCGAAAATAGTCGAGCCTTCAGCGCGCGTGATAATGCGGCTGCCGCCGAGCGCCTGAAGCTCACCATAATTCGCTTGCGCGGGCAGATGGTGCGCGACGTCAAGACGGCGCAGTTCCGGAATGTCATAATTGCGCGCAGACATGGTCGTTCCCTCGTCGCCCCGAGTGACACACACTCATGGCGCTATTCTTGCTCGTTTGCACTCGCGACGCGTGAGTGTGTGTCACTTCACCGGACGAGCGGTTCGCGGCGCAGAGCTCGGCCCAAAAGCTTAAAGAAGGTTTGGCTCTGCGGATTCTCGTGGGCTTTCCATTCGGGGTGCCACTGCACCGCCAGCACGGAAGCGCCATTTACTTCTGCTGATATCGCTTCAATGACGCCGTCAGGCGCCGTCGCTTCAACCTTCAAGCCGGCGCCAAGCTTATCGACACCCTGATAATGCACGCTGACGACATCAATTTCGTCACGCTGATAGGCCTTCCTCAGCACGCCGCCCTCTTCCAACCTCACCGGATGCACATGCTCGAAGTATTCAGCGAAACTCTTATCGTCCGGCGCATGGTGAGCGATAAGCTCCTCTGAATCCGCCATATCGCGACGCAACGTGCCGCCAAACGCAACATTCAGTTCCTGAAAGCCCCGGCAGATGCCGAAAACAGGCTTCCCGAGTTCAAGCATGCCTTCGATCAAATGCGCGGTCATTTCATCGCGCGCCGGATCGAACGGTCCAGGCGCATCATCGACCAACGCGCCATAGCGTTTTGGGTCGAGATTGGACGGCGTGCCGGTCAACAGCAAACCATCAAGGCGCGGCGCGATTTCCTTCGCGTGCATTAACTCCGGCATCGCCGGCACCAACAACGCCGCCGCATCGGCATACACGAGCGACGAAACCAAATAGCGCGTCATCACCGCTTGCGCGGCCTGCGTTTCAACGGTGCGGTTACAGGCGATGACGCCGAGTACGGGACGATCTTTGAAGGTCATGATGCTAAGATAGGAGCACTGCGGGCGAACAGGCATGCCAAGCAAGCCAAACTGGCTCGTCCCAAGTAAAATCTTCCTGATCGTAGCGGGTCAAATTCGAGCGGAACGTCTTTACGCGGCGGCCACCTTCGACCTCCACCTCGTAATTGGTCTCGCTGCCGAGATAGACGATGTCGCGGATGACACCGGGAACCACGTTGGTTCCCTGCGGCGCATCTTCCATCTTCATCGCCGTCGAGCCCTCAGCCCGCTTGTGCATCTCGATTTTCTCCGGACGCAGCGCAACCCAAACGGTCGAACCACGCGCGCCGGTCACGCCATGATCGAGATAAACCGGTGACGCGAGTTCCGGCACGCGTACCAAAGCATGCCCCGGCTCATCCTCGGCCAGCGTGCCTTCGAACATGTTCACGCTACCGACGAAGTCCGCGACAAAGCGTGAGTTTGGGAATTCATAGAGATCGCCTGGCGTTGCGACTTGCGTTAGCAGGCCTCTGTTCATCACCGCGCAGCGTGTGGCGATAGCTAGTGCTTCGTCTTGGTCGTGCGTGACCATGATGAAGGTAATGCCGACTTTTTCCTGCAAGCTCGTCAGCTCGGAGCGCATCTGATCGCGCAACTTTGCGTCCAGCGCTGACAGTGGCTCGTCCAGGAGCAACACGCGCGGCCGCTTCACCAGCGCGCGCGCAAGCGCCACGCGCTGACGCTGACCGCCTGAAATCTGATCCGGCATGCGATCACCGAGGGTGTCGAGCTTTACCAGCTCCAATGCTTCGGCGACGCGCTTCTTGATCTCTCCGCCATCGACGCCGTCCATCTTCAGGCCGTACGCGACGTTGTCCGAGACCTTCATGTGCGGAAAGACGGCGTAGCTCTGAAACACCATGTTCACCGGCCGCTTGTTCGGCGGCAGTGCGGCGACATCTTTGCCGTCGATAAGGATTTTGCCTTCACTCGGCGTCTCGAAGCCCGCGAGCATCCGCAGCAGCGTGGTCTTGCCGCAACCCGACGGCCCGAGCAGGGCGAAGAACTCACCTTCGCGAATGTCCAGATTCACGTTGTCGACAGCCACCATCTTGCCGAAGCGCTTAGTCACGCCTTGGAACGAGATGATCGCGTTCTCTTTGACATGCGGCGCGGGCTTCGGGGCCGGTGCATTTGAGACAGAAGCGTCAGTCATGCGGGTCAGGCCTTCTTGTCCTTGGGTTCGTTGTTCTGCATTTGCAGGCCAACCGCCGTCAGGATCACAGTCACGACAATAAGGATGGTGGACGCCGCGTTCACTTCCGGCGTCACCGAGAAGCGCAGCATCGAATAGACCTTCACCGGGAAAGTGATCGTGTCAGGTCCGGCCGTGAAGAAGGTGATGACAAAGTCATCCAGCGACAACGTGAAGGCCAGTAGCGCGCCAGCGATCAAGCCAGGCTGCATGTGCGGCACCAAAACGTCCCAGAACGTCCGCCACTCGCTCGCGCCCAGATCCTTCGCCGCCTCCTCCAGTTCGCGATTGAACGAAGAAAGCCGCGCGCGAACGACTGTCGCCACAAACGGAAACGCGAACGAGATGTGGGCGATCGTAATCGCTCCAAGGTTTAGCGGCCAAGGCATCCCCATCGGCCACGGCATCACACGCGCGAAGAATACCAGCATCGCAACGCCCATGCAGATTTCCGGCACCACGATCGGCAGCGCCATCCCGCCTTCGACAATGGTCTTTCCCGGGAACCGAAAGCGCCACAGCATCACCGCCGCCAGCGCCCCAAGGATCACTGACATAATTGTGCAAAGAAACGCAATCGTCAGCGAATTGACGAAGGCCTGCAGCAGCGATTCATTGTTGAAGGCCTTCACGTACCAATCAGTCGTGAACCCCTGCCAGACAACGTTGCGGCGGCTGGTGTTGAAGCTGAAGATCATCAGCGTGATCAGCGGCAGATAGAGAAACACCAACGTCGCGCCGACGATCAACCGCAGCGGCCAACGGCGCAGATACTCCAGCGGACCCGGCTTTTCTTTAGGTTCACGCTTCAACGCGCCGATGCCCGGTATGGAGGTAAGGCCCTGATCCGCCATCAGCCTCTCCTCTCGCTTTTACGCTGCACGAACGCCTGCACAGCGATTGCGATAAACGTCAGATACATAAGCAAGAACGAAAGCGCCGCGCCGAACGGCCAATCATTGGCCCGCTTAAACTGACGCTCAATAACGTTGGCGATCATTTGACTATCTGTACCGCCAAGCAAATCGGGCGTGAGATAGGCGCCAAGCGCCGGAATGAACGTAATCAGCACGCCCGAGGCAATGCCGGGTGCAGCCAACGGCGCCACCACAGACCAGATCGTGCGCAAATGCCCTGCGCCAAGATCGAGGCTGGCTTCCATCAGCGAGCGATCCATGCGGTCCAGCGCTGAATAGAGCGGCAGCACCATGAACGGCAGATGGACATAAACCAGGCCGATCACCACGGCGGTATTGTTGTAAAGCAAGGTCAGCGGCTCGAAGTCGCCGAGCGGCTGCAAGCCCACGAGCACCATTACCCCGCTCGCATTCGTCCACATCCATTCGAGGATGCCATTGACGTAGCCATTTTCGCGCAGCACCGCGATCAGCGCGAACGTACGGATGAGCAAGTTCGTCCAAAACGGCAGCATGATCAGCAGAAGCAGCCACGCCTTGGTTTTCGGCGATGCAAACGCGATCGCCATGGCCACCGGAAAGCCGATGATCAGGCACAAAATTGTCGTGAGCCCTGCAATGATGAGGCTCTTGCCGAAGATTTCGAGATAAAGCGGTTCAACCGCCCGCATGTAATTGGCGAACGTACCCGTGACATCGATGGTTATCGGGCCGGTGTTTTCGCCGAGCGAATAGCCCCACACCACCGCAAGCGGCACAAGGAAGAATAGGAACAGCCAAGCGATAGGCGGAACGGCGATCGCAGCGAACGCCGCCTTCGCTTGTCGCCAGGTCTGCTCCATATTCGGACCTCGCTTCGGTTACGCGGCGCTGATGCGGGTAAAGATCTCTTCGTACTGGCGCGACTTCTCATCGCCCTCGAACGCACCGTACTCGCTTTTCGCCATCAGATCGGCCGACGGGAAGATGACGGTGTTGTTCTTGTAGCTATCCGGCATCAAATCGCGCGCAGCGCCGTTGGGCGTCGGATAGAGGATTTCGGTGGTGATATTCTTCCCGGCCTCGGCATCGAGCAGATAGTTGATGAACGCGTGCGCGCCATCGACATTCGGCGCGCCAGTCGGGATGCACAAGCAATCCGAATTGATCAACGTGCCTTCCTTCGGCACGACAAAGTCGAACTTGTCGCCGCCCTCGCCCGCCATCAACTGCGCGATATCGCCGTTATATTCGAGCACGATGTCCACTTCGCCCGAAGCCAGCAAATCTTGGCCATTGTCGGAGTGGAATTGCTTCACGCGCGGCTTCTGGCGAATGAGCATTTGCTCGATCTGCGTCAGCATCGCGGGCGGAATTTCATTGACTGAGTGTCCAAGATACTTGGCGCTCAAGCGAATGAGATCGGCGGACTCCGAGAGCAACGCAATCCTTTGGTTGAACGTCGCGTCATCGAACAAATACTTCCATGAGTCAGGAACCGTGAGCCCCTTCGCCCGCACGGCCTCTTTGTTGTAACCGATGCCAAGCACCAACCAGGTATACGGCATCGAATAGCGACGACCCGGATCGAACGAAGCCTCTCGGAATTCCGGCAGCAGGTTTGCCATGTTCGGAATCTTCGAATGATCCAGTTCCTGAATCATTTGCGCCTGGCTCATGCGCGTCACGAACTCGTTCGACGGCACAATCACGTCAAAACCCGGATTGCCCGCGCGCAGACGCGCAAACAATTCATCGTTGGTTGCGAACAGGCTCATGTTCACTGAAGTGCCGCTCGCGGCTTGGAAATCATCGAGCGTGGTCGGCCCGATATACGTATCCCAATTATAGAAGTTGACGGTCGGACCGCCGCCACCACCGCCGCACGCGCTCAAGCCGCCCGCAAACGAAATGCCGACAGCGGCTGCGCCAAATTGTTGAAGGATGGAGCGGCGCGACGCGCCCGTGAGAAAATTGCTCTTGGCCATGGTCTGCGCCCTCTTCCTGTTGAGCCGCCCTACTGGACGGCGCCTAGTTCATGCTTGCCCGCCGCGTTGCCGCTAACAAGCACGCAAATACCAATCATAATCAATATCCGGGATCATGCTCTGGAAGCGATCTTGCTCGACGCGCTTCACAATCGAGTACATCCGCACAAAGCGCTCGCCCAAATAATCCTTCAAAACGGCTGACTCCGCGAACCGGTCGGTCGCCGCGAACCAATTGGTCGGGATCTTCTCCCCGCCTTCGGCCTGCGCGTACCCATCGCCCACGATAGCCGGGCCGGGATCAACTTTGTTGGTGATCCCATGGTGCACCGCAGCAAGGAGCGCCGCCAGCGCCAGCGCCGGATGGGCATCCGCGCCTGCGACGCGATGCTCGATGTGGCGCGTGTTCGGCGCGCCAGCAGGCACACGGAAGGAAACAGTGCGGTTGTTGACGCCCCAGGTCGGCGCTACCGGCGCATAGGAATTCGCCTTGAAACGCCGGTACGAATTTGCGTTCGGCGCATAAATCGCCATCGAGTCGCCAAGCAACTTCTTCATGCCACCCACCGCGTGCGCCAGCACCGGCTCACCTTCAGGCTTGTCTGAGGCAAAGATGTTCTTGCCCGCTTTATCGTTGACGCTGACATGCAGGTGCATGCCCGAACCGGCGAGGTCCGCGAAGGGCTTCGCCATGAAGGTCGCCTCACAGCCATGCCGCAAAGCGACACCCTTGGCCGCACGTTTGTAAAGCACAGCATCATCTGCAGCGCGGAGCGCATCAGCGTGGTGCTTCAGTGTCAATTCCAATTGGCCCGGAGCGTACTCGCTGATGGCGCCTTCGAGTGGAATGCCCATCGCATCGGCAGACGCCCACAGATCGCGCAGAAAGCCGGACGCCTCCTCCACCTCACGCAGGCCGTAGACCTGATGCTGCGTGGCGCGATCGCCCGTCAGCGGCGAAGGCGGCAATTGGATTTTACCGTTCGCTGTGCGCCGTGCATCAACCAGGTAATATTCAAGCTCGCAGGCCACGACAGGAACCAGCCCATCAGCCGCGAACCGATCGATCACATGCTGGAGCACATGGCGCGGATCGAGATCGTGCGGCTTGCCGTCGAGCTCGTACATCGTGACCGGCACTTGCGCGACGTCCGCGCCAAGCCAAGGCGCCGGCGTGATCCGGCCAGGGATAGGCCGCGCCACGCGATCGGCATCGCCATCTTCCCAAACCAGGCCCGTCGCTTCGACGTCCTGGCCGGTGATGTCGTTCACGAGGATGGAGCCCGGCAAAAACCGGCCATTCTCGTAAACCGCTTCAATCTCATGCCGGCGCAAACGCTTGCCGCGCGGCACGCCCGCCATGTTGGTGAAGACGATCTCGAAAAACTTAATCTCGGGATGTTTGTCGAGGAAGGCTTTGACTTCTTTCGGGTCGGCGATGGTCATGCAGCTGCTTCTTTGGCGTATTCTTCGGCAAAGCTATCAACCGCCGCGACGAGCCGGTCAATCTGTTGCGTGGTTGTCGTCGGGCAAACCAGCATCATCATGTGAAACGGCGCAATGAGGACGCCGCGATTGATCAGATAAAGATGCAGCGCGTGATTCATCTCGCTTTGCGCAAGAGCCGGCCGCATCGCCGCCGCATCCTTTGGCGGCCCGGGTGCGAACACGATTTCGGCGCGCGCACCGATATGTACGACGCACCACGGTAACGATCGCTTCGCGATCAGGGCGCGCAGTTTCGCGACGAGGTCCTCGGCGCCTGCGAGCATCGTGTCAAAGGCTTCTGGCGTCGCTACCTCTCGCAACGTCGCGCCGATCGCGGCAATGCCCATCGCGTTGCCAGCCAGGGTCGTGCCGATGCCGGATCGGCCAGGACCGCGCGGCACGGCGGCGATTTTCTCGGCCAAGTCGGCGCTCACGCCCCACACCGCAGCCGGGAAGCCGCCCGCAATCGCCTTGCCGATCACCAGCGCATCCGGCGCCAAGCCCCAAGCCTTGGTCGCCCCACCTGGCCCGCTCGACAGCGTGTGGGTCTCATCCAACACCAGTAGCGCGCCCGCCTTCTTCGCCAACGCCTGCGCGCGCTTCCAGAAATTCGCCTCCGGCAAAATCATCCCGCAATTCGTCATCGCAGGCTCAGCCAACACCGCCGCGACATCGCCTTGCGCCAGCGCCGCCTCCAGCGCGCCGATGTCGTTAAACGGGATCGCGCGCGTGGTGCGCGTCATGTCGAACACTTGCCCGATCAAGCCCGCGTCCGGCCGCGTCCGCCCATGTCGAAGCTCGACGAAACAATCCTCGACCATGCCGTGATAGCAGCCGTCGAACACGACGATCACTGACTTGCCCGTCACGGCGCGCACCCATCGGATCACCGCGCGATTTGCGTCCGAGGCCGAAAGCGTCGTCTGCCAAAACGGCAAGCCGAACCGCTCCGCCAGTAACGCACCAACCTCAGCCGCCTCACGCGTTGGCAGCATGAACGTCGCGCCGCGCCGCGCCTGCTCGGCCACAGCGCGCGCAATCTCTGGCCGTCCGTGTCCGAACATGCCCGGCGTGTCGCCGAGGCAAAAATCGTCGTAGGTGTTGTCGTCAATATCGGTGAGCACGGCGCCCTCGCCGTCCTCCGCGATCATCGCCGACGGCGAGGCCCAATCGTTCATCCAATGAAACGGCGCGCCAAACAGCCAGTGCTGCTTGAGGCGCGCTGATTCAGCCGCAGCCTTCGGGTGCGTTTCCAAGTAACGCTGCGTCTCACACGCGATGATGTCAGTAAGGGGCACGATTCAATATGGACCGCCGGCGTCCCGCCGGCAAACGCCGGCGCCGGCCGGCGAGACGCCGGCGGTCCATAACAAAAGTCACGGCCGATACGTGATCGAAATGCCCTTGAGCTCGGTGTATTTCTCAAGCGCGTGCAGCGAGCGGTCACGGCCGAAGCCGCTCTGTTTCGCGCCGCCAAACGGCACCGTGATATCGCAGGCATCCCAGCCATTGATCCATACCAAACCAGTGCGCAACTTCCGAGCTACGCGGTGTGCGCGAGAGATGTTTGCAGTCCACAATCCAGACGCGAGACCATAAACCGTGTCATTGGCGACGCGGACGGCGTGATCCTCATCCGTGAATCCAAGCACACCGAGCACTGGCCCGAACACTTCCTCGCGCGCCAGCGTATGCGTGTTGTCCATGCGGTGAAAAACCGTCGGCTCGACATAATAGCCGCCGCTCTCTTCGCGCGCACGCTTGCCGCCAAGCGCCAGCGTCGCGCCTTCTTTGCGCGCGGTATCGATGTAACCGAGCACCCGCTTCATCTGCCCTTCACTGACCAGCGCGCCAGCAACGCTCTCCGGATCAAGCGGATCGCCCGGCGCATAGTGCTTCGAGCGTTTCAGCACGCGCTCGAGGAAATCATCCTTGATCGACGCCTCGACCAGCAACCGCGACGCTGCGTTACAGATCTCGCCCTGATTGAAGAAAATTCCCCACGCCGCCGCGTCCGCCGCGGCGTCAAGATCTTCGGCGTCGGCAAACACGATCTGCGGACTCTTGCCGCCAAGCTCCAAAGCCACGCGCTTCAGATTGCTCTCGGCCGCATAGATCATCAGCTTGCGGCCAATCTCGCCCGAGCCCGTGAACGCAATGAGATCGACATCCATGTGCCGCGCCAGCGCCTGCCCCGCGGTCTCGCCAAAGCCTGGCACAACGTTCAGTACACCCGGCGGCACGCCAGCTTCCAGCGCCAGCTCACCCAGCTTCAGCGCCGTCGAAGGTGATTGCTCCGCCGGCTTCAGCACGATTGAGTTTCCAGTCGCGAGCGCCGGCGCCACTTTCCAGCACGCCATGTGCAGCGGGAAATTCCACGGCACGATCGCACCGACCACGCCTAGCGGTTCGCGCACGATGAAGCTCAGACGATCAGCTGGCGTTGTCGCCACCTCGCCGTACACTTTGTCCAACGCTTCCGCGTACCAACGAATTGAATTGATTGCGGTCGGAATATCGACCAAGAGCGAATCCCGAATCGGCTTGCCCATATCCAGCGTTTCAAGAACCGCCAACTCTTCCAGATCACGCTCCATCAACTCGGCGAGCTTGAACATGATCTTCTTCTTTTCGCGCGGATGCTTGTTGCGCCAGCGCCCGTCCTCAAACGCAGCGCGCGCCGCTTTCACCGCAGCGTCGATATCTTCCGCGTCACACGCGGCAACTTTGCTGACAATCTTGCCGTCTCGCGGCCCGACATTGTCAAAGGTCTTGCCACCTTGAGCGGCGACCAGCTTGCCGTCGATGACTGCATTCGTGGGAAATTTGATGCCGCGCGCGCGGTCGAGATTTTGTTGCAGTGTCATGGCCGCGTCTTAACCTAGAAGCGAGCCGGCATGAAGCGCCTTACGGCGTGTTGCAGACCGGCGCATACGCTTGCACCAGGTCCGTCACCATCTGCGCCCGCTTACTCGCGTCAAACTCTTCCAGCACGAAAATAAGGTCAGCGCCGAACCGATTGAAGCAATCTGTCTTGTCCGCCGCCAACGGCCGAACTGAGAGGTCAGGCGATTGCCCAACGAAGCAAAACGAAAAGCGCGGGGCCTCAAGCGTCTTTCCGATCACGAAGACACCGGGCTTCGCCTTAAACGTGGTGAGGCGCGACACGATCATGAACGTATACTCGGCGCCGGACTTGCCCTTTAGCGTCGTGATTTCCGCGAAACTCATGCCACGCCCTCAAATTGTGAACGCCTCACCTAACGGAGGGCGTCGCGAGTTTGAAGCGCTTTCTTCCGCTCAGCCGCAAGCTGGTCTATCCAACCGGCAAGGGTGGGAACACGACGATGAGATTTGGGTGTTTTGCGACAGGTCTGCTCGCTTTGCTCGTGGCCAGCTGCGGGCCACCGCCTGCCCCGCCGCCAGCGCGCGATTTTCAACCCACCATAACGCGCGACGCATACGGCGTTCCCACGATCCACGGGGCTGATGACCCTGAAGTCGCTTACGGCATGGCGCTCGCGCACGCCGAGGATAATTTCGCCACCATTCAAATAACAGTCCTGCTCGGACGCGGCCGGCTTGGCGCTCACCTCGGCGAAGAAGGCGCTAAGTCGGATTTTCTCTGGAACCTGCTTGGCATCCAGGACAACGTCGACGCGGGCTACGAACGCGATCTGTCGCCCGAGTTTCGCGCCATCGTCGAAGCCTACGCCGCAGGCGTCAACGCCTACGCCGCCGAACATCCAGACGAGGTCCTACCCGGCGCACGTAACGTCACCGGCCGCGACGTTGTCGCTGGCTCCGCATTCACTGTGCCGTTGTTCTGGGGCTTCGAACGCACACTCGGCATGGTCGCCGACGAGAACGGTCACCCCTGCGCGACGCAGGAGGCAACCGCCGAATCCATCGATTGGGGCTCGAACGCTTTCGCCGTCGCGCCATCGCGAAGCGCCGACGGCCACACACGCCTGATCGTCAACTCACACCAACCATGGGCCGGGCCGGTCGCTTGGTACGAAGCCGGCGTCGAAAGCGATACCGGCTGGCGTATGCATGGCGGCCTCTTCCCCGGCTCGCCGTTCCCAGTCCTTGGCACCAACGGCAATCTCGCTTTCGCCGCGACCGTAAACCTGCCGGATCTCGCCGACATCTATCGCCTCACCACCGACGACGCCCATCGCGGTCAATACTTCTTCGATGGCGCCTGGCGACGCTTCGAAACGCGTCAAATTTGGCTCTGGGTGAAGATGGGACCTGTCACAATCCCAGTGCCGCGCACGCTTCGCTTTACCGAACACGGCCCTGCGTTTCAAACGGCCGATGGTTGGGTTGCCGTCCGCTACGCTGGCGCTGGCGAACTCCGCGCGCTCGAACAATTCTATCGCATGGGCCGCGCGCAAAATTACGAGCAATGGCGCGAAGCGATGGCGATGCGCGCCATCCCCTCGTTCAATTTCATGTACGCCGACCGGACCGGCCGCATCGGCTATCTTTACAACGCGATCATCCCGCGCCGCGCTGAAGGTTACGATTGGTCTGGCTGCGTGCCAGGAGACACCAGCGCCAACATTTGGGCGATGGACGATCGTGTGGTTGCGCCGGAATTGATCAATCCGCGTTCAGGTTGGCTCGCAAGCACCAACGGGGCGCCATGGTATGTCACTGACGAGGCGGCCAATGTCGGCCCTGAGGATTTTCCAGACGCCGCGCCTGCGATCGAAACGTACGTCACCAATCGCGGCTATCGCGCCGTCGAAATTCTCTCACCACTGGCGCGCATCAGCGACGCGCAATTGCTCGCGGCGAAATTCGATCTCACGTCAAGCGAGCGCTCCGCCACGATGACGGCGATCAACGAAATCCTTGCGGCTGACGCGACCAACGATACCGAACTCGCGGAGATTCAAACTCTCCTTCGCACCTGGGATCGTCGCGCCGCCAACGACAGCCCCGCCGCGGCGATGGCCGGTCTCATCTATCAGCCGATCTACAATGCCCAGCGCGCCAACACGGCGCCGCCGACACCAATCGACGCCGCACGCGGCGCCGCCGCGCGCCTACGCCAGCACTTCGGCCGCATCGATCCACCGCTCGGCGAGGTGCTTCGTTTACGCCGCGGCGACGTGGACTTGCCGCTTGAAGGCGCGCCCGATGTTCTGCGCGCATTGCGCTGGCACGACGACCCGGATGGGCGCGCCGCTGCAGACTTCGGCGACGGCTTCATGATGGTCGTCGATTGGGGGCCGGACGGCTCGCTCAGCACCCGAGTCATCCATCAGTGGGGCGCAAGCGAGCACGAAGAAGGCGCTCACTTCAACGACCAATCAGAGATGTTCTCACGCCGAGAATGGCGAACGCTAAATCTCGATCCACCTTCCGCGCCCTAATCTCTCCACCCATTCCCGGGCTGGGCAAAGCCGAGAGCCCGGGACCCATAGACACACTTGTGATCGCTGAGGGGCACCTGACACCCAGCGCACCTGCAGCTACCCGTGGGTATGGGTCCCGGGCTCGATGCTGCGCATCGCCCCGGGAATGGGTGTTGAGATTTGCGCGCGGTAGTCGGAAACTAGAATGATGCCCGACACACCGCGCCCGAACTCTCTCGATTCCTTCTGGATGCCGTTCACGCCCAACAGGGCGTTCAAGGCTGACCCGCGCATGGTGGTCCGCGCTGAGGGCATGCACTATTACGCGCCCGATGGCCGTGCAATCCTCGATGGCACCGCGGGTCTTTGGTGTTGCGCCGCTGGCCACGGCCGCCCGCGCATCGTCGAAGCAATCCAACGCGCTGCCGCCGAACTCGACTACGCCGCCAATTTCAATCTCGGACACCCCGCTGCATTCGAGTTCGCCAACCGCCTCGGCGAAATTCTACCGGAGAACCTCGACCGCATCTTCTTCACCAATAGCGGCTCTGAGTCCGCAGATACTGCACTGAAGATCGCGCTCGCGTATCAAAAGGCCAGAGGCAAGCCGGGCAAGTATCGCCTCATCGGCCGCGAGCGCGGTTATCACGGCACCAATTTCGGCGGCATCAGCGTTGGCGGCATCGTCCGCAATCGCATGACCTATGGCCCCATGCTTGCCGGCGTCGATCACCTGCCGCACACGCTCGACATTTCACGCAACGCCTTCTCACGCGGTGAGCCCCCACATGGCGCCGAATACGCCGACGCGCTCGAACGCATCGTGCAACTCCATGACGCCAGCACCATCGCCGCCGTCATCGTCGAGCCGGTCGCTGGCTCCACCGGCGTGATCATGCCGCCCAAAGGCTACCTCAAGCGCCTGCGCGAACTCTGCACCAAGCACGACATCCTGCTCATCTTCGATGAGGTCATCACCGGCTTTGGCCGCTTAGGCAGCGCCTTCGCGGCAGACTACTTCGACGTAAAGCCCGATCTGCTCACCATGGCAAAAGCCATCACCAACGCCGCCGTGCCGATGGGCGCCGTCGCAGCCTCGCGTGAAATCTACGATGCGATCCTCGCCAATTCCGACACGCCGATCGAACTTTTCCACGGCTACACCACCAGCGGCCATCCGCTCGCCTGCGCGGCCGGCCTCGCCACGCTCGACACCTTTAAGGAAGAGCGCCTGTTCGAACGCGCCGCCGAACTCGCGCCCTATTGGGAAGACGCGATGCACTCCCTGCGCGACGCACCGCATGTGATCGATATCCGCAATCTCGGTCTCATCGGCGGCATCGAACTTGAACCGCGCGCCGGTGCGCCGACACAACGCGCCCTCGAAGCTTTCCGTAAATGCTTCGACGCCGGCGTCCTCATCCGCGTCACCGGCGATATCCTCGCCTTCTCACCGCCGCTGATCATTGAGAAGAGTCAGATCGATTTAATTGCTGATACGGTGCGCACCGCGCTCAAGCAGATCAGCTAATCGTCCACACTTCGACAAGCTCAGCGTGACGCTGGTGTGTGGCGTCAGCCTGAGCTTGTCGAAGGCCGACGCTTGCACAATCGTACGTGCGCATTCTAAACCTCCGGCATGACTGAAGCGCTCCCCATCCTGCTCACCAATCTCATCGTCACCGGCATTTGCTTCACAGCGCTTTGGCTGATCAGCATTCCGCTGAAAGATCCGAGCTACATCGATAGCTGGTGGGCGCTTGGCGTTGTCGTGCTCGCCTGGTCAACGTTTGTTCAACTCATTGACCCGGGCCCGCACGCAATTGCGCTCCTGTTCCTTGCTACCGCGTGGGGACTTCGTCTCGGCATCTACCTGTTCTGGCGCTGGGCCAGCCACGGCGCCGATCGCCGCTACGCTAAGCTGGCCGAGCGGGCCAAGCAAAAGCACGGACTCAACTTCACAATGTTCTCGCTGCTTTGGGTGTTCGCGCCGCAGCTTGTGTTGCAATTCATCGTGGCGCTGCCCGCGCAGCTCGGCCCGATTCCGCCGACCACAGATTTTAGCGTGATAGCGCACATCGGCCTGTGGCTCTCCATTGCTGGCCTCATCTATGAGGGCATTGCCGATGCGCAGCTCGCACACTTCAAGTCGCTCGAGGAAAACAAAGGCGAGGTCATGAATCGCGGCCTTTGGCGCTACTCGCGGCATCCGAACTATTTCGGCGACATGGTCGCGTGGTGGGGCATGTGGCTGATCGCGCTTGACGCCGGCATGGGCCTTTGGAGCATCGCCGGGCCGCTGCTGCTCACGTTCTTGCTCACGCGCGTCAGTGGCGGGCCAACGACCGAGCCACATTTGCAACGCACGCGCCCCGACTACGAAGCGTATAAAAAGCGGACAAGCGCCTACATTCCGATGCCGCCAAAGTCGTAATCCTTCTCCCTTCCCCCTTGTGGGGAAGGGCCGGGGATGGGGGTGTCAGCTCCGCAGCTTTGAAGGAGCACCGCCGTTACCCCCACCCCTAACCCCGCCCCACAAGGGGCGGGGAAGTTATGAGAATCTTCCACGCGCTTTCGCAGCAAGATCAATCTTCGGCAGCGGCCCGCTCACGCCAGCGCTACCCGGCGCAGGCTCTGGCGCCCATGCAGTCTGCTGAAATTTCGAGCACACATACTCGGGCAAAAACCGCGACCGGATCGCGTACACGTGCTTGTCACCGCCGCGCGATTGTTGCGTGTGATAGAAACGCTGCGGTGTGATGAGGTGCAGCTCATCCTTCGCGCGCGTCATCGCCACATAAAGCAGCCGCCGCTCCTCCTCCAACTCCGCTGTCGAACCCGCACCGAGATCGGACGGCATGCAGCCATCGACGACATTGAGCACGAACACGTTCTTCCACTCTTGCCCCTTGGCTGAGTGGATCGTCGACAAAATGAGATAGTCGTCGTCCTTCGACGACTTCCCACTCTCATCGCTGGTCGAATTCGGCGGATCGAGTGTCAGCTCCGTCAGAAAACTCGTGCGCCCGCCAAACGTCGCGCCAATGCGTTGCAGTTGATCGATATCGCCCGCACGCACGCGCGCATCATCATAGCGCTCAGCCATCATCGGCCCATACCAACGCGCCGCCAGGTCGAGATCGCTCGGCCAGGCCGGCGACTTCTCCATCGCGCCAAGCATTTTCTTCAAAGCGCCCCACGCCTCCGCCGCGCCAGCCGGCGGCGCCGTGTTGCGCACCGCGCCGTACGCGCCGAATTCATCGACCGCATCCAGAATACGCGATGCCTTCGCTGGCCCAACACCCGGCACCAATTGTAACGTCCGGAACCCGGCGATGCGATCGCCGCCATTTTGCGCCCAGCGCAGGATCGCCAGAAAATCCTTCACGTGCGACGCTTCGAGGAATTTCAACCCACCGAACTTCACGAACGGAATGTCGCGCTTCGCAAGCTCCAGCTCGACCGGCGCTGAGAAATCCGCCGCGCGAAACAGAATTGCTTGCTGCATCAGCGTCAATCCGCGCTCGCGCGCTTCCAGCACCGACTCCGCAACATAAGCCGCCTGCGCCGCCTCATCGCGCACGCTCACCAGCTTCGGCGCGATCCCGCCACTTCGCGTGGTGCGCAAATTTTTGGTGAAACGCTCCTTCGCCAGATCGATCACGGCATTCGACGCTTCAAGGATCGGCGCTGTCGAGCGATAATTCTGCTCCAAAGTCACCATCCGCGCCTCCGGCGTAAACGCCTTCGGAAACTCCAGAATGTTGCGCACATCGGCGGCGCGGAACGAATAGATCGACTGCGCGTCATCGCCGACCACAGTCACACCGCGCCCATCCGGCTTCATCGCCAGCAGAATGCGCGCCTGCAGCTTGTTGGTGTCCTGATACTCGTCGACCAGCACATGATCGAAGCGCGCGCCGACTTCGCGCGCCAATGCCGGCTCATTCATCGCCTCGGCCCAGAGCCAAAGCAGGTCGTCATAGTCCAGCACGTTCTGCTTCTGCTTGGCTTCAACATAAGCGCCGAACAGCGTCTTCAACTCCGCTTCCCACTCGCGGCACCACGGAAACGCCGACGCCAGCGCATCCGCCACGCTCTCATCCGCATTCACGACGCGCGAATAAATCGCGAGACACGTCCCCTTCATCGGAAACCGCTTGGCGCCTGTCGCCACGCCAAGCTCCTGGCGCACCATGCCCATCAGATCGGCGCTATCGCTGCGGTCGTGAATCGTAAATTCCGCATCGATGCCAATCACCGGCGCCAGTTCGCGCAACAGCCGCGCGCCAATCGCGTGAAACGTCCCCGCCCACGGAATCCGCACATCGCCAGCCATGGCCTTGCCGACGCGCGCAATCATCTCGCTCGCGGCGCGGCGCGAAAACGTCAGCAGAAGAATGCGTGAGGGATCGACGCCGTTCGCAACGAGGTGCGCCACGCGGCACGACAACGTCTTGGTTTTTCCAGACCCCGCGCCTGCAATGACAAGCAACGGCTCAAGCCCATGCTCGACGGCGGCGCGCTGCTCCGCGTTCAGATCGTCAAAAGCTGCGCTCGTGATTCGCGACATCACGCGAGGCTGCAGTGTTTCGCCTTTGTTCGCAACGCGCCCTACTTGAGCTTGCCCAGTTCCTCGTCGATGCGCGTCATTGCATCGGCGAGCGTTGCACGAACTTCTTCGAGACGCCTTTTCACTGCGATCGACGATTTGCCCGTTAAGTACGGGCCGGCGGGTGGCAGATCGTGCGTTTGGATTGGCGCATGCGCAAATTTATCGCCCGTCGAGATTTCGCCAATGCGACCACCGTTCACGCCGAAGTAGGCAGCGATGTCGTGTTGGCGATCACCCCTTTTGAGCATTCCCTTTACGATTGCCGCGTCGTCGTCGGTCAGACTGATTCCGCTCGGTTCGGCTGTCATGTTGCGCTTCCTCCTTGCCGCGCCTTTGGCGCTTATAAGAGGACGTATTTAGGAACACGATCTCCGGCGCACCAGAGTACCCATTCTGCCAAAGGAACCACGCGAAGTCTTTAGTGCCGTTCCCAACAGTTTCGCCGGCCGCAATTACGGCTCCCGGTGGCATAGAGGGTCGTGGCGACAACGGGAAAACTCGGCGCAATGGTGATTTCGGAAGCCACTGCCGCTTCGATGAGAAGCCCGCCATCCAAACGAGCGGTAAGAGCATCGCTACTTTGCCGTTAGCTCGAACCAGCGACAACGACTTCTGCACAAACTCCTCAGCAACCCCAAACGGAGGGTTCGACACAATGTTCGAGAACTTGATGTCTGGTTGCTTCTTCAGAAAGTCACATTGCACTTCGCAAACGGCGGACCGCTTCACGATGTCCGTGCCGACCGCCTGAAGTCCCGCACGCTGCGCCTCTGTCACGATACGCCCCATCCCGCAGGCAGGGTCCCAGATAGCACCGCGAAAGATCTCAGTACCAAACAGTGCGGCCGAACATTCGTAAGGTTCGACATACCAGTCGTGCTTGTCTCGCGCCCACAAATGAGCTTTCTTTTCTTTCGCCTTTGGCACGGCACACACCCACAGCTGACGTGCTTACAAGCTAAGTGTGTTCGCACGGCTCGACTGATGAATTCCGCATCCGATTCAAGATGGCAGCAGTTCAGACTCGAATGATCTCCCCAAACGGCATCGCGCATATTCAGCTCACCGTCCGCGACGTCGCTGCCTCACGTCCGTTCTATCATCGCCTGCTTGTCGAAACCTTCGGCATGGCGATCCAATACGACGTGCACGGCCAGATCTTCTACTGCATTGGCGCGCGCACCGGCGTGCTCATCCGCCCCGCCGCGCCCGAACACCAAGACACGCCGTTCGATCAATGGCGCGTCGGCCTGCATCACTTCTGCTTTCGTCTGCGCTCACGCGAGGACGTTGACGCGCTGCATGCATCAATGCGCGACTTTGGCGCCAAGGTCATTCGCTGCGGCGAGGAAGGTCCGTGGGCGCCGGGCTATTACTCGACGTTGTTCGAAGATCCCGACGGCATCCGCATCGAAGGCTTGTTCATTCCGGGCGCTGGGAACCTTGATCGCATCAAAGACGCGCCGCTCACGCCCGTGGGTTAGCAAACTACCGCAACGTTGCGGCGCGCCGGAGAACATGCATGGTGCGCGCGCTGATAAGTCAGCAAGGGGAACTTCATGTCATTCAAATTTTTGCCGATCGCGGCGCTCGCGATTGCTGCAGCTTGCACACCTGCCGCGAACACGGTGACCACATCGCCAATCGTCGGCGTCTTGGAAGAACGCGCCGGCGCGACCACCGATGAAGCGCCGCGCCACGTCGTGCGCGCGCTTTTTCATAAAGGCGCTACCGGCTGGGAATCCTACGATCCGAATTGCAGCGACGAAGCGTGCCTCACGACATCGACCGCTAGCTTTCCGGCCGAAACGACGTGGACCGTGTCCAACAACGGCCAATCGCTCGGCGAAGTGACCGCCACGATCCCAACCGCCTGGACGCTCTACGCGGATGTCGGCCAACAAGAACTCGCCACCGACGCACAGCCGCCAACGCTGGGCGAACGCTCGAACGATTTCGCCGACGCCGCTATTCCGTTGCATCGCCCGCTGGTCGCGACCTCGCCTGGCGCCTTCGCTGATCCGCAAGCTTGGGCCAGCGCACCCGCCACGGCAGACGCGCAACTTGCCCTGCGCCAAAGTTTCGTCGCGCAATTCACCGGCGTGACCAATTGCGCCAACGCGACAACACCGCCGCAACCGCGCGCCTACACGGAGGCCGATATCGAGGTGAGCCAAACCTTCGCATCGTCCGCGGGCTGGCGCATCGCCACCGCGCGCCTTCTCGACTATGGCTGCGACGGCCCACTCGAAGGCGCCTACGCCGAGCAAACCTTCGCGATTTCACCGACCAACGACGTGCGCTTACTCGGCGAGGGCTACCGCTTCCTCGACGCCGGCGATTTCGACAATGACGGCCAATCGGAAGTCATTTTCGCGATCAGCCAATACAACACAGGCGGCTACGCGATTTTCGCCAACGACTTTGGGCAACACGCCGTCTTCGATTTCAGCTACCATTGATACGAACGCGGCGCGTTGAGACCGCTCAGCGCGCCGCGCCTTAAGCGGCGTCCAAGCGCTCTGGTTGCGCATCGGTGACGATGCGGTCGCGGCCCTCGTGCTTGGCGGCGCGCACACACGCCTCGGCCCGCGCGATAAGCGCGCCCGGCTCCTCCAGCTCACAAAAGCGCGCCACCCCAACGGACACAGTAACTTCGCCGATCACATCGCCGGAAGATTTCAGCGAAAGCCGTTTCGACCTCACCGCCTTAGAGACGCGGGCCGCCAGCGCTTCGGCCAAGTACACATTCGTACGCGGCATGATCATCGCAAATTCTTCGCCGCCATAGCGCGCCGCGAGCACGTCGCCTTGCGCATGCGCGCGCAGCACCGCCGCGATGTAGCGCAGCACTTGATCGCCGAGCGGGTGCCCCCAAGCCTCATTGAGACGCCGGAAGTGATCGATATCGAACATCACCAAGCAGAGATCGCTCTTGTCAGCGCCTGCATCCGTGATGCGGCGGCTCAGCGTGTCTTCGAACATGCGCCGGTTCGCGAGCCCGGTCAGGCCATCGGTCAGCGCCTCGACCTTCACGCTCTCCAGCGCCGTCTGCAATTCCTGCACTTGGCGCGAGGTCGCTTCGATTTGCTCGGCGAGCTTCAAATTGCTCTCGATCATCTCGTGCGTCGTAACCGCGAGGTGCTCCACGACTGTGCGAAATTCTGCGGAATCGACCCCGCCCTCGAACCGCGTCGCGGCGTCCTGCAGCACCTTGGCGTAGGAGCCTGCCTGCCCGCCGGCGCCGCGCAGATTGGAGACCGTGTCATCCAGTTCGCGCGCGATCGTCTCGCTCGTTTCCAGCATCTGAATGGAGAGCCGCGTGTTGGCGAAGAAGCGCTCGAACAGCTCTTCGTTGGCTTCGTCCGTGAACACTTCGCCGCGCTCAAGCCGCGCTTGAATTTCACGGCTGAGGTCCGGCTTCACGCCGGCGACGTGCGTGGTCCAGATTTCATAGTTTGCCGGGCTCGTCGGAATCTGTTGCAGACCCATGCGCTCGATGATCTCGCGGGCGCGCTCGACGCCCGGCGCGCCACGAAACATGGTTAAATCGCCACTCATCAAACCCGCCCCGGAACTGCACACTCGAAGATTGCAGGCGAGCTTGAAGTTGACGTTAATTTCTATTGCTAAAACGCGATCAACCGCGCCTTAGGCGCTATCGTTTCACGCCTTCAGGCAAACGCGGCAGGTCGGTTTCATCCGTTAACCACGGTTCATCGTGCGATATCCAGATGTGGACCGCCGGCCGTACGCCAGGGTCATCGTCTAATGTCGCCACGCGCAGAATGATGTGCGGCTGATCAAGCCACTCCGCCAAGATTTCCGTTCCGCATGTCGAGCAATGCCGCCGCAGTTTTCCAGGCGTGGATTCGTAGGCGACGAGCCTATCTGCTCCTGAAACGAGGCGAAAAGACTCGCGCGCCACCCGCGCGGTGCTGGTGTAGGCGCTAGCGTTGGCTTTGCGACACGTGCGGCAGTGGCAATGCCCAATCGGCGACGCCAGGGCATCAGCCTCGTATCTCACCGCCCCGCACAGGCAACTTCCGCGCAACGCCATCAAACACCCTCCAGCGCCTCGCTCGCCTCAAGCCAGCTCGCCTCTGCGCGCGCGAGCGCAGTCGCCGCGTGCGAGCGTTCTTTCAGCAGCGACTCCCCGCGCTTTTGATCTTTCGTGAACAAGTCCGGATCAGCCAGCGCCCCGTCGATGCGCGTGAGCGCTTCATTCGCCTGTTCGATCTCTTTCTCCGCCGCCTCAAGCTTGCGCTGCAGCGTGTACTTGGAGTGCTTTGCCTTCGGCTCGGCATGCACGACCGCAGCCGCCACGTGCTTCTCGCCTTCATCCGACGGGCGATCAGCCGCGGCGACGAGCTTACGATAGTCTTCCAGGTCGCCGTCATACTGGCGCGCGCGCCCGTGATAGACGAGCCACAAGCGTTCCGCGCACGCTTCGGCCAGATAGATATCGTGCGTGATCAGCAGCACAGCCCCTTCGTAGCCATTGATCGCGTGGATCAACGCTTCGCGGCTATCGATGTCCAAGTGCGAGGTCGGCTCATCGAGGATCAGCACGTGCGGTTTCGCGTGCGCCATGAGCCCGAGCAGCAGCCGCACCTTTTCACCGCCCGAAAGCTTCTCCACCTTCGTGTCGATTTTATCGACGCCGAAGCCCATGCGCGCCGCAAGCCCGCGCTGGCGCGGCGGCGCCCAATCCGGCTCCAGATCGCGCACGTGCTCCAGCACAGTCTCGCCTTCGCGCAATTCGTCGAGCTGATCCTGGCTGAAATAGCCCATCACAGCTTTGCCCGACGCCACGCGCTTGCCCGACAGCAACGCCAGCCGCGCCGCGATCGACTTCACTAAAGTCGTCTTGCCCTGCCCGTTCGGACCGATGACGACGATGCGGTCGTCATGATCCAAGCGCAGCGACACCTTCTTCAGAACTGGCTTGCCTTCAACATACCCAAGATCACACTCGTCGAGCACGACCAACGGCGAAGCCAGCTGCACCGGATCGTCAAAATAAAACGGCACTGTCCGCTCTTCGAGTGGCACGGCGATATCCTGCATCTTCTCGAGCTGCTTGATCCGGCTCTGCGCCTGCGCCGCTTTTGAAGCTTTCGCGCGGAAGCGGTCGATGAACTTCTGCAAGTGCGCCTTTTGCGCATCCTGCTTCGCCTTCATCCCAACCGCGAGCGACATGCGCTCGGCCTTCTTCTTCAGATACGCGTCATACCCACCGACGAAGACTTCGAGCTTCTTATCGTCCAGCGCCAGAATGTGCGTCACCGAACGGTTCAGCATTTCGCGATCGTGGCTGACGCAGATCACCGTGTGCGGATACTCGCGCAGATATTCTTCCAGCCACGCCGCGCCCTCGAGGTCGAGATAGTTGGTCGGCTCATCAAGGACCAGCAGATCCGGCGCCGAGAACAGCACGCCCGCCAAAGCCGCGCGCATCCGCCAGCCGCCGGAGAACTCACGCGCCGGCCGCAGCAGTTCATCCTGCTCAAAGCCGAGGCCAATCATGATCGCGCTTGCGCGCGCCTCCCCGGAATAGCCGTCGATCTCGGCCAAGCGCATATGAATGTCGGCGATGCGCTGGGGGTCTTCCGCCGTGTCCGCTTCCTTCAGCAGCGACGTCATCTCCTCGTCCGCCGCCATCACCAGTTCTAAGAGCGGCGTATCCACCTGCGGCGCTTCCTGCGCCACGAAGCCCATCCGCGCCCCGCGCCGCACGCGGATAGACGAGCCGGTTTTGCCCACCTCGTCGCGGATCAGCTTCAACAGCGTAGATTTGCCGGTGCCATTCCGGCCGACGAGACCGACCTTCCAGCCCTCGGCGATGAACGCATTGGCATTCTCGAACAGCGGCCGCGGGCCGAAGCGATAGGTAAGGTCAGAAATTTCAAGCATGGGAGGGCCGCGTTAGAGCCGTCCTTGGCCCATGATGCAAGCGCCAGCGCTGTGTCCCCTCTCCCGGTTAGGGAGAGGGTGTCACGCCGAAGGCGGGACGGGTGAGGTTTGCCGGATTATCAGTATGAAACTGAGCTTCGCCTACCGGCCGCCGGCAAACCTCATCCGTCGGCTGCGCCGACACCTTCTCCTTAACCAGGAGAAGGGGCGCTGAGCCTAATCGCGCGCTATGGGACGCAATGTAGCAGCGTGTAGAAGCTGCGCCAGCGATCCCAAACGCTTATATTCAAAGCGTCACGGAGGGGCCTCGCCCATGAACGCGACTACACGTCCCCGCGTCGTCATAATCGGCGCTGGTTTCGGCGGCCTCACCGCCGCGAAAGCGCTTAAGAATGCGCCCGTCGACGTGACCCTCATCGACCGGCGCAACCATCACTTGTTCCAGCCGCTGCTCTATCAGGTCGCGACAGCGGGCCTTGCGCCGAACCAAATCGCAACACCGATCCGCGCCATCGTCCGTCACCAGAAAAACGTCAATGTCGAACTCGGCACCGTCGAAGCCATCGAAACGGCGCAACACCAAGTCGTGCTCGGCGATCGCCGCGTGCCCTACGATTTTCTCATCATCGCAACCGGCGCGCGCCATGCCTATTTCGGCCATGACGATTGGGAAGAATTCGCGCCCGGCCTCAAAACGCTCGAAGACGCCACCGAGCAACGCAAGCGCATTCTGCTGGCGTTCGAGCACGCAGAGCTAGAGCCCGATGAGGCCGAGCGCACACGCCTCACCACCTTCGTCGTCATCGGCGGCGGCCCAACCGGCGTCGAAACCGCAGGCGCTGTCGCCGAACTCGCGAACAAAGCTCTCGCCCGTGACTATCGCCGCATCGATCCGAAATCGGCGCGAATCATTCTGATCGAGGCTGGCGCGCGTATTCTCGGCGCCTTCCCGCAAAGTCTCTCGGAGCACGCACGCCGCGCGCTTGAAACGCTTGGCGTCGATGTCCGTCTTGGCAACGCCGTCACCCATGTCGATGAAAGCGGCGTCACGCTAGGCGGCGAACACATCGCGTCGCGCTGCGTGATCTGGGCGGCAGGCGTACAATCGTCGCCCGCTGCGCGCTGGCTCAAAATCCCGGCCGACCGCGCCGGACGCGCGATCATTGGCGGCGATCTCCGCGCGCCTGGCCTAGCTAACATTTTCGTTGTCGGCGATTGCGCCGCCGTGAACGACAGCGCCGGCAAGCAGCTTCCCGGTGTCGCCGCCGTCGCGAAACAACAAGGCGCCTACGCCGCGCGCGCCATCAAGGCTGCGCTCAACAATGAAACGCTTGAGAAGCCCTTCGCCTATGTCGACGTCGGCAACCTCGCCACCGTCGGGCGTAAAGCTGCGGTCGTAGATTTCGGCGCGATCCGCTTCACCGGTTTTATCGGTTGGGTGTTCTGGAGCGTCGTGCACATTTATTTCTTGATCGGCTTCAAGAACCGCATCGCCGTCGCGCTCGATTGGGTTTGGTCGTACCTCACCTTCGAACGCGGCGCCCGGCTCATCACCGGCGACATTGCTAGCGAGGCCCCAGCCGCCGCAGACAAGCGAAACGCAGCCTAGCGTTGTGGCCGCGTCCAGCCCTTGGACGCCATGCACACTTCGAACGCCGGCCCTTTAACCACTTGGGTTTCGACTTGGCAGGACGCGACAGCGTGATCGAACGGCATGGTGTTCTGCCCGGTCCAGCCTGCGCTATTTCTGTTGGTCGCGCACGCCGCCGCCAACAGCAACGCAAAGCCTGCCAACATCCGCTTCATGTGAACTCCCGATTTTCTGGCGTCAGCCAGCCGAAGCTCGCGAGTGGGAGAAACAGTCCTCCTACGCCAAGCCTTCGGAGGACATCCTACGCTCCGCGCAGCGGAGAATGGTGGACCCGAGGAGGATCGAACTCCTGACCTCTGCATTGCGAACGCAGCGCTCTCCCAGCTGAGCTACGGGCCCGTCCAGTGGGAGGCGCGGTATAGGGCGTGAGCCGCGGAAGCGTCAACCGGCGGCTATGAGGTTGCCGAATCCGCCCGATTGCGGGTATTCGGGGCTCCTATGATCCACATCCTCTTCGAAATCATCCGCGCGATCCTGGGACTGATCTCCATCGTCCTCATCGTTTACGTGGTCATTTCCTGGCTCTACGCCTTCGACATTGTCGATCGGCGCAACCAGTTCATCCGCTCGACCTGGGAGTTTTGCGGCCGGGTGACCGACCCGTTGCTCCGCCCGCTAAGGCGACTCATTCCGCCCATCGCCGGCGTCGACCTTTCGGTTTTGGTCCTGTTGCTGATCATTTCCCTGGTGCAGCACGAAGTGACGTACTGGCTCGAAGGCATGTTGCTCGGCACGCGAGGCGTCCTCTGAGCAAACTCCGCGTTCGCCTCACCCCCTCCGGCGGCGCGGACGGTATCGATGGTCGCGCAAGCGACGAAACCGGCCCGTTCCTCAAGGCCCGCGTGCGCGCCGCGCCAGAGAATAACGAAGCCAATCGCGCGCTCGAGGCCCTGATCGCCAAAACCTTCGGCGTCGCCAAGAGCAAAGTCACCGTGTCGCGCGGCGGAACCTCGCGCATGAAAACACTGGAGATCGACGGCGCAGACGACGCCGACGTGGCGGCATTCATGGCGAAGTTCGAGACAGCCTAAACCCACCCATTCCCGGGGCTCGGCAAAGCCGAGAGCCCGGGACCCATAAACTCGCTTGCCTGAAGAGTTTCAGCGCGCACAATCGACAGCGATGCGCGTCGATGAATCCAAGCTCACGGCGACTTACATGCTCGCGAACCGCAAGCATAGCACGCTGTATCTCGGCTCGGCGCTCGATCTTATTCAACGCATCAGCGAACACAAATCAGGCGCAGGCTCGCACTTCGCTGCGAAGTACGGCCTGAGTCACCTCGTCTGGTTTCAACCCTTCATGCTCGTCTCCGAAGCAAGAGACCGCGAATACGAGATGATCTCTATCCAACACTGATCGGCGCAACGCCCATGCGCTCACGTTTGGCGCCCCGGCTAACTACCGGACAAACGCGTTTATGGGTCCCGGACTTGTCGCTGCGCGCCAATCCGGGAATGGGTGGATAAGACACCTCCCGCTGGCTACACAGCGCCCACCAGATTCGCGGAGCCCACATGACCGGACGCAGCATTGACGGCAAAGCCATCGGCGCGCAGGTCCGCGCCAATGTCGCCGCGGCGGTGAAGCAGCTTCCCGGACAACCCGCGCTTGCGGTCGTGCTCGTCGGCGACGATCCGGCGAGCCACGTTTATGTCTCCAGCAAAGGCAAAGCGACGATCGAAGCCGGCATGCGCAGCGTCGAGATCAGGTTGCCCGCAGACACCACACAGGCCGATCTCATCGCCCGCGTCGAGGCCCTCTCACGCGATCCTGACATTGACGGCATTCTCGTCCAGCTGCCGCTGCCCAAACACATCAGCGAACCCGCCGTGCTCGCTGCGCTCGATCCGCTGAAAGACGTCGACGGCCTCACCGAAGCCAGCGCCGGCAAGCTTGTGCTTGGCAAACCAGGCCTGCGCCCCTGCACGCCCGTTGGCTGCGTGATCCTCGCGAAAACCGAACGTCCCGATCTCAGCGGCGCCAATGTCGTCGTCATCGGCCGCTCCATCCTGGTTGGCAAACCGGCGGCGCTCCTCTTCCTCGAGCAAAACGCCAGCGTCACCATCGCCCACTCGAAAACGCGCGATCTCAAAATGGTTTGCCGCGGCGCGGACATTCTCGTCGCCGCCGTCGGCCGCCCCGAAATGGTGCGCGGCGATTGGGTGCGGCCCGGCGCCATCGTCATTGATGTCGGCACCAATCGCTTGCCTGCGCCCGAGAAGGGCGAAGGAAAAACCAAACTCGTTGGCGATGTCGCCTTTGCCGAAGCCATCGAGATCGCGTCCGCCGTGTCGCCCTCGCCCGGCGGCGTCGGTCCGATGACCATCGCCTGCCTGTTGCGCAACACTGTGCTCGCCGCCTGCGCGCGCCGCGGTTGGGACATCCCCGCTTCGCTGAGCTAGGCTCCTCCCATAACGGGGAGCAAAAACATGCGCGTACTTCTGATTGCGGCGAGCTTGTTAGCCGCCAACTTCACTGCACCTGCGCACGCGCAAGAAGCGCTCGAAACGTTGGTGCTGTGTCCTGTCTCCGAAGAGCACCAATTTCCACGCAACACCGTCGGCGTCATCTGGACGCTGCGCGACGTAAACGACAACGCCGAGCACGCGATCAGTTTCACGCAGGGCGGGCCTGTCTTCGACCCCCCCGGCTACGCAGCGCCCACGCCAGCCTCCGTCACCGGCTGGTTGCCGACACTCGCGGCGCTCCGCGAAGCGGCGCTTCAGCGCCGGCGCGTCTCGGTTCAGCATCTTGGCGAGGAGATATTCAACATTACGGTGCTCTGGACTCAGCCCTGCTGAACAAGGCCCTGCTCATTTCAGTAGCGCACCGGGGTAAGCCCATGCCTTCGCGGCCCCCAGGCGGCGAAATGCGACCCTCAGCGCTTGCCGCACCCTAACCACGCCGTTAGCTTCCCGCCCACAACGGACCCAGGGAGGGGATCTCACGTGGCAAATACCAATAAGCCCAGCGGCATCGGCCGTCTGTTCATTCGCAAGAGCGTTGAACAGATGCACGCCGAGCACGCGCAAGGCGAACTGAAAAAGACGCTTGGCCCGCTGAACCTCATTCTTCTCGGCATCGGCTGCATCATCGGTACGGGTATCTTCGTGCTGACCGGCCGCGCGGCGGCGGAGTTCGCAGGCCCCGGCATCATGATCTCGTTCGTGATCACCGGCACGCTCTGCGCTTTGGTCGCCCTTTCTTACGCCGAACTCGCCTCGGCCATTCCGGTCTCCGGCTCCGCCTATTCTTATTCCTATGCATCCATGGGCGAGATCGTCGCTTGGATCATGGGTCTATTGCTCGTGCTCGAATACGGCCTTGCGGCGTCGACCGTCGCGGTTGGTTGGTCGGGCTACACTGTAAGTTTGCTGGCTGATCTTGGCGTGCACATACCTGCGGCATTCACGGCCGCGCCCGGCGTCGAGGTCACAGACCACGTAACCGGCGAAGTCATCGGTGTTGGCGTTCTGAACCTGCCGGCGATTATCGGCCTCGCCGCCGTCACCTGCCTGCTCGTGGTCGGCATTTCGGAATCGGCGCTGGTCAACAACATCGTCGTCTTCATCAAAGTCGGCGTCGTCATCGCATTTATCGTCATCGGCTCGCAATACGTGAACACCGACCTTTGGTCGCCGCTCATCCCAGAACAAATCCCGGCGCCGCCACCTGGCACTGACATGAGTATCTGGGCTCAGATCTGGCGCGCTCTCGGCGGCGTTCTCACCGGCGCGGACACCGGCCAGTACGGCGTTCCAGGTCTGATCACTGGCGCTGCGACCATCTTCTTTGCCTATATCGGCTTTGAAGCGGTCTCCACGGCGGGTGCTGAATCGAAGAACCCAGGCCGCGACATGCCGATCGGCATCCTTGGCTCGCTCGTCATCTGCACGATTCTCTACATCCTCACCTGCGCAGTGCTGGTCGGCATCGTGCCCTATCAACAACTCGACAACCCCGCGCCGATCGCGGTCGCCGTCGATCAAATCGGCCTGCCGTGGTTTGCATTCATCGTGAAGCTCGGCGCCTTCGCTGGTCTCTCGTCGGTTATGCTGGTTCTGCTCTACGGCCAGACCCGCATCTTCTACACGATGGCCAAGGACGGCTTGATCCCATCGGTGTTCGCCAACGTGCACCCGAAGTTCAAGACGCCATGGATCAACACCATCCTTGTCGGCCTGCTCGCTATGGGCTTTGCCGGCTTCATGGGCCTCGACGCGCTGGCGAACCTCACGAACGTCGGCACGCTCGCCGCGTTTGCGATCGTCTGCATCACCGTAGTGTATCTGCGTTACGCGCGGCCGAAAATGAATCGCCCGTTCAAGACGCCACTCTTCCCGATCACGCCGCTGCTCGGCGCACTCATGTGCATCTTCTTGCTGATGTCGCTGATGGCGCACGAAGCAACGCGCAACTTCTTCTTGATCTACCTCGCTGGCGGCTTTGTGCTCTACTTTGCCTACGGCATCTGGAACTCGAAGCTCGGCAAGGGTGAACCGTACGGCGGTCACGAGCCGCAACCGGATCTCGGGGCCCGCGGCTTACAGGACGACAACCCGCCGAACTAATTTCAAAACTCAATCTAACTCCAACCGCCGGCGTGAAAGCGCCGGCGGTTTTGTTTTGGGCCACTCAATCCCGAGCACACACACCCATTCCCCGGACGATGCGAAGCATCGGGCCCGGGACCCATAAACACGCTTGGAAAACGTCAAAACTCCAACGTTCTCAGCGTTCCTCGCAAACAAACGTGTTTATGGGTCCCGGGCCCTTCGCTTCGCGAAGCCCCGGGAATGGGTAGCAAAAAGTGGGGATACACTCCGTTCAATCCGACCGCGAAGGCACGCGCGTACACTTCATGCAAATGCGTTCCCGCCAACCCCGCCCGTTCTCAGAGCACCATCTCGCCAGATTTCTAGTCTGGTTCGTGATGGTGTTGGGGTGGTTTGCGTTCGGCGCGCCGCTTGAGCGACGTCAGCGCCGCTTTGGCTACGTCACCTGCGCGACATTGCAGCGCGCAGCGCGCAACCTCATCATCATCCGCGCCGCCAACCTCTGTCGTCGTCATAGATCGACGCAATGGCGTGACTTCGCGCGGTCTGGTTTTCAGCGTCGTCAAAATCGATGCAGCCTGCGCGCCATCGGCGGCAAATGGCTGCGCAAGCGCCTCAACGCGCCTGGCAATCTCATCGCGCAAGCCAAGCACCTGATCGAAATTCTGCGCCAGTTCGACACCCTCGCGGCCGGTCTGGCGTTTCATCGCCGCCGCGGCCTCTCACGCCTCTGTCCGCTCGTTCTCACCAAAGCGCCGGACATTCACGCGGCGAACCAATGCGACGCCACGCCTGTGTTGGCGGATTCCTCCTAGCAGCTCGCATTTCGCGTCAATTCAAACACAACGCCGTTTTTGCCTTACGGCGAAAGCGGCCTAGATGGCTGGCTTGAAGGAGAATTCCATGCCCACAGCCAAGATCGGCGCCGCCGCCGCAATTGCCCGCCTCGAAGGCTGGCGCACTGACGATGAAGGCCGCGACGCCATCAAGAAAGAATTCAAGTTCAAGGATTTCAACGCGGCGTTCGGATTCATGACGCGCGTTGCGCTCTATGCCGAACGCAATGACCATCACCCGGAATGGTTCAACGTCTATAACCGCGTCGAAGTCACCCTCACCACGCACGACGCCGGTGGTGTATCCGACAAAGACGTCGCCCTCGCGCATTTCATGGATGAGACGTTCCGCATGGTGACCGCGATAAACTAGAGCAATATGGACCGCCGGCGTCCCGCCGACATGCACCGGTGTTGGCCGGCGAGACGCCGGCGGTCCATATTAAAGAATAAGCGCCCGTAGCGCGTAAGCGAGCGCCGCCACGGCGATCAGCCCGCCGAACCACAGCGCCACGAACCACAATAAGCGCTTGCCCAATGGACGTGGCGCGTCGCCAGTTTCCGGCGGTCCTTCAATGATACGAGGCATCGTCGTCCACCTTGGCGCGGAAGGTCCAATACACGAACGCCGTATACGCGAGGATGATCGGCAACATCACCAGCGCCCCGACAAGCATCAGCATGAGCGCGTTATCCGCAGATGCTGCATCCGCAGGTGTCATCGCGAAGGGTACAATGAACGGCCACAGCGAAACAGCGAGACCAATGTAGCCGATCAAGAACAGGCACACCGCATAGAGATAGGGACGCAAGAATTTCCGCTCTTCGATCCCACGCCAGAGCAGAAAGAGGATCACGCCCGATAACACCGGCAATGGCGCAAGCTTGATGAATACAGGCCAATCAACGCTCGTCATCGTCAGCCCCCAGCGCTCGGTGACGCGGGCATCAACGCCAAGCGTCGCCAAGCTCACCGCGCCCATCGCGAGCGCCGTCAGCAACGCGAGTTGTTTCACCCAACGCCGCGCACGCTCCGCCAGTTCGCCCTGCGCTTTGAAAACGATCCAGGTGGCCCCGAGCAGCGCGTATCCTGCAACCAACGAGGCCGCGACCAACAACGAGAACGGTGTCAGCCAATCCAACGGACCGCCAACGAACACGCCGCCCTCGATCGCGATGCCCTGAATGAAGCCGCCGAGCACCAGACCTTGCGCCACCGACGCCACGATCGATCCCCCGGCAAACGCCACCGTCCACCATTTGCGCCCGCGCTCGCGCCCATGATGACGAAACTCAAACGCGACACCACGAAAGATCAGCGCCAACAACATGAGGAAAATCGGCAAGTACAGGGCCGGCATCACAGCCGCGTAAGCCTTCGGAAACGCCGCGAACAAGCCGCCGCCGCCGAGCACGAGCCAAGTCTCGTTGCCATCCCACACCGGGGCGATCGCCGCCTGCATCTGATCGCGCTCGCGTCCATCTTTCGCGAACGGGAAAAGAATGCCGACGCCGAGATCGAATCCGTCAAGCGCCACGTAGAGGAAAACCGCGACGGCAATCAGCACCGCCCAGATCATCGAGAGTTCAAGCCCGAACATCGCAGCCTCCCTTGGACCGCGGGCCTTCAGGCCCGCATGGTTCTGGCGGAGAAAAAGTGCGCGTCTGAAGACGCGCGGTCCAAACAAGCATCACGGCGCCTCCTCAATCGCGGCGCCAAGCGGCGTGCCGGGCGGTTGGTTGGATTGCGGCGCGGGCTCGTCGCTCTCCGGTCCTTTCGCCATCAAGCGCAGAATGTAGAGCGCGCCAGCGCTGAACACGATCGAGTAGACAACGATGAAGAACAGCAGAGACGTCGCCACCGAGCCTGCTGGCACCGGCGATACAGCGTCTGCCGTGCGCAGCACGCCATACACAACGTAGGGCTGACGGCCGACTTCGGCGGTGATCCATCCGGTGAGAACCGCAATGAAGCCGCTCGGCCCCGCGAGCACCAGCGCGCGATGATACCACGTCGCGCCGTCGAGACGTTTCAGCGCCCAAGCGCCCGCCCCCCAGATGCCGAGCACCAACATCACCATGCCCATGCCGACCATCACGCGGAACGACCAAAACACGATCCAGACTGGCGGGCGATCGGCTTCAACGAATTGATCCAGGCCAGGCAGCACATCTTCTGGCCCGGCATTGTTCACGGTGGAGCCGAAGCCGGGAATGGCGAGTTCGAAATGGTTGGTTTCGGCGGCTTCGTCGGGCCAGCCGATGAGCACGGTGGGTTGCTGCGTGCGGGTGGTCCACCAGCCTTCAAGGGCGGCGACTTTCGCGGGCTGGTATTCACCGGCGACGATGCCGCTTTCGTGGCCAACCATGATCTGCACCGGCGTCACCAGCGCCATCATCAGAATCGCCATGCGCAGCGCGACGCGGCTCTCGGCCAGCGCCTTCTTTTTCAGAAGCGCGAAAGCAGAAGCGCCAGCGACCACCATCGCTGTCGTCAAGAACGCCGCGAGCACCATGTGGGCTAAACGCGTGGGCATCGATGGATTGAAGATCACTTCCATGAAGCTGGTCGCGACCATCGTTCCGTCTTCGGCCCAGGCCCACCCTTGCGGCGTCTGCATCCAGGAATTGGCCGCGAGGATCCAGAACGCCGAGAAGAGCGTGCCGATCGCGACCATACACGTAGAAAAGAAGTGGAGCCCCGGCCCTACGCGCTTCCAGCCGAACAACATGATGCCGAGGAATGATGCTTCGAGGAAAAACGCCGTCAGAACTTCGTACGCAAGCAGCGGACCGATGACGCTGCCGGTGATGGCGGAGAAGACGCTCCAGTTGGTGCCGAACTGGTAGGACATCACCACGCCAGACACGACGCCCATGCCGAACGACAGCGCGAAGATCTTCACCCAGAACAGGTAGAGATTTTTGAACACCGGCTTCTTGGTGAAGAGCCAAAGCCCTTCCAAGACGGCGAGAAACGACGCCAACCCGATCGTGAACGCCGGGAAGATGATGTGAAAGCCGATCGTGAAAGCGAACTGCAATCGCGAGAGGAGCAGCGCATCCCATTCCATCGCCACATCCCCCTGCGCAAAGCCAGTTGCGAGCATTTGGCAATTTCAATAATTTTTTTACGGTATTTCGGTTCGCGGCGAAAGTCGCTGCGGCGCGAGCGCGCAAGCGTAGAGCTAGGGCGCTTCCAACGCGCGTCGAGTGGACGCATGGTGCGAGCGATAAGAGGAGGACGCGATGGCCGGTCGAATGGCGGGGAAGAAGGTGTTCATCACTGGCGCGGCGCAGGGCCTAGGCGCGGCGATGGCGAAGGGCGTCGCAGCGGAAGGCGCGAAGGTCGCGGTCACCGACGTGAACGCCGCAGGCGCCGAGATGGTCGCCGCGGAGATCAATTCTGCGCACGGCGCAGGCACAGCCTTCGCATTCGCGCATGACGTCACCAACGAAGAGCAGTGGATCGCAGCGCTCGAAGGCGCAAACGCCGCGATGGGCGGCATTTCCGGGCTGGTGAACAACGCCGGCATCTCGAGCCGCGAAGGCAGTGTCGAAGAACTCTCGCTCGAAGGCTTTCGCCGCTTGATGAGCGTGAACGTCGACAGCGTCTTTCTCGGCGCCAAGCACGGCATCAAATATCTGGCGAAGAACCAACCTGGCTCGATCGTGAACATCAGCTCGATCGCCGGCCTAATCGCGAACCACACCTCCCCCGGCTATAACGCCTCCAAAGCCGCGGTGTGGCTGCTCTCCAAGAACATCGCGCTCTATTGCGCCAAGAAGGGCTTGGACGTGCGCTCGAACTCGATCCATCCAACGTTTATCGACACGCCGATCCTCGATCCGATCCGGAACATGTTCGGCAAGGACGAGGCGGAGACGAAACTCGGGCGGCAAGTCCCGCTTGGCCGCATCGGCAAGCCTGAGGAGATTGCCGCAGCGGCGATCTATCTCCTTTCAGACGAAAGCCGGTTCACCACGGGGTCGGAACTGAAAGTAGATGGCGGCATCTCAGCTATGTGATTTGCCGTCGCCCTAGCGCCGCCCAAGATCGAAGGTATGCACTTCTTCATGCGCAAGCTCACTGCACTGATCTGCCTCTTCACCCTGGCCGCTTGCGGCCAGCCCGCCGCGCCGCAAGGCCAGGCGCCCGCGACGCAGAGCGAAGGCTCGGTTTTGCTCGGCTCAACCCAAAATATGCCGGACTGGCTCTTGGTGCTGCGCACGACCGAAGGCGGCACCGTGCACTTCAACCAGCGCACGATCACGCGCCAGAACGGGCTCGCCGACATCTGGCTGCAAGTTCGCTATGGCCATCCCCAGGCGTGGGACGCGAGCGACGAAAGCACTGAACGCACCATCCGCTTCGACGTCGAGCGCATGCACTATCGCTTCAACTGCGCCGAAGAGACGTTCGTGATCGTTGAGCGCCAGATAATGGGCGCCAACGAGGAAGTCGTCGCCCGCGACGAGCCGCAACAAATCTATCGCGCCACGCCAATCTCCGGCGTTGCCCGTCAGATGTTGCCGGTCGCCTGCCGCGGCGCCTAGTGAGGCTGCGGCCGCTGATAGATGATGTTCGCGAGTAGAACGCGTGCGCCTTGCGCGCCGAGAACGCGATCGACGGCAATCTGCATTTGACGCGTGAGCTCGATTGGGTTCGGCGCGGTCTGAACCCGATAATAAACCGATGAATAGTTTGCGAGCGCAGTGCGGAGCGCGTCGCGGACGCGCGGCGCATTGAGTTGAGCGCGGCGGCGCAGCGCCTCATCAGGAATATCGAGGCCCATATCGACCACCATCGTGCCCTGGTTGTCGTTGCGTTGCAGGACGCCAGCCGAAAAAGTTGGCATCGGCAGATAGGTCTCGGCGGACGTCAGCCGTTCCTGGCGCGTTGCTGGCGCTTGCGAAGCGGCGGGCGCTGCCCCGCCTGAGCCGGAGGCAGCCGCAGGCGCCGCCAGCACGGCGAGCATCAGAACAGCAAGGATTGGCGCCAGGATACGCATAGCCTGCGAAACTGAGCTGCTGCGGTTAGGGAAGGGTTAGCGAAGCGGCTTGGTCTCGCCGCCTTTGGGCGCATCACGAAACATCGCGGCGAGATCAACGGTTGAGCGCTCGCCTAGCGCATCGAAATGTTCGCCAAGCCAGCGCTCCGCCGCAGTGCGGCCAGTTTCGAAGAGTTTCTCGAAGAAGCTCAAATCCGTATTGAGATCAACGCCGAGGCCGAGCGGGGTCAGCGCTTGGGTTTCGCTCAGATTGTGGATGAGCATTTTGCGATACCGGCCTTCGGGCAAGTGGCTGTCATCGATCAGCCGCGCCACGAAATCGATCGCGCGCAGCTCGGCGAGCAAGCTGTTGTTGAAGGTGATCTCATTTACACGCGCGGTGATCTCGACAGGGGTGCGCGGCGCCTTTGGGCGTACGACCGGATTGATCTGAACGATGACGATGTCGCGCGTCGATTTCACATCAAAGAGCGGAAACAGCGCCGGATTGCCGGTGAAGCCGCCATCCCAGTACGGCGCGCCATCGATCTCCACGGCTTGAAAGAGTTGCGGCAGACAAGCAGACGCCATGACGTGATTGGCGGTCAGCTCCTCGTTGGTGAAGATGCGGATGCGGCCAGTCGCAACACTGGTTGCGCCGACGAAAAGCTTGATGCCTTTGCATTTGCGCACGCGTTCGAAGTCGACCAGCTCCTCCAACACTTCTTTCAGCGGATTTATATTGAGTGGGTTAAAATCGTACGGCGATGCGAAGCGGCTCGCGACGTCAGCCCAGAGCGCGAGATAGCTCTCCGGCGTCCAGCCCGGCATGAAGGCGTTCAAGAACGCCATCATTGGCGTGCGGCGATAAGGGTTGGACTCGCCCGCGCGGGCTACGCTCCGCCAAAACTTGCGCAGGTGGTCGCGTGCGCCTTCAGCGCCGCCCTCTTCGAAGCCGTCCGCGAGAACGACACCGCACATCGCACCGGCCGACGAGCCCGAGATCGCGGCGATTTCGACGCGCTCGTCCTCAAGCAGTCGATCGAGTGCGCCCAAGTATAAGCGCCAAGCGCGCCGCCACCTTGCAGGGCGAGCGAAATGCGCTTGCGCTTCTTTGCGCCGCTCACTGGGCGGTCCAGCCACCATCAACGCTAAGCGCCGCGCCGTTGATTTCATCGGCTGCAGGCGTGGTGAGGAAGAGCGCGACGCCAGCGATCTGTTCGACCTTCACGAACTCCTTCGTCGGCTGAGCGGCGAGCATCACATCATTGATCACCTGCTCACGCGTCATGTTGCGGGCCTTCATCGTATCTGGAATTTGGCTCTCAACGAGGCCGGTGAGCACATAGCCCGGCGAAATGGCGTTGCAGCGTACATTGAACGTCGCGCCTTCGAGGGCCACGGTTTTGGTCAGACCGATAATGCCATGCTTGGCCGCCACGTAGGCGGACTTGAACGGCGACGCGACATGGCCGTGCGCGGAAGCAATATTGATGATGCGGCCGTACTTCGCCGCCTTCATCGCGCGCATGGCGCCGCGAATGGTGTGAAATGCCGATGACAGATTGAGCGCGATGATCGCGTTGTATTTATCAACCGGAAAATCTTCGATCGGCGAAACGAACTGGATGCCGGCATTGTTGACCAGCACATCGAGGCGCCCGAACGCGCCGATGGCGCTCTCGATCATCCCCGTACACGCATCAGGCTGCATCAGGTTGGCGCCATCGTAGCGCACCGAGACACCGGCCTCCTTCTCAAGCCCAGAGCGGATCTTCTCAATTTCCGCCGCGTCGCCCAAGCCGTTGAGCGTCACGTCCATACCGGCCTTCGCGAAGGCGGTGGCAATCCCCAGGCCAATGCCGCTGGTCGAACCTGTCACCAGCGCAGCTCTACGTTCGCCCATGTGCTTGTCTGCTCCTCATTGCTTGCTTGTCCGCGCCGGAACCGCTAGCGCAGGCGCTGGTCGGATTATTCGGTCTGGCGAGGGACCAATGGATTTAAACGCGCCTCTTAATGCATTTGTGGCCGGGTTTCCGGATTTCATCATCCAACTTGGCGTCGCGCTCGGACTCTTCGTCGCATCTTTGATCATCTACACAGTGATGACGCCACACAAAGAGCTGGCGCTGATCCGTGCGGGCAATCCTTCAGCCGCACTTGCATATGGCGGCGTCATTGTCGGCCTGGGCATTCCGTTGGGCTCATGCCTGGCGCACTCGTTCGGGCTGTTTGACCTGCTGATCTGGGGCGTCGTGACGCTGCTGATCCAGCTGCTGGCTTTTCGCTTCGCCGACATCTTCCTGCGGGGCCTGCCCCGCCGCATCGCCGAGGGCGACGTCGCCGCGGCGATCTTCCTGATGAGCATCAAGATCGGCATCGCGCTGATCGTGGCCGGCGCGGTTGCTGATCCAAACGTGCAGCTGTTCCGGGCCGGCTAGCGCATGATGCGACTGATCCCGGATTGGTTGCTCTACATCGTGGTGATCACGGTGGTGGTGTTCGTCCTCTTCCGGGTCGACCAGCGTCACGACGCGCCTGAGGCGCTGCCAGATGCGCCGACGACGGGCTCGTTCCTGCCGCCGCCATCGCAATACGACCCCGCAGTGCTGGTGGAAGTCGGCCCGGTCGCCTCCGGCATGGGCAGCGCCTTTGCGATTTCGCCGGACGGCTGGTGGCTGACGGCGCGCCACGTTGTCGATGGGTGCGAAGCAGTTGGCCTCATCGTGTCGCGCGGCGCTGCTGCGCGCGTGGTCGATATAAAGCGGGCGCTGTTTGCCGACATCGCACTGCTGAAAACCGAGAGCGCACCGACGGCGCTGGCGATCGATACGTCTGAGCGCAGCTTCCAGGTTGGGCAGCGCGCCTTCCATATCGGTTTCCCGCAGGGCCGCCCAGGCGAAGCCTATTCGCGCCTCATTGGCCGCGAAACTTTGATCGCGCGCGGGCGCTACGACATCGAAGAGCCGGTGCTGGCGTGGGCTGAATTGGGCCGCACATCCGGCCTGCGCGGCTCGCTCGCAGGCATTAGCGGCGGGCCGGCGCTGTCTTCGAGTGGCCAAGTCATTGGCATCACGGTTGCAGAATCGGCGCGGCGCGGCCGCATTTACACGGCTGCGCCGTCTTCGATCTTGCGCCTGTTGCGCGTTGAGCAGATCGAAGCGCAAGGCGCGCCGGCCGAGCGGCTTACGCCCGACAATTACGGCCAGGCTTCCGACGACCTCCGCCGCAATCTGGCGGTGGCGCAAGTTGTCTGCGTGGCGCCGCAGGACATGACGAGGACATGACGACACCGTTCGCTGACCGCTTGATCGAAGGCGTCCGCGCCAAGAACACACCGCTCTGCGTAGGCCTCGATCCCTTCACCGATAAAATTCCCGCGCTGTTCGGCAACGCCGCCGAAGACACCTCAACCATCCTCAAGTTCGGCACCGCCATCATCGACATCGCGCGCAACCATGCGTGCGTGCTGAAGCCGCAGCTTGGACTGTTCGAACAGTTCGGTGAGCTGGGTTACGCTGTCGCGCGGATGCTCTGCAGCTACGCGCAGCAAGAAGGCATGTTGGTGTTGCTCGACGCCAAACGCGGCGACATCGGCACCACGGCGGAAGGCTATTCGCGCGCCACGATAGGCGCAGCGCCCGGCTTCAACGCTGACGCTGTCACCGTGAATCCGTACATGGGCAAAGACACGCTGGAGCCGTTCATCACGCGCGCGCAGGCCGAGGGCAAAGGCGTTGCGGTGCTGGTGCGCACGTCCAATCCAGGCGCGGGCGATTTCCAGGATTTGCAGGTTGGCGGCGCGCCGGTGTGGCGGCGGGTCGCGGAAATGCTGGCGCCGGAATGCGCGAGGCTGCGCGGCGCGAGCGGCTGGTCGGGGCTAATGGCGGTCGCGGGCGCGACCTATCCTGAAGAAGCGCGGCAGTTGCGCGAGGCGATGCCGGAAGCGCTCTTCCTTGTCCCCGGCTACGGCGCTCAGGGCGCGAGCGCGGCGGATGCGGTAGCGGGTTTCGTTCAGGCGGGCGGGTCCATGCGCGAGGGCGGCGTCGTGAGTTCGTCGCGGGCGGTGCTTTATCCCCAGGCGGCGCAGGCCACGACCAACATGGCCGATTGGCGAGCGGCAATCGGTGACGCCATGGCCGCGGCTGCAGGGGAACTTCGCGCCGCCTGTACGTCCTGACACGCGACAAACGAAGCCCAAGCCGTTAAGTCTGGATTTTGGGGATGCGGCCCGAACGGGCGAGCGAGGGAGAAACCCATGCGCAACAACCTGACGCGCGCCATGCTGGCTGCGCTCGCGATTTTCATTGCACCGGTAGCTTATGCCGACGGACCAGGCGATGGCGGGCCGAACGAAGCGGCGGCGCCTGCGCGCGCTGCGCCGACGACACCGCCGCCGCCCGCGCCTGCGGCGGCTTCGACGCAACCGACTGCGGCGCCTGAAGGGCGCACCGGCGTTATTCCGCTCGGCAATGGCGGGCTCTCGCTCAACGTGCCGGCGAGCTATCGTTTCTATTCGGCGGCCGAAGCCCGCGCCTATCTACAGCGCGCGAGCCAGCAAGCGCCGGGCGGCGAGATTTACGGCCTGCTCGCACGCAACGGCCAAGACATCCGCGCACCCGGCACCTGGGCGACAGTCGTGAGCTACGATGCGATCGGCTACGTGCAGCCGGAAACGGCGGCGGGCCTCAGCGATACAAACTTCGAAACCCAAGTGCGCGATGCGCGCCAAACGCAGAGCCGCCGCTTTGAAGGCTTCGCGACAGCGCCCTCATTCAACGCTGAGGCGCCGTACGTTGTGTGGGCCGAGCGCGTCGCGGCGCCCGGCGGCGCTGGCGGCAAGGATTTGCGGTACGAGCAAAAGATCATGGGCCGCGAAGGCGTGGCCGGCATGACGTCGATCGGCAGCGCCGATCAGCAGCCGGCGATCGCTGCGGCGGCGACCGAACTGCGCGCCATGCTCTCCTTCCCGGAAGGCAAACGTCACACGGACTTCCAAGCCGCATCTGACACGGTGTCGAACTACTCGGTGCCGGGCTTGGTGACCGGCGTTGCAACCGCGCAAACGCAAGCGATCGCTGACACGGCATCGACCACGGGCCAAACCGCTTTCGGCGGGCTTTCTGGCTATTTTCCGTGGATCGCGCTTGGCGTGATTGTGCTGGCGGGCGCGGGCTATCTGCTGATGCGCCGCCGCGATGACGACGAAGAGACCGACGAAGCTTAGGCGACGCTAATAACGCCGCCCTGAATGACAATGGCGATGCGCTCCAGCGCGTCGCCATTGTTGCATGGGCCGCCCGCGCATTCGCCGCTGATAAGGCCGAAGCTCGCGCCATGCGCGGTGCAGATCATGTAGCGCCCCTCCTGCACAATGACGCGGCCGCTTGAGTGCTGCAGCGGGTAACCTGCGTGCGGGCACTTGTTACGGAACGCGGCGATGGTTTCGCCTTTGCGGGTGACGAGGATGGAGACGAACGGCTCGTCAGGGTGCGGGACGACGACGATGGCGCCGGGATCGGGCAGCGCGTCAACGCGGCCAAGTACGATGCCCGACGCGAAGCTCACACGCCTTCGGCCTTAAACGGACGCGAGAGCAGCGCGGTAATGGCTTCGTCGATACCGATGCGTTCGTTAACGATCGCATCGACCGCCGCGCAGATCGGCATCTCGACATTATACTTCGCCGCGAGTGCTACGACCGCCGGCGCGCTCTCCATGCCTTCGGCGACGGAACGGCGTTCGGCGAGAATGTCTTTCAGCTTGCGCCCTTCGCCGAGAGCGGCGCCAAGCGAGGTATTGCGCGAGGTGAGTGAGGCGCAGGTGAGCACGAGGTCGCCAAGGCCGCAAAGGCCGGACAACGTTTCAGCTTTCGCGCCCATGGCGAGCCCGAGGCGGGTAAGTTCAGCGAAGCCGCGCGTGATCAGGGCCGCGCGAGCGCCGTCGCCGAGCTTGCGGCCCTCGGCGACGCCGCAGGCAATAGCAATGACGTTCTTCACCGCCCCGCCAATTTCAGCGCCGATCAGATCGTCCGCGACGTAGGGGCGAAAGGTCGGCAGGCCGATGGTGGCGACGATGCGCTGCGCGAGCGGCTGATCGGGGCTCGCGATGGTGGTGGCGGTTGGAAGGCCGCGCGCGACGTCTTTGGCGAAGCCGGGTCCGGAGAGGACGGCAGGGCCAACGTCCGGAAGCTCCTCAGCCAGGACGTCAGTCATCAGCGCTAGCGATCCACGTTCGACACCCTTGGCGCAAAGCACGAGCGGCGCGCCTGGCTGAAGGTAGGGCCGCACGGCGCGGAGCACCGCGCGCATGTGCTGGGCCGGCGGGACCGCCAGGATGAGCTCGAATGTCGCGGCGTCTTCCAGATCGGCAGTGGCGCGGACATTGGTGTTGAGCTTGATTCCAGGCAGGAAAAGCGTGTTCTCGGACGCGCTATTGATGCTTTCGACCACTTCCGGCTCTCGAGCCCAGATGGTCACTTTGCGTCCAGCGGTGGCGGCAACCTGCGCCAAAGCGGTGCCCCAGGCCCCTCCACCCAGGACGGCGACAGTCTCGAAAGCCTCCGGCAATCCTGAATCCTTCATTGAACGTTCAGTAGAAACCGCGTAGGTGGTAGGGATGGACGAAAAATCCGCTACCCGCGACCGCATTCTCCAGGCCGCGATGACCCGCATCAAGCACTACGGCTACGGCAAGACAACCATGGCCGAGATCGCTGCCGATTGCGACATGTCGCCGGGCAACATCTATCGCTTCTTCGAAGCGAAGATCGACATCGCTGAGGCCATGGCGCGTAAGCACTACGCCGAAGAACACACGGCGATGGCGCAGGTCGGCCGCCGCAAGGATTGGCCAGCCGATAAGCGCCTGAAGGAAATGCTGTTGAAGCGCATGCGCGACAACTTCCAGATGTTCTCGGACAACGCGAAAATCTTGGAAGTCGCGGAGGTTCTTTCGCGCGAACGCCCGGTTTTCATGAACGAATTGATTGCGCTTGAGCGCGTTGGCGTCACCGCGGTGATCGAAGAAGGCATGGAAAACGGCATCTTCGGCAAGGGCGACGCCGAGTTCATGGCCGAGATGCTGCAGGCCGCGACGTTGAAATTCGGCATCCCACAACTGTTCTCACGCCTGACGCTGGCGAAGCTCGAACGCGAGTTCGACGGGGTGATGAGCCTGGTGCTGCAAGGTCTCTATGCACGTGGCGCGGAGGCTGCTGCACCGAAGGCGCGCGCCAAGCAGGACGCATCTGCGTAGTGACCACTACGGAATAATTGAATAGATTCTATTTTATTCATTGATCACTCCAGGGTCCGTTGGTACGTACGTCCATCGAAGCCCGAGCACCCCTGGAGACCTCAAATGACCACGACCCGCCCCTCAATCTTGCTGAGCGCCACCTTCGTTCTCGCCGCCCTCGCGCTCTTCGCCGCCGCGGCCTCGCCCTTCGTACAGATCGCGGCTTCGGTCGTCGTTTAGCCCTGCCCAGGCGGCGCCTCCCAGCGTCACTCGGGCCAATTGCAGGCGCGAAGGTAACCCCTTCGCGCCCGTTCTTTACCTGCATTAACGGGGCGACATTAACGGTTTGATTGCAAGAACGCATAACTGGGCTGGCAAAATATGCCTTCTATGCGTTCACGAAAGGGCCCATCTCACCCTCATTGGTGTTCGCACCTGCAACATCGAACCACTCAGGGAAATACTACTATGTCCGCTCAAGACCTTCCGGCGACCGCCCGCGCAATGTCCGTGGTGATTGCGATCGCGCTGGTTGCGACCGCCCTCGCACCGCTGCTTTTCGCAGCCGCACGCGTCGTCGCCTAAGCTTTAGCTCCCTTGCGTCCTGGCTGATGGCTGGGGCGCAAGCGGGCGGCCTCTTCATCCAGCGGCCATCGCGGCCGGGCTGGAAATGACAGGTCGTCACTGAATCCAAGCCGCAACCTTTCAGCGCCCGCCAGAGCAATCATGGCCGCGTTATCGGTGCACCAGCGAAGCGGCGGCGCTATGAAATCATAGCCGCGATCCTCCCCCAGAGCCTGCAAACGGCTTCGGATCGCCTGGTTTGCCGCAACACCTCCCGCGGCCACCAGCCGCCCTTTCGCCCCCCATACACTATCGAACATCCGCATCGCGTTACGCGTGCGATCCTCGATGATGTCGAGCACGGCGGCCTGGAAGCTGGCGCAGAGATCGGCTGTGTCCTGATCGTTGAGCACGCCTAGGCGATCGACTTCGCGCGCGCAGGCGGTTTTCAATCCAGCGAATGAGAAGTCGCAGCCTTCGCGGCCGAGTAACGGCCGTGGCAACGCAAAGCGCTTGGAATCGCCGTTTTTCGCGACTTTTTCGACGAGTGGCCCGCCTGGGAAGCCAAGATCGAGCAGCTTGGCGAGCTTGTCGAACGCTTCGCCAAGCGCATCGTCTAGAGTCGAGCCGTAGCGGCGGTACACGCCGACATCGAGCACAGCGATGAACTGGCAGTGGCCACCGCTCACCAACAACAGAAGATACGGAAACGTTGCGCCCCCTTCGGCGAGCCGCGGGCTAAGCGCGTGGCCTTCGAGGTGGTTCACGGCGATCAACGGCTTATTGTGCGCAAGCGCGATGGCTTTGCCGGCGAGCAGCCCGACCATGACGCCGCCGATCAGCCCCGGACCAGCGGTGGCGGCGACACCGTCGAGATCGGCAAAACCCAGGTTTGCATCGCGCATCGCGGCGGCGATCGTGCCGTCGAGGACTTCGACATGGGCGCGCGCGGCGATCTCCGGAACCACGCCTCGATAGGGTGCGTGGTGTGCGGCTTGGCCAACCACCACGTCGGACATGACGTGCGGCCCGTTCTCATCCAAGCGCAGCACCGCTGCCGCGGTTTCATCGCAGCTGGTTTCAATGCCGAGGACGGTGAGCGGCTTCATGCGTTGCGGAGATAGCTGCTTATTCCCCTCCCCGCGAGGGGAGGGGTTAGGGGTGGGGCGACGCTCTGCAGTTTTGATACAGCGCGCTTTGATATGTCGCGCCTCACCCCGCCCCCTGCCCCCTCCCCTCGAGGGGAGGGGGTGATAGACGTAGTGAGATGACGTCACCCCTT
>Ga0163153_10000445_pt1 | contig 73740 bp, 73 predicted proteins | sample OliLakLV19MP6IB1_FD_148629 | JGI IMG/M metagenome (GOLD analysis project Ga0163153, IMG submission 148629) | Freshwater microbial mat bacterial communities from Lake Vanda, McMurdo Dry Valleys, Antarctica - Oligotrophic Lake LV.19.MP6.IB-1 | ecosystem: Environmental > Aquatic > Freshwater >... | reverse complement strand
GCCTTTTGGCGAGTTCGTGCTGCCCGGCTTCAAGTGGATCGTGAATTTCCTGCATATCCCGATGTCGGATTTCTCGCGCGGCGACCCATCGCAGGCCCCAATGGCGATAGCCGGCCAGAAAGTCGCGGTCAACATCTGCTACGAGGATGTCTTCGGCGAGGAGATCATCCGGCCGCTGCCGGAGGCGACGCTGCTGGTCAACGTGAGCAACATGGCCTGGTTCGGGGATTCGCTTGCCCCGATGCAGCACTTGCAAATGGCGCGCATGCGCACCATCGAAACCGGGAGGGCGATGCTCATCGCGACCAATACGGGCATGACCGCCGTCATCGACCGGGGTGGCCGCGTGCTCGGACAGTTGCCGCAGTTTGCCGAAGGCCGCCTGGAGGTGTTGGTCAGCGGCTACACGGGCGCGACGCCTTATGTGCGCGTGAGCAATTGGCTCGCGCTGGTGGTCGCGGCCCTCCTGATCCTGCTATCCGCCGCACTGCGGAAAAGGTAAAATCCGCCGCACTTTCCGGCGCTGAATTCATGGCGCGCATCCCGGTTCGATCCTGCCTTCGCCGGCGCTTTCATGCTCACCTTCCAGCAACTCATCCTGCGGCTCAATGACTTCTGGGACAGGCAAGGCTGCGCCCTGCTCCAGCCCTACGACATGGAAGTGGGCGCGGGTACTTTTCATACCGCGACGTTCCTTCGCGCCATCGGACCGGAGCCATGGCGTGCGGCGTATGTGCAACCTTCCCGGCGCCCCAAGGACGGCCGTTACGGAGAGAACCCGAACCGCCTGCAGCACTACTTCCAGTACCAAGTGGCCCTCAAGCCATCACCGGCCAACATCCAGGAGCTCTATCTCGAGTCGCTTTACGCCATCGGCGTCGATCCCAAGGTGCACGATATCCGCTTCGTGGAGGACGACTGGGAATCGCCGACGCTGGGTGCCTGGGGGCTGGGCTGGGAAGTCTGGCTGGACGGCATGGAAGTCACCCAGTTCACTTATTTCCAGGAAGTCGGCAGCATTCCCTGCAAGCCTGTGCTCGGCGAAATCACCTACGGTCTCGAGCGCCTCGCGATGTACCTTCAGGACAAGGAAAGCGTGTACGACCTCGTGTGGACACCCGGCGTGAGCTACGGCGACGTCTATCACCAGAACGAGGTGGAGCAGTCCAGGTTCAACTTCGAGCACTCGAACGTCGAGCTGCTGCTGAGGTTGTTCGGCGATTTCGAAGGCGAAGCGAAACGCCTGATCGGTGTCGGCCTTGCGCTTCCGGCTTATGAAATGGTGATGAAATGCTCGCACACCTTCAACTTGCTCGATGCCCGCGGCGCGATCTCGGTGACCGAGCGCGCGGCCTACATTGGCCGCGTGCGCGCTCTTTCGCGGCTGGTGGCGCGGGCGTACCTCGACTCGCGCGAAGCGCTTGGATTCCCGATGCTCGGCAAGCCGGCCAAGGCCGCGTAGATGCAAGCCACGCTGCTCGTCGAGTTGCTGACGGAGGAACTGCCGCCCAAATCCCTCGCCCGGCTCGGAAGCGCGTTAGCTAAAGGCGGCCGCCGCAGACCACCGTGTTTTCGCCACGCCTCGCAGGATCGGCGTCCTGGTCCCGAAAGTCAGCGCAAAAGCCGCCAACCGCCAGAAAGTCGAAACCGGCCCGTCCGAAAAAGCGCCCGCCGCCGCGATCGCCGGTTTTGCGAAGAAACACGGCGTCGCCGTCGAAGCGCTCGAACGCCAGGAAACGCCCAAGGGCATCGTGATGGCCGTCCGAGTCGACATCGCCGGGGCGGCACTCGACGAGGTGCTCGCGTCGATCGTGGCGGACGCATTGAAAAAGCTCCCCATCCCCAAGGTAATGCGCTGGGGTGACGGCGATGCGCAGTTCGTTCGGCCGGTGCACAAGCTGGTGATGATGCATGGCGCGCGCGTTGTCCCAGGCAGCGTGCTCGGTCTCGAAGCGGGCAAGACCACGCTCGGGCACCGCTTCATGGCCTCGGGCGACATCACGCTCGCCTCTTCCGACGAATACGAAGCGCGCCTGAAAAACGATGGGCGCGTGATCCCCGATTTTGCCGAGCGCAAGGCCATGATCGACCAGGCGCTCAAGGCTAAAGCCGCCGAGGCAGCGGCGGACCTCGGTGAATACTCCGACCTGCTCGACGAGGTCACCGCGCTGGTCGAGTACCCCGCGATCTACGTCGGCGAGTTCGAACCCAGGTTCCTCGAAGTCCCGCAGGAGTGCCTCATCCTCACGATGCGGCAGAACCAGAAGTATTTCCCGCTCTTCGATGCCGCGGGCAAGCTGCTGCCGAAATTCCTCATCGTGTCGAACATGGTCGTGGCCGATCCACGCCACATCGTCGGCGGCAACCAGCGCGTGGTCCGTCCGCGCCTCGAAGACGCGCGCTTTTTCTACGACCAGGACCGCAAGTCGAAGCTGGAAGCGCGCGTGCCGCGTCTCGCGCAGGTCGTCTATCACAACAAGCTCGGCACCCAGTTGGAGCGCACCGCCCGCATCCAGCTTCTTGCGGGGAAGATTGCGCGCAAGCTGGGCGCGGACGCGAGCCTCGCGGAACGCGCGGGATGGCTTGCCAAAGCCGACCTGCTCTCGGCAATGGTCGGCGAGTTCCCGGAACTCCAGGGCACCATGGGCCGGTACTACGCGCTGCATGACGGCGAGCCCGCTGAAGTCGCGGATGCGATCGAGGCGCACTACCGCCCTCGCTTTGCCGGCGACCGCCTTCCCAATGGCCCCATCGCAGCCGCAGTGGCCCTGGCGGACAAGCTCGATACGCTCGCCGGACTCTTCGGTGTCGGGCAGATCCCCACCGGCGACAAGGACCCGTTCGGGTTGCGACGTTCGGCGCTGGGCGTGGTGAGGATCCTGATGGAGCAGAAACTCGCCTTGCGCCTGGACGAGCTCACAGTCGCGGCGTTCGAGGGTTACGCGGGCAAGGTCGGCGAGGCGAACGCGGACCTGCAGACATTCATGTACGACCGGATCCGCAGCTATTTCCTCGATGCGAAATACTCCGCGAACCAGATCGAGGCCGTTTTATCGATGTCGCCATTGCGCGTCGACCTGATCCCGAGCCAGCTGGAGGCCGTCCGCGCGTTCGCATCGATGCCCGAGGCGGGCAGCCTCGCGGCCGCGAACAAGCGGGTGGTGAACATCCTGAAGCAGGCGGCCGCCAAGGGCGAGTCGTTCGCCAATGTCGCGGAAGGCGACCTTGCCGAGCCCGCCGAGCTGGCCCTGCACCAGGCGATCCGCTCGACGGCGAAGCGCGCGAACGAGCAGTTCGAACAGGGCGACTACGCGGGCTACCTGAAGTCTTTCGCGGTATTGAGGACGCCGGTCGACGCGTTCTTCGAGTCCGTCATGGTGATGGTCGACGACGAGAAGCTCCGCCGCGGGCGGCTTGCCCTGCTCGCCGACCTGAGAAGGGCCATGAACCGCGTCGCCGACCTGTCCAAGCTCGCCGCATGAAGCTGCTGATGCTCGACCGCGACGGGGTCATCAACCAGGACAGCGATCAATACATCAAGTCGCCCGAGGAGTGGAAGCCAATTAAGGGCAGTATCGAGGCAATCGCTCGCCTCACGCAGTCCGGCTGGAGAATCGTAGTCGCTACGAACCAGTCGGGCATTGCGCGCGGGCTGTTCGACATGAGCATGCTGAATGCGATTCACGATGCCATGCACAAGGCGGTGGTCCAGGCCGGTGGCCGCATCGAGGCAGTCTTTTTCTGCCCGCACACGGCCGACTCCAATTGCGAATGCCGCAAGCCCCTGCCTGGCATGCTGCAGGAGATCGAACGGCGGATGAACCTGTCGATCGCCGGCATGCCGTTCGTCGGCGATTCGCTTCGGGACTTGCAGGCGGCCACGGCCGCGGGCGCCCGTCCCGTCCTCGTGCTCACCGGCAAGGGAGCGAAGACCCGCGAAGCCGGCGGCCTTCCTGAAGGGACCGAGATCTTTGCCGACCTCGCGGCGTTCGCGGTCGCGCAGTTGTCTGACCAGCGCGCCGAGCATCGCGGCGAAAGCCGCATCGACACGCGAGCGGAGCCTCGCACCGCATGATCGTGCTGCGCTCGGCGCTTTTCGCCGCCGCGTTTGTCATCGTCACCGTGCCCTTCGCATTCGTGTCGGTGCTCACGTTCCCGCTGGCACGCATGACACGCTACCGGGTAATTTCCGGATGGTCGAAGATCATGCTGGCAATCGCGCGCGTGGTCTGCAACCTCGACTACCGCGTGGAGGGCCGCGAGAACCTGCCGTCACAGCCGTGCGTTATCCTCTCCAAGCATCAGTCGGCCTGGGAGACGCTCGCCTTCCAAACGGTTTTCCCGCCGCAGGTGCATGTGCTTAAACGGGAATTGCTGTGGATCCCTTTTTTTGGATGGGGCCTGGCCCTGATGAGCCCGATTGCGATCGACCGCTCCAAGGGCCGCGCCGCGCTGCGACAACTGGCGCGCATCGGCAAGGAACGAATCTTGCAAGGTTTCTGGGTCGTGATTTTTCCCGAGGGGACCCGCGTGCAGCCAGGCACACGCAGGAAGTACCAGCCCGGTGGCGCATGGCTGGCGGTTCAGACGCGCGCACCGGTCGTGCCGGTTGCGCATAACGCCGGACTGTTCTGGGAGAAGAACGCATTCCTCAAGCATCCCGGCACGATCACGATGCGCATCGGGCCCGCGATCGCGAGCGAAGGCCGCGATCCCGCCGAGGTCAACGCCCAGGTCGAGCGCTGGATCGAAGAACAACAGGAAGAGCTATGCCCGCCCCGCAACAGCTGACCCTTTTCGGCGCCGATGCCGATAGCGAGGCGCGCGAACCCGCGGGCGCGCGCAGGCTCGTGCAGCTCGGGCCGCGCATTGTCCCCTTCCGTTTTTCGCGCTCGCGCCGGCGCACGATCGGCATCTCGGTCGACGCCGACGGGCTTGCGGTGGCTGCGCCGCACTACGCACCCTGGGTCCAGGTCGAAAAGTTCCTGGTGGAGAAGTCGCGCTGGATCCTCACCAAGCTCGACGAATGGTCGAAGGCCGGCCGGCCTGTGCGCATCATCGGGGTCGCCGGAGAAGCCATTCCGGTGCGCGGCCGCAGCCTCACGCTCGAACTGGCGCAGGGCGAGAAGCGCGTCGACCTCTCGGGCGACCGGCTGGTGCTTCGAATGCGCAAGCCCGAGGAGTGTCCCCGGGTCAAGGCCGAACTGATCCGCTGGCTCAAGGGGTATGCGCTCGACAGCCTCGCGCCCCGGGCCGCCTATTACGCGACCCGGCTCGGTCTACCCGAACCGCAGGTCAGCGTGTCGAATGCACGCACGCAATGGGGCGTCTGCACGCAGGACGGCAAGATCCGGCTTTCATGGCGTCTTGTGCACGTCGCGCCGACCCTGGCCGACTATGTGGTGGCGCACGAAGTCGCCCACCTGGTGGAGCTCAACCATTCGGCCCGCTTCTGGAAAGTCGTCGAGTCGCTGTATCCTGATTGCCGTTCGGCGCGCCACCGCCTCGACCTGGCCGCCGCGGCCCTGCCCATCTTCTAAGGACACACCATGCGGTACTTGCACACCATGCTCCGGGTAGGGAACCTCGAGCGCTCGATCGGCTTCTATACCAACGTGCTTGGCATGCGCGTACTGCGCCAGCGCGATGTGCCCGAGGGCAAGTACACGCTCGCCTTCGTAGGTTATGGCGAGGAGTCGAATTCCACCGTGATCGAGCTCACCTACAACTACGGCACGCAAGACTACGACCTCGGCAGCGCTTTCGGCCATCTTGCGATCGAAGTGCCCGACATCGTAAAGGCCTGCGACCAGGTGCGTTCGGGCGGCGGCAAGGTCTCGCGCGAGCCCGGACCGGTCAAGTTCGGCACGACGATGATCGCTTTCGTCGAGGATCCGGACGGCTACAAGATCGAGTTCATCGAGAGAAAGCCGCAGTAGCCGGGCAGGCGATTTCCCCGTAATTAGAAACTTTCAAACCTCAGGGCCAAGGCGGGACGCAGCTTCCGGGTCGATTGACATAGCAATTCTAATATAATCTGCGGGTGAAACGTTTTCCGGGCGCAGGCCCGCATCGATGCCAAGGCGCGCGAGGCCTGCCGCATCGATGAGCGTGCCCAGCGCATTGCGCAAAGTCTTCCTGCGTGCCCCGAAGGCCCGGGTGACCACGCTCGCAAAAAGCTTTTCATCCACCGGCGCGATCTGGTCTGCGGGCAGCGGCGTCAGGCGCACCACCGCCGACTCCACCTTGGGCGGCGGCCGAAACGCACCCGCGGGGACCCTGAACAGGCGCTCGACCCGGAAGCGGCGCTGAAGCATCACCGACAGCCGCCCGTATTCGGGCGTCGAGTGCTCGGCGGCCATGCGGTCGACCACTTCGCGCTGCAGCATGAAATGCATGTCGCGCACACGGTTCGCGAATCCGGCGAGGTGAAAGAGCAGCGGTGTGGAGACGTTATAGGGCAGGTTGCCGACTACGCGCAGGCCCTCGGGCAAGGCCGAAAAATCGAACTCCAGCGCATCTGCCACGATGACCTGCAGCCGTTCGGGCGGGAATTCGGCCGCAAGCGCCGCAGCGAGGTCCCGGTCGATCTCGATCGCAACGAGCTTCGGAGAACGCTCCAGCAGCGGGCGCGTCAGCGCGCCTTCCCCCGGCCCGATCTCGACGATCGCGTCGCCCGCCAGCGGCGCAATCGCGTGGACGATGCGCGAGAGGACATAGGGGTCGTGCAGGAAATGCTGGCCAAAGCGCTTGCGCGCGATGTGGCCTCGTTTGAGCGGGACATGTCGCACGCCCGCGCGTCCGTTATACCGGACGCCGGCGGGCGATCTCGAGCGCGAGGCGCAGTGCCTCGGCGAGGCTGCCCGCCTCGGCTCGCCCGGTTCCGGCGAGGTCGAGCGCAGTGCCGTGGTCAACCGATGTACGGATGATCGGCAGGCCGAGCGTGACATTCACGCCACGTCCGAAGCTGGCGTACTTGAGTACCGGCAATCCCTGGTCATGGAACATCGCCAGTGCGCAGTCGGCGCGCTGCAGCCGATCCGGCACAAAAAGCGTATCCGCTGGAATCGGCCCTTCGAGCGAAAGCCCCTGCGAAGCAAGTTCGGCGATCACGGGACTGATGACGTCGATCTCTTCGCGCCCGAGGTGCCCCGATTCGCCGCTGTGCGGGTTGAGCCCTGAAACGAGGATGCGAGGCTTCGCAATGCCGAACTGGCTGCGCAAGGCCTCGTCGATCACCTTGAGCGTGGCGGTGAGGCTCGCGCGCGTGATCGCTTTGGGCACATCGGCGAGCGAGAGATGGGTTGTCGCGAGCGCAACGCGCAGACCCCCGCCCACGAGCATCATCACCACATGCGCGGCGCCGGTGCGCTCGGCGAGATATTCGGTATGGCCGGTGAACGCAATGCCCGCGTCGTTGATGGCGCTCTTGTGGACCGGCGCCGTGACCATGGCGTCGAACTCACCCGACAGGCAGCCGTCGATCGCACGGTCGAGCGTTGCGAGCACGTAAGGCCCGTTCGCCGGGTCGAGCTCGCCCGCACGCGAGGGGCGTGCCAGCGGTACATGATCGATCTCCAGCGCGTCGCGGAGCATGCCCTCGCCACGCGAATAGCGTTGCATCGCAACGTCCAGGCCAAGCCGGCGAGCACGATCCGCAAGGAGCTTTTCGTCGCCGATGGCGACAATGCGCGCCGGGAATTCCGCTCGCGCCAGCATGAGCGCGAGGTCCGGGCCGATGCCTGCGGGTTCGCCGGTAGTGAGCGCGATTACTGGCAGTTTCGAACCCATTTCGACCCTTCTATCGTTGGGGAAGGGGTGCGCGCCGGGAATTCCGCTCGCGCCAGCATGAGCGCGAGGTCCGGGCCGATGCCTGCGGGTTCGCCGGTAGTGAGCGCGATTACTGGCAGTTTCGAACCCAATCTCACCTCTTAGTGTAGGGGAGGGGGTGCGGGGGAACCGCCCTGAGGTTCCCCTGCTCCGATCATGTTCCCCTGCTCCGATCGTGTTCCCCTGCTCCGATCGTGTTCCCCTGCTCCGATCGTGTTCCCCTGCTCCGATCGTCTACCGATCCTCCAGGCGCAACTCAACGTAGGTCCGGTCGCGAAGCTGCCGCAGCCAGTCCTGGTAGGCCTCGTCGGCGCGGCGCTCGCGCAACGCCTGCCGCGCCTGAAGGCGGCGGCGCTCGGCGCTCACGTCGGCCACGCGGCGGTCCGTCACCTGGATCAGGTGGTAGCCGAACGGCGATTTCACCGGCTGGCTGATCTCGCCGGTCTTGAGCTCGTCCATGGCCCGCTCGAACTCGGGCACGGTGTCGCCGCTATAGATCCAGTCCAGGTCGCCGCCCTTGGATGCGGTGCTGTCTTCGGACTGCAGGCGAGCCAGCTCGGCGAAATCCCCGCCGCTCACGATGCGCTCGCGCAAATCCGCGAGCCGCCGGCGCGCGTCGTTTTCGGAAACCACCTCGTTCGTCTTGATGAGGATGTGCCGTGCGCGCGTCTGCTGCACGGGCGCGCCCGTGAGGGGGTTCGCGCCCCCGCGGCGCTCGATCAGCTTGAGCACGTGAAAGCCCGCCGGGCTGCGCAGGACCGGGGTCACCTCTCCCAGACGCAGGTCCTTGAGCGCTCCGGCGAAAACTTCGGGCAGCCGGTCGTGCGCACGCCATCCCATGTTGCCGCCGGCGAGCGCATCCGGGGCGTCCGAGTAGCTCGCGGCAAGGCGCGCGAAGTCAGTGCCCGCCTTGGCGTCGGCGATGACCTTGTCGGCCCGGGCACGGGCGGCCTGGATGCTCTCGGGCGAGGCCTGCTCGGGCAGGCGCAGGAGCACGTGCGCGAAGTTGTACTCGACATCGCCGAGCGGGGCGCCGGGCCCTTGCGCCTCGGCGATGTACAGGTCGATCTCGCTGTCGCTGATCTGGATCTTGTCGTCGACCTCGCGCTCGCGCAGGCGCGTGACCATGATCTCGTTGCGGATCTCCTCGCGAAAACGGCCGAAGTTGAGGCCGTCCTTCTCGAGCGTCTGGCGGAAGCTCGAAAGCGTCATCTTGTTGTTTTCGGCAATCCGGCCAATCGCGCGGTCGAGCTGGATCTCGTCGGCGCGCAGGCCGGTTTCCTTCGCCAGCTGCAGCTGCGCCTTCTCGAGGATCAGCCGCTCGAGCACCTGGCGCTCGAGCTGGCGCGGTTCGGGCATCGGCGTGTTCTGCCGCTTCATCTGGCGCTCCACGACCGCGATGCGCTCGCCGAGCTCGGACATCGTCACGACTTCGCTGTTGACCACGGCCACGATCCGGTCGACCAGGCTGATGCGCTGCGCCGCCACGGGTCCCGCACAAAGGCAGAGGACCGCGGCAAAAGCCCAGAGGGGCGCCAAACGTCGGTTCATCGGTTCAATACACCTGCTCGAAGGGGAGTCTGCGCTGCAAAGTCGCCGGCAGCGGCTGGTCGGTGCGCGTGTTGGTTGCCGTGTAGCCCGGGATCGCGCGCTTCAACAGATCGAACGGGTCGGACCCGATCTGGGCCAGATCGTTCAATTCGAGCTGCACGTAGTAGGAAGTCGACGCCAGCTGTGTCGCCACCTGGAGGCGCTGGACCACGAAGCGCACCACCCAGCAGCCGGCATTATATTCCAGGCCGCCAACGCCCTCCAGCAGGCGCCCGTCCTGGAACGAATAGTTGTAGCGGCCGACCGCAAACCACCCCTGCCTGATCGGCCATTGGCCCGAAATGTCGACCTGGTCGATGGGGTTGAGCGCATCGCGCGTAAACCGGTAGCCGAAGTTGATGAACTTGGCGAATTCCGGCGAATAGCGAAGATTCACGCCGGTGCGTTCCGTGCGCTCCAGGCGGGTGTTGTACTGGACAGTGGTGTCGAAATTCCAGTGCTGGGAGACGCGTGCGCCGACCGAGGCCAGCACATCCGAGCTGCCGAACGTGCGCAGTGCCGTGGGCGGCAGCGTGGGTGGAACTGCGGGCAACCCCGGCGTCTTCAGGCCGACGCGTTCGTCCTCGAAGTAGAACCGCTGGCCGATCGTGGCGCGCAGGAACTCCTGCCCGTTCGGGAACAGCAGGCGCGAGGTCGCGGCGATCGTGAGCTGGTTCGCGTCGCCGAACCGGTCGCCGCCAGCAAAGCGGTTTTCGCTGAAGAGCTGCGTGTAGTTGAAATCCGCGAGCGCCGTGTCGAACAGCGGCACCCGGTCCTGGTTGCGATACGGTGCGCGCACGTAGTACAGGCGCGGCTCGATCGTTTGCGTGTAGTCGCGGCCGGCCAGTTTCAGCGGTTTCTCGAAGATCAGGCCGGTGTCCATGCTCACCCAGGGCACCGTCACGTTCTGGCGATCCGGCTGCCCGACCGCCGTGCGGTCGAGGTTGTAGCCCGCGGTATGCACGCCGATCTTGGGCGTGAAGAAAAAGCCAGGCGTAAGGAACGGGGCCGAGAAAGTCGGCCGCGCCATGATCCGCGTGCCTTCCACCAGCGTGGCGTGGGAAAACCGCGCGAACTCCGCCGGCAGCGCCATGTCCGCGAAACCGGCGATCCCGTTCTTCCAGGTGCCGAAGGAGACCTGCGGCACGCGATGGTACGGGCTCACGATCGGCGCAAGCGGGTCCTGCAGCGTCTGGAACCGCTGGATGCGGCCCTGCACCCAGTAGTTGTCGGCGTTGTACTGGAGGAACCCTTCCCGCTGGATCGAGGCCTGCGAGGTCTGGCGGACCTTGGAAAAGAGGTCGACGAAGTACCTGCTGTCGGACACCTTGTTGAGGTCGAGCCGGCCGAAAAAGTTCGGCGAGAACGTGTGCTGGTGATACAGCGACATCCCGTACCGGTTGAAGCCCGCAAGCCGGTCGTCGGGCAGGTATTCGAGGCTCGCGCTGCCCGAGTATTTCGGATTGAGGTAGCGCAACTCGCTCTGCATCTGCACACCGCGCTTGCTGAGATAGCGCGGCGTGATGGTCGCGTCCATCTCCGGCGAGATGTTCAAGTAGAAGGGCGTTCTCACCTCGAGGCCGCTGCGCGTGGACTGGGTGTAGCCGGGGGCTAGAAAACCGGTCTTGCGGCCCTTCTCGAGCGGGAAAGTCATCCACGGCAGCACCGCGATCGTGGTGTCGAGGAAGCGCAGCCTCGCGTTGCGCACGGTGGCCGACTGTTCTTCGTAGTCGAGCTCGAGCGCGGCCGCCTCGATGCTCCAGTCGTCGCGGCCGGGTTCGCAGGTCGTGAACGAGCCGTTGCGGATGGCGTACCGGTCCTTTCCCAGGAACTCGATGCGGCTGGCTTTTCCGCGCGCCGGCTTCTCGCCGCTGCGGATCGAGAAGGTCGAATCCTCGATCACGCCGATTTCCGTGGCCGAATCGAACCGCAGCCGCGAACCGGTGAACCGGTCGACGCCCTGCTGCAGGCGGACCCCGCCCTCCGCGTCGATGCGGTTGAACTCCTGGTTGAACTTGATGTGCTCGCCGAAGATCGAGGTGTCGTCCTGCTTGAGCTCCGCGTTGCCGCTGGCCGAGACCTCGATGTCCATTACGCCGTCGATGCGCTGCGCATCGATGGTGGTCGGGCCTTTTTGCTTCGGTGGCGCGGATTGCAGGACCGCTTGCGCCAGCAAGGCGCCGGAGAAGGCTGCGCACCACGCGGCGAAACACACCGCAGGGAGCGCCGCCAGGCGCGCCGGGAAGAGCTGCATGAGAAGGCTGACGGAGACGAAAACCGGGCTGCTAAAATCGCACAATTCGCGGCCAATAGCAATGAGTTGCGACATGAGTTGCGGCAATGTGCCGCGGCACCTGTCGCGCTTCGCCCGGCACTCGCTCATGAACCCTGACTCCCGCCTCGTTGAACTGCAGGGCTGGCTGACTTCGCAGTTTCGACAACTGCGCGCAAGCCCGCAGTTCTCGCTCGCGCCCGCATCGGAGGACGCGAGCTTCCGCCGCTATTTCCGCGTCACGTTCGCGGACGCGCGCGATTCCCTTGTGGTAATGGATGCGCCACCCGAGAAGGAAAACTGCCGCCCCTTCCTGCACGTCGCCCAGCTGCTCGAAGGCGCGGGCGTGCATGTGCCCAAGGTGCATGCCTCGAACCTCGCGCAGGGCTTCCTGCTCCTGGAGGACCTTGGCGCTTCGACCTATCTCGAGCGTCTGAACGAGGGCGACGCACGCTCGACGGCGGCCGCCGGGCTCTACCTCGCGGCGATCGACACGCTGGTTGCGATCCAGCTTGCAAGCACCCCCACGGAACTCCCCCCTTACGACGACGCCCTCCTGCGGCGCGAGCTGCACCTGTTCCCGGACTGGTATGTCGCGCGCCATTTGCGCGTCGAACTGGCGCCCAATGAGGCCGAAGTCCTCGCCAAAGCCTTCGAGCTCGTGCTCGCGAACAATCTCGCGCAGCCGCGGGTGTACGTTCATCGTGACTATCACTCGCGCAACCTCATGGCCTGCAACCCGCTGCCCGGAGTGCTCGACTTCCAGGACGCCGTGTACGGTCCGATCACCTACGACCTCGCGTCCCTGCTGAAGGACGCCTACGTGTCCTGGGAAGAGGACCGGGTGATCGACTGGTGCGTGCGCTATTGGGAGAAAGCCCGCAAGGCCGGGCTGCCGGTACCCGCGGACTTCTCCGCGTTCTACCGCGACTTCGAATGGATGGGCGTGCAGCGGCATCTCAAGGTGGCCGGCATCTTCGCCCGCCTGTTCCACCGCGATGGCAAGGAGCGCTATCTCGCCGACCTGCCGCTCGTCCTCGAGTACCTGCAGCGGGCCTGCGCCAGGTATCGCGAACTCGGTCCGCTGGCCGGGTTGCTCGACCACCTGCACGAGCGCGACCTGACGACGGGCTACACGTTCTGATGCGGGCAATGATCCTGGCTGCGGGCCGCGGCGACAGGCTGCGGCCGCTGACCGATCGCGTACCCAAGCCACTGATCGAGGTGCGCGGCAAGCCGCTCATCGAGTGGCATCTGGAAAACCTTGCGGCCGCAGGAATCCGTGAGGTCGTGATCAACGTCTCGCACCTGGGCGAGCAGATCGTGCGGGCGCTCGGCGATGGCAGCCGGTGGGGCGTGTCGATCGCGTGGTCGCGGGAGGAAACGGCTTTGGAAACCGCCGGGGGCATTGCCTGCGCCCGCGCGCTGCTGGGCGAGTCGCCCTTTCTCCTGGTCAACGCGGACGTCTATTGCGACTACCCGCTGGGCTCGCTTGGCAAGGTGGAAATGGCCGGGCTGCTTGGCCACATAGTCATGGTGCCGAATCCGCCCTTCCGGCCGAAGGGCGACTTTTCGCTCGAGCGCGGAAAGGTCGGCAACCTCGATTCGCCGCGCTACACTTATTCCGGGATCGGGGTGCTCGATCCGCAGATCGTGCGAAGCGTGCCTGCGGGCGCCAGGGCGTCCCTGGCGCCGCTCCTGCTCGAAGCGGCGGTGAACGGCCAGCTGGGCGGCGAAGTGCACGCAGGATTTTGGAACGATGTCGGCACGCCGGAGCGGCTGGCCGAACTCAACCGGACAAAGGCCTCATGAACGATTCAGCAGTTCCAGTCAGCACCCATGCGCATCGCCGCCAGCGGCTGGCCACGGCGATCCGCAAGGGCATCGCAGTGCTCCCCACGGCGCCCGAGCACATCCGCAATCGCGATGCGCACTACCCGTATCGCTTCGACAGCTACTTTTATTACCTGACCGGCTTCATCGAGCCCGAAGCCGTGCTGGTGATCGTTGCCGGGGACACGCCGCGCTCGATCCTCTTTTGCCGGGAAAAGAACGAGGAGCGCGAGATCTGGGATGGCTTCCGGCACGGGCCTGCGGGCGCGCGCGCGAAGTTCGGCCTCGACGAGGCTTATCCGATCGCCGAGCTCGACGCGCGCATGCCCGACCTCCTGGCCAACCAGGAAATGCTTCATTACGCCCCCGGCGCGGACGCCGCTTGGGATACGCGCGTGATCGGCTGGCTAAATGCAGTGCGCGAGAAAGTGCGGCTGGGCATCAGGGCGCCCGCGAACATCGGCGACCTGCGCGTGCCGCTGGATGAAATGCGCCTGCGGGCCGCTGGATGAAATGCGCCTGCTCAAGGATGAAGCCGAGCTTGCAACGATGCGGCGCGCGGCCGGCATTTCCGCCGACGCGCACCGGCGCGCGATGCGCGCCACGCGACCCGGCCGCTTCGAATATGAGATCGAAGCGGAGCTGCTCTACGCGTTTCGCCGCCAGGGCGCGCAGTTCCCGGCCTATACCCCGATCGTCGCCTCGGGCGCCAACGCATGCGTGCTCCACTATGTCGGCAACGATGCCCGCATGGCCGACGGCGAGCTGCTGCTCATCGATGCGGGTTGCGAGCTCGACGGTTATGCCTCCGACATCACGCGCACCTTCCCGGTGAATGGCCGCTTCTCCGGCCCGCAGCGCGAGATCTACGGCCTCGTCCTCGAAGCCCAGAAGGCCGCGATGAGCCAGACGCGCGCCGGAAGAAACTGGAACGAGCCGCATGACGCGGCGGTGAAGACGCTGACGCAGGGAATGCTCGACCTGGGCCTGCTCTGCGGATCGCTGGACGAAGCGCTCGCGAACGAAACCTACCGGCGCTTCTACATGCATCGCACGGGGCACTGGCTCGGGCTCGATGTCCACGACGCAGGCGACTACAAGAGCAACGGCGAATGGCGCCCGCTCGTACCCGGCATGGTCCTCACCGTCGAGCCCGGCCTCTACGTGCGTCCGGGCGAAGGCGTGCCGGAGGCCTACTGGAACATCGGCGTGCGCATCGAGGACGACGTGCTCGTGACCAATGGCGACTGCGAAGTCATCACGCACGAGACTCCGAAGTCGATCGACGACATCGAAGCGCTGATGCGGGATTCAACCGCGGCCTGATGGACGACTCTGCCGAACGCGTCGATGTGGCAATCCTCGGCGCGGGTCCGGTCGGTTGCGCGCTGGCGCTTGCACTGCGGGGATCCGGGCTTCGCATCGCACTGGTGGGTCGCACGCGCGCGGACCCGGCGGCACAGCCCGCCGTCTTTCGAGGATGAGCCCGCTGGCGCTTTCGTACGCCAGCCGGCTCATCCTCGAAAGGCTCGCCGCCTGGGAAGGCCTGGCCACCACGCCGATCGGGCAGATCCACGTTACGCAGGCGGGCGGATTTGGCCGCACAAGATTTTCGAGCGCCGATGCCGGCGTTCCCGCCCTGGGGTACGTGACTGGATACGCCGAGGTTGCGGCCCATCTCGCCGGCGCAGTGGATCCTTCAGTCGATTGGCCAGTGAGTTCCTCGAAGCCCGCCGCGCGGCTCGTAGTCCATGCCGAAGGCGCGGCCGCCCACGAAGCGATCTCGAAAGACTATGGGCAGACCGCAATCGTGACCACGGTCGAATGCGATCGACCCGCGGGCGACATCGCGTGGGAGCGGTTTGCCGCAGAGGGGCCGCTCGCGCTGCTGCCTCACCGAAGGGGCTATGGCGTGGTGTGGAGCCGGGCGAGCGATGCCGCCCTCGAACTCATGGCGATGGACGATGCGGGATTTCTCGCCGAGCTGCAATCCGCTTTCGGCCGTCGCGCGGGACGCTTCGTGCGGGCCGGCGAGCGTTCCGCGACCCCGCTGGTCCTTCGGTATCGCACGGCGGGCGGCGCTGCGGACGGGATCCATATAGGCAATGCGGCCCAGACGCTGCATCCGGTGGCCGGACAGGGACTCAACCTCGGCCTGCGCGATGCCTGGGACCTCGCCGGACTGATTCGTGCTTCGCCGCCCGAGGCGCTTGGCTCGCCGGCGTTCGCGCAACGATTTGCGCGCGCGCGCAAGCTCGATGCGCGCGCCACGATCCGCGCGACCGATCTGCTCGCCACGCTTTACGTGCGCCGCGATCCGCTCTCTGCGATGCTGCGCGGTGCCACGCTGACCGCGCTCGACCTCTTTGCGCCGGCACGCCGTGCCTTCGCGCGGCGCATGATCTACGGCGCTTCAGCCTGGTAGCACGCTTTCGCCGCGCGCACCAGCGCGCCCGCTTCTTCACGCACCACCACACGGTTGTCAAGCGTTGCGGAAGTCCGCGCGCCACTTTATTTTCATTCACTTCTTTGGTGCGTTGCGATGCCTATTCTGATGTTGCGTGGACGAGACAATCAGCGCGGGTGCGATTATCTTTTGCACGGGAGCGTATAGAATGCGCTTCCCTTCGCATTCCCACACCAGACAACCCACCGATGCAGCTTGGCGCGCACATATTGCGCAATGCTTTGTTCGTTGCTCCGATGGCGGGTGTCACAGACCGGCCGTTCCGCCAGCTGTGCAAGCACTTCGGCGCGGGACTCGCGGTCTCCGAGATGGTGTCTTCCAAGCCCGGGCTTCGCGCGACGCGCAAGTCGCGCCTGCGCACCGACCACGCGGGTGAAGTCGACCCGATCTCGGTCCAGATCGCGGGCGCCGACCCGGCCGCCATGGCCGATGCGGCGAGATACAACGTCGGGCTGGGCGCGCAGATCATCGACATCAACATGGGATGCCCGGCCAAGAAGGTCTGCAACGTCGCCGCCGGCTCCGCGCTGCTTGGCAACGAGGCGCTGGTAGCCGCCATCCTCGACGCCGTCGTGCGCGCGGTTGACGTGCCGGTCACGCTCAAGATCCGCACAGGTCCGGATCGCGCCACGAAGAACGCGGTCCGCATCGCCCGCACCGCGCAGTCGGCCGGCATTCGCCTCCTCACGGTGCATGGGCGCACGCGCGCCTGTGGATTTACGGGCCACGCCGAGTACGACACGATCGCCGAAGTCAAATCCGCAGTGGCCATCCCGGTCATTGCCAACGGGGACATCCGCACGCCGGAAGAAGCCGGCGCCGTTCTGAGCCGCACCGGCGCCGACGGCATCATGATCGGCCGCGCCGCGCAGGGCCGACCCTGGATCTTCCGCGAGATCGCACATTACCTGGCGACCGGCCGGCGGCTCGCTCCGCCGCGCGTGGCCGAGATCCGGGATGTGCTGGTGGCGCACGTGCGGGCGCTGCATGAGTTCTACGGCGAAGAGCAGGGCCTGCGCATCTCGCGCAAGCATATCGGCTGGTACATGCAGGGCTTGCCGGGCGGCGAAGCATTCCGCCGGGAGATGAACAGGATCGAGGCCGCCGGGGCGCAGGTCGCCGCGGTATCCGCATATTTCGCGCAACTCGCCGGCACAGGCGAGCGCCTTCGTTACGCCCAGAGGGGTTACGCAGATGGTGGCGACGGGGCCACCGGAGAAACGGAGAGACTCGCAGCATGAGCCGCAACAACGAACTGCACGACGCGGTCAAGCGTTCGCTGGAACGCTATTTCAAGGACATGGACGGCGAGAAGCCCACGTCGATCTACGACATGGTGCTGAAGAACGTCGAGAAGCCGATGATCGAGCTGGTGCTCGGCCAGGCCGAAGGCAACCTCACCCAGGCCGCCACCATGCTCGGCATCGACCGCAACACGCTGCGCAAGAAAATGCAGCTGCATCGCATCAAGGGCTGACCCGCCCGACTCACCCCGGACGCGCGGCGCAAGCCGCCGACACCATGAACAAGATCCGCCAGGCGCTGATCAGCGTGTCCGACAAGACCGGCCTGGTGGAATTCGCACAGGCGCTCACCGACCTCGGCGTAAAGATCCTTTCGACCGGCGGCACGGCCAGGCTGCTGGAGAAATCAGGCATTGCGGCCACCGAGGTCTCGTCGTACACGGGCTTCCCGGAAATGCTCGACGGCCGCGTCAAGACGCTGCACCCGAAGATCCATGGCGGCATCCTTGCGCGTCGCGATTCGCGCGAGCACATGGCGGCGATCCGCGGCGCGGACATCGAGCCGATCGACCTCGTCGTCGTCAACCTCTACCCTTTCCAGGCCACGGTGGCCGACCCGGATTGCCTGCTCGATGACGCGGTCGAGAACATCGACATCGGCGGACCGGCGATGATCCGCGCCGCGGCCAAGAACTACGGCAGCGTGGCCGTGGTGGTCGATCCCACCGACTATGGCATGGTGCTCGAGGAGATTCGCGCCGGCGGCGAAGTCGCGCCGGCGACGCGCTTTGCGCTGGCCAAGAAAGTCTTCGCGCACACCGCCGCCTACGACGGGGCGATCGCGAACTACCTCTATTCGCTCGGTCCGGACGAGGCGCGCATGCCCTATCCGGACATACTCAACCTGCAGTTCACCAAGCTGCAGGACCTGCGCTACGGCGAGAACCCGCACCAGACGGCCGCTTTCTACCGCGACCAGCGGCCGGTCGACGGAGGCCTTGCGCGCTACCGCCAGATCCAGGGCAAGGAGCTCTCCTACAACAACATCGCCGATGCGGACGCAGCGTGGGAGTGCGTGAAGAGCTTCACCGAGCCGGCCTGCGTGATCATCAAGCACGCGAACCCCTGCGGCGTCGCGATCGGCGAGAACCCGCTCGCCGCCTACACCAAGGCGCTCTCGACGGACCCGACTTCCGCGTTTGGCGGGATCATCGCTTTCAAATCGCTTTCAACCGGGCCATCGACCGCGCGACCGCCGAGGCTGTGGGCAGGCAATTCGCCGAAGTCATCATCGCGCCGCGCCTGGATCCCGAGGCCCGGCAGGCCTTCGCGGCGAAGGCGAACCTGCGTGTGCTCGAAGTGCCGGTGGCGCATGCGACGATGAGCTTCGATCTCAAGCGCGTCGGCGGCGGCCTGCTCGTGCAAAGCCCGGACGCGAAGAACGTCGAAGCCTCCGAACTCGAGGTCGTCACGAAGAAAGCACCCACGCAGGCCGAGATGCGCGACCTGCTCTTTGCCTGGCGCGTGGCGAAATTCGTGAAGTCGAACGCGATCGTGTACTGCAAGGACCTCATGACCCTGGGCGTCGGCGCGGGACAGATGAGCCGCGTCGACAGCGCGCGAATGGCCTCGATCAAGGCAAAAAACGCGGGCCTCTCGCTATCGGGAAGTTGCGCGGCCTCGGACGCCTTCTTCCCGTTTCGCGACGGCCTGGACGTGGTGATCGACGGGGGCGCCACCGCGGTCATCCAGCCCGGCGGCAGCCTGCGCGACGACGAGGTGATCGGGGCCGCCAACGAGCGCGGGATCGCCATGGTGTTCACGGCCACGCGCCACTTCAGGCACTGACGGTGAAGCTGCTTGTCGTCGGCGGCGGGGGGCGCGAGCATGCGCTGGCCTGGAAGCTCGCCATGAGCCCGCGCGTGCAGAAAGTGTTCGTCGCACCCGGCAACGCGGGCACCGCCGCCGAGCCGGGCCTCGAGAACGTGCCGCTCACCGACATCAAGGCGCTGGCCGCGTTTGCGGCGCGCGAAGGCATCCATATCACCGTCGTCGGCCCCGAAGCACCGCTTGCGGCCGGCATCGTCGACGAGTTCCGCTCCAGGGGCCTGAAGATTTTCGGGCCCACCAAGGCGGCCGCGCGGCTCGAAGCCTCCAAGGATTTCGCCAAGCAGTTCATGGCGCGGCACTCGATCCCGACGGCGCGCTACGCGACCTTCACGGATCCGGACAAGGCCCTGCGTTACATCGACGAACAGGGCGCGCCCATCGTCATCAAGGCCGACGGCCTGGCCGCGGGTAAAGGGGTGGTCGTCGCGACAACCGTGGACGAAGCGAAGGCCGCGGTGGCGATGATGCTCGGCGACAAGCGGCTGGGCGAAGCCGGCGCGCGCGTCGTCATCGAGGAATGCCTCGAGGGCGAGGAGGCCAGCTTCATCGTGATGTGCGACGGCGCGAATGTGCTGGCGCTAGCCACCAGCCAGGATCACAAGCGGCTGCTGGATGCGGACGCGGGTCCGAACACCGGCGGCATGGGCGCCTATTCGCCGGCGCCGGTCGTCACGCCCAAGATCCACTCCCGCGTCATGCGCGAGATCATCCTGCCGGCGGTCGCCGGCATGGCGGAAGACGGGCTGCCGTACACGGGCTTCCTTTACGCCGGCCTCATGATCGACAAGGCGGGCAACGCGAAGACGCTCGAATTCAACTGCCGCATGGGCGACCCCGAAACGCAGCCCATCATCCTGCGACTGAAGTCGGACCTGCTGGACCTCGTTGAGCACGCGGTGGCCGGCACGCTCGACAAGGTGGAAGCCCAATGGGATCGCCGCTGCGCGCTCGGCGTGGTGATGGCCGCCGAAGGCTACCCGGGCGACCCGAGGAACGGCGATGCGATCGAAGGTCTCGCACTTGCCAGTCCCGACCCCAGCGCCGACAGCCATGTGTTCCATGCGGGCACGAAGCTCGAGGGGCGCAACGTCCTCACCAGCGGCGGGCGCATCCTTTGCGTGACCGCGCTTGGCGACAGCGTGAAGATGGCGCAGCGGCGCGCGTACGAAGCGCTCGAGCCGATCCGGTTCGCCGGCATGCAGTTCCGGCGGGACATCGGATTCCGTGCGGTTCGCGAGACCGGCGCGACCCGCGCGACGAAGAAGTAGCCCGGCGTGGACTCCGCGGCCGTCCACGCCTACCTCGCCGGACTGCAGGACCGCATCGTCACCGCGCTCGAAGCTGTGGATGGCGGCACCTTCCGCGGCGATGCATGGGATCGCCCGGAAGGCGGCGGCGGGCTGACCCGCATTCTCGAAGAAGGCAAAGTATTCGAGCGCGCCGGCGTGGGCTTCTCCAGGGTACAGGGCGCGAGCCTGCCGCCGACGGCCTCGGCCAGCCGGCCCGAGCTCGCCGGGCGCGGGTTCGAGGCGATGGGCGTGTCGCTCGTCCTGCATCCGCGCAACCCGTACTGCCCGACCGTGCACATGAACGTGCGCTGTTTCGTGGCGACGAAAGAAGGCGCCGAGCCCGTGTGGTGGTTCGGCGGCGGCATGGACCTCACGCCTTACTACGGGTTCGAGGAGGACGCGCGCCATTTCCATGCGGCGTGCAAAGCGGCCCTCGATCCTTTTGATGCCGCCTACCACCCGCGCTTCAAGAAATGGTGCGACGACTATTTCTTCCTCAGGCACCGCCAGGAGCCGCGCGGCATCGGCGGGATCTTCTTCGACGATTTCGCCGCGCGCGATTTCGAATCCTCGTTTGCGCTCCTGCGCAGCGTCGGCGATGCGTTCCTCGGCGCGTACCTGCCGATCCTCGAGCGCCGCAAGGGCCTGCAATACACCGAGCGCGAAAGGAATTTCCAGGCCTACCGCCGCGGCCGCTATGTCGAGTTCAACCTCGTCTGGGATCGCGGCACGCTGTTCGGCCTGCAGTCGGGCGGGCGCACCGAATCGATCCTCATGTCCTTGCCGCCGATCGTGCGCTGGCAGTACGACTGGACGCCGGAACCCGGTTCGCCCGAGGCGCGGCTGTACTCGGATTTCCTCGTCGCCCGCGACTGGGCCTGACCCGCCGCCCGCGCTTGAGTGTACCGGTACCGATACAAGAACTGACGGGAGAGCCGCTCCAGCACTAGCCATCGAACACGAAAAGTCCCGAAATCAGGCACCCGGACTAGCTCTTCGCCTCGGCCGCCATCCGGTAGTGGCGGTTCGCATCCTGCGGCTTCTCGAGCCGCTCGAAAAGGCGCGCAAGCGCCAGGTGCGATTCGCGGCTGGGATCGAAAGACAGGCTCGCATCCAGGTAGTTCTGCGCCTTGCCCCAGAGCTCCGCGCGCACGCACAGGCGGCCCAGCGCAAGCAGCAGCCGCGCGTCGCCCGGATGCTCCGGCAGCCAGCGCTCGGCCTTCTCGATGCGCTGCCTCATGTCCTCCGTTGCGTTCGCACCATAGAGGTCGACCAGCGCGGGACTCCATTCCTGTGCGAGGGCGCGCTCGAGGATGTCGCGCGCGAGCGCTGCGCGGCCCGCGGCCGCGGCATGCCGGGCCGCGGCGGCCGCGACCCGGGGGATGGCCTGGTCACGCGCCGGAAGCTTGCGCCAGCGCGCCTCGAGCGCTGCGGGATCGTGCGCGAGGCCGGCCAGCAGCTCGGCCAGCGACTGGCTCTTGTACTCGTCCTGCAGCGCGGGCGAGATCGCGTCACGCTTGGCGAGGATCCCGGTGAGCCGCAGCACCTCCTCCCAGTTGCGCGCGCCGAACTCCGCGCGCAGCAGCAGGCGCAAAGTCGCAATGTGCTTCGGGCCGGAGCCATGCAGGTCCCTGAGCACCGCGCGCGCGCCGACGTAGTCGCGATCCTCCAGCAGCAGCTCGGCGCGCGTCACGAGTCTCGCCACATGAAGGGGGTCGCCGGACTCGGCGGACCTTTCGAGCCACCTGTCCCGCCGCTCGCGCGCCCGCAGCTGGTGCGCTGCGCGCGCGGCGAGCAATGCCGCGAGCGAGCGCGACTCGCCGCCCTCGAACGCCTGCTTTGCGTCGCTCTCGGCGCGGGCGAAGCGGCCTTCGAGGTAGGCCTGCGCCGAACCGAGCAGGGCATCGCGCGCCTTGGCCGCACGCACGCGCTCGCGATACGAGCGCACATGGACCGGAAGCTCGAAGGTGTGATGCAGCAGCCGCGCCAGCGCGTAGACCACGCCGAAAGAGGCCGCGAACAGCACGAAAAAGAAGATCAGCGAAAGCTCGACGCGCCACGGCGGGTAGACGAACAGCGCATAGCCGTCGTTGCCGCGGCCGATGATCGCGAGCGACACCGCGCACGCGAACACCACCAGCAGCCAGAAAAGCGCCTTCATGCCAAGGCGGTCGCGCTCACGGCGTGCCGCGTTCGCGCCGCGCCTTGAAGCCGCGCACGGCTTCGAGGCTTTCGGCGAGCGTGGGCAGCTCGAACATGAACGAGGTCGAGCCGAGCTGCTTGAGCTGGACGGAGAAAGCCGCCGCGGGCTTTGAGCGCGCGTCGAAATAGCGGTTGACCCAGGCCTGCGCAACGCGCATGTCCTCGCGGAACCCTGCCTCGTCTCGCATCGCAAGCGCGAGCCTCGCGTTCAGCAGGCGCAGTTTCAGGTTCTCGCGCAGGAAATAAGCCTGCGAGGGCGCGAGCAGCGGCGGCTCGGGCGCCTCCATCGAGCGGATGCGGATGAGGCTCTTCAATTCGCCCCAGACCTCGGACCCGAACCGGTAGAGGAATCCCTCCTGCGCCTCGGCGCGCGCCGCGGGCTTGGCGCCCTTGGCGGGATCGGCGGTGCGCTCGTCGAAGGCGAGCGGCAAGGCATCGACCGCGGCCACCAGAGCGTCGAGTTTCAGCGACACGCCGGCCACGTCGATCGAAGGCACCGCGCGAAGTCGCTCGATGTCGCGGGCCACGGCCTTGCGGATCGGGATGAACTGCGGCCGGTCCGAGCGCGCGAGGCGCGACTCGGCCAGTTGCAGGGCGAGGAGCGCCGCGCGCACGTTGGAAGAGAGCTGCAGCTGCTGCGCGGCGATGGTGAGCACCTGCTCGATCTCGGCGAGCGCCCACTCGTCGCGATTGCGCGAGAGCTCCTGGTAGAGCGACTCGAGCGCGAGCTGCTGGCTCTGCGACTCGGCGAGCTTGCTTTCGATCACCGAGATTTTCGACTGCGCCTCGCGCATCTGCTCCTGTGCCTGCTTGGCCAGCAGCTTGGCCTCGCGGCTTTCGGCCTCGATATCGCGCAGGCGGCGCGCGATTTCATCCTGCGTGGCCCCGATGCGGGAGCGTGCGTCATACCAGCCGTACGCGCCGGCGAGCACCAGCGCAGCGATGAGCGCGAGCGTGACCATGCGCCGCCGGCGCCTGGCCTGCAAAGGGGCGTCCACGACCTGGGGGACGACGGGTTCGTTCAATTCAACGCTCGCATGAGGCCTTGTTTTAGCCTGCGCGGCCAAAATAGGCAACCAGCGCCCCGAGCACCTCGTCATCGGCCGAGCCGGCCTCGATGACTTCGCGGATGCCCAGGCCGCGCGCTTCCCCGGCCACGCGCGGGTGAGGTACGAATACCGGCGTGGCGCGCACCTTCTCCATCGCGGGATCGCCCAAGAGGCCGGCGAAGTTCCTGAGGCCCTCCCCGCTTGAAATCGCAACCCCATGGACCTCGCCGCGCGACCATGCCTCGATGAGCGGGCGCACGTCGGTCGCAGGCGCCGTTCGCCGATAGCATTCGGCGTAGTCCACGGTCGCCCCACGCGCGCGCAGCGCCGAGGCCAGCAGTTCCCGCCCGCCGGTGCCGCGAAAAATCAGGATTCGCTTTCCCGCAACTTTCCCGAATGCGGGAAGCCGCAGCAGCGCCTCGCTGTCGGCCGGCCCTTCGGGCGCCATGACCCCCTGGAGGCCGCCCGCCTCGAGGGCCTTTCGGGTTCCCGAACCCAGCGCCGCGACGGACGGCCAGGCGCGCCCGGTATCGAGTTCAGTTGCCCGCGCGAGTCCCTGCTCCGCAGCGTTGCGGCTGATGAAGATCGCAAGATCGTATTCGCCGAGCGCGCGAAGAAGTAAATCGAGATGTGCGGTGCGCACCGGTTCGATCGCGATGGCCGGATACAGGAGCGCCCGCCCGCCTGCCGCTTCGATGAGGCCAGCGAGGCCGCCTGCCTGGCGCTCGGGCCGTGTGACAACGATCGCTCGCCCGTCGAGCGGACGCGGCTTCACGAGGTCAGCGCGGCGAGGATCTCTGCGGCACCGCGTTGGCGCAGCAGTTCGGCGACTGCCATGCCAAGCGCCTCGGGCGCATCCGCCGTGCCGGTCGCCTCGGCGCGCGCGACGCGCCTTGCGTCCCGCGACCAGGGCGCGCAAGCGCAGCGTCTCGCCCCAGATTTCCGCATAGGCGCCCAGCGGGATGCTGCAATTGCCGCCCAGGGCCCGGTTCACCGCGCGTTCCGCGGCCAGGCACAACGTGCTGCCGCGATGCGCCAGCGGCGCGATCGCGGCGATAAGGTCCAAGCGAAGCGCGCTGCATTCGATGCCGAGCGCGCCCTGCCCGGCCGCGGGCAGGCTCTGCTCGATCGAGAGGTAGTCGCGGATGCGCGATTGCATGCCGAGGCGCTTAAGGCCGGAGGCCGCGAGCACGAGCGCCGCGTAGTCGCCGCGATCGAGCTTGGCCAGGCGCGTATTGACGTTGCCGCGCACGGGACGGATCTCGAGCGCGGGAAAGCGCTCGGCGATCTGCGCGCCGCGCCGCAGGCTGGAGGTCCCGATCACCGCGCCGGCCGGCAGGTCCTCGAGGCCCGCGTAATCGTTCGACACGAACGCATCGCGCGGATCCTCGCGCTCGGTGATCGCGGCGAGCATGAACCCCGATGGCAGCTCCACCGGCACATCCTTCATCGAATGCACGGCAAGATCCGCGCGGCCATCGGCCAGCGCCAGCTCGAGTTCCTTGATGAACAGGCCCTTGCCGCCCTCGAGGGCGAGCCTGGCCTCCTGGAGCTCGTCGCCGCGCGTGGTCATCGGCAGCAGCCCCACGCGGCTGTCCGGATACAGGGCCGCCAGCCGCGCCTGCACATGCTCGGCCTGCCAGAGCGCGAGAGGGCTCTTGCGCGTGGCTATGACTATGCGCCCGGGTGCTGCGTCCTGCGAGGAAGTCGAGGGGGAAGACATGCTGAAAGAGGCGCGATTCTATCAGCCCCTTCCGCGCTGCCCGAGGATGTCGCGCACTTCGGACCACTGCCGTCGGCTCACCGGCAACCGGTCGGGCACGCCCTCGAGGAGGACCTCCCAGTGCGCCTCGTCCTCGGCGCCGCCGGCCGCGCGCTCGAAGCCGCTGATCGCGGCGCGGGCCACCAGGCAATTGCGGTGGATGCGGATGAAGTGGGTCGCGAACTCCTTTTCCAGCGAGACCAGCGATTCCTCGATGAGGTGCTCCCGGTCGCGCGCGCGAAGCGTGACGTACTTGAGCTCCGCCTTGAAATACAGCACCCCCGCGACCGGCACGAGGTGGATGCGATTGCGCTCGACGATCGAGAAATGCGTTCGCGGCCCGGCCTGCGCCCTTTCCAGGGATGCGGGCAGCGGCGCCCCGGTGTGCCGCGCCTTGCGCAAGGCGGCCGCGAGGCGGGCCGCCCTGACCGGCTTGAGCAGGTAGTCGAGCGCGTTCAGCTCGAAAGCTTCGACCGCGTGGGCGTCGTGCGCCGTTACGAACACGATGGCCGGGCCGTTTTCGAGCCCCGACAGGTGACGCGCGACTTCCAGCCCCGAGAGGCCCGGCATGTTGATGTCCAAGAGCAGCACTTCGGCGCCGCTTTCGGGCAGGCGGTCGAGCACTTCGAGACCATTGCCGGCTTCGCCGACGACCTCGGCCGGGCACTCGGCGCGCAGGTCCTCCAGCAATTCCCGCAGGCGGCTGCGCGCCGGGGGCTCGTCGTCGGCGACGAACAGGCGCAGCGGCCTCGCGCTCATCGTGTTTCCACCTGTCCGGCCGGTTTTGCGGTGATCTGGGGGAACTCGATATCGACCTGGTAGCGTCCATCGGCTTCGCGCGTGCTGACCTTCGCCTCGGCATCGAAGAAGAGCATGAGCCGCTCGCGCAGGTTATCCAGCGCCATGTGGTTGCCGGGACGATGCGTCGAGCCCGGATGGATCGGGTTGACCATGCGCACGAACACGCGCTCCGCGCGCCCCTCGATCCGCACGAGGACCTCGCCCGCCTCGGTGCCCGGCTCGACGCCGTGGTAGACCGCATTCTCGAGCAGCGGCTGCAAGACCAGTGGCGGCAACAGTGCGTCCAGCGGCGCATTGTCGATCTCCCACACCACGCGCAGGCGCTCGCCAAGGCGCAGCTGCTCGATGCTCGCGTAGCGCTCGAGGAGCGCGATCTCGTCGGCGAGGCGCACGAACTTGCGCCCATCCGACATCAGCACGCGAAAGAGGTCGGCGAGGTCCATCAGCACGCGAAAGAGGTCGGCGAGGTCCTCGAGCGCGAGCTCGGCGCGCTTCGGATCGCGCCTGATGAGCGAGAGCACCGCGTTGAGGCTGTTGAACAGGAAATGAGGCCGGATGCGCGCCTGCAGCGCCTGCAGGCGCGCCTCGGTCAGTGCGGGCGAAAAAGCCTTCGCCCGCAAGCGCAGGTACCCAAGCAGCGCGAGCGAAATCGCGGCGCTGAAGACCAGGCGCCGCGCGAGCTGGCGTTCGTCGGGCGCCGACAAGGACTGCGGCAGGTAGGACATGCCCGCCACGATGCACAACACGACGGCCACCACGACCACGTTCGCCAGGAGATAGCGCATCGACACGAGCGCTGGAGAAATCAAGTACAGCGCCACGATGCTCGCAAGCAGCGCCGGCTCGATGAACGCGGCGTCGTCGGCAAACCGGGCCATGCCCCGCGCCCAGCCGGGCTCGGCATAGCACGCGGCGCCGATCGCAGCGAGGTTGACCGCCACCAGAATGCGCGCGATCACGCCCAGGTTGCGGAAGTCCGGCAGACCGTCTGAATAAGCGTTTTGCTTTATACTCATTGGACTTACGCTCGAAGAGCCCCCCGGATTTCGCAACGGCAGTAGATAGGGGCTGCGAAAAGCGTCGCGCCTGACTCATTCAGTATGCCCCATGGCTTCTAGACAATCAAAACGGCGCCCTGCGCCCGTCGTGCGCACAACTGGACGCGCATCGAGAGGGGCAGCGAGGCCGGCAACCCAGTCATCGGCAAGCCCATCGAAAGCGTGGTCGGGCCGTTTCGACGAGCCCGTCGACGAGCTCGTCAAGAGATTCACCGCATCGGTGTCGTTCGACCGGCGCCTGTCCGGCGCGGACATCCGGGGGTCGCTTGCGCATGCGCGCATGCTCGCCGCGCAGAAGATCATCACCCCGAAGGATCTCGCGGCCATCGAGCGCGGCATGGCGTCGATCAGCCGGGAAATCGACTCGGGCCGCTTCGAGTGGTCGCTGGACGCGGAAGACGTCCACCTCAATATCGAGAAGCGCCTGACGGCATTGGTCGGCGACGCGGGCAAGCGGCTGCACACCGGACGCTCGCGCAACGACCAGGTCGCCACCGACGTGCGGCTCTACCTGCGCGAGGAGATCGACGCGATCCGCGCAATCCTGTCGACGCTCCAGGCAAGCCTGCTGGATGCCGCCGGAAAATACTCCGATGTCGTGATGCCGGGCTTCACGCACATGCAGGTCGCGCAGCCGGTGACGTTCGGGCATCACCTCATGGCGTACTTCGAGATGTTCGAGCGCGACCGCGAGCGCCTCTCCGATTGCCGCGGGCGCGTCAACCGCCTGCCGCTCGGCGCCGCGGCGCTCGCCGGCACGACTTTCCCGATCGACCGCGAACGCGTCGCCAAAGAACTCGGTTTCGATGCGCTCTGCGAGAACTCGCTCGATGCGGTATCCGACCGCGACTTCGCCATCGAATTCGCCGCGGCGGCCTCGCTCGTGCTGGTGCACCTTTCGCGCTTTTCGGAGGAGCTCATCATCTGGATGAGCCCGCGCTACCGGTTCATCACGATTCCGGACCGATTCTGCACCGGCTCGTCGATCATGCCGCAGAAGAAGAATCCGGACGTGCCCGAGCTCGTGCGCGGCAAGTCGGGCCGCGTGATCGGCCACCTGGTCGCGCTGCTGACGCTCATGAAGGGCCAGCCGCTCGCGTACAACAAGGACAACCAGGAAGACAAGGAACCGCTCTTCGATACGGTCGACACCCTCAGGGATGTGCTCACGGTGTTTGCCGGCATGGTCCCCGGCATCCGCCCGGTGCCGGAGCGCATGCGCGCCGCGGCGCTCGAGGGATATGCAACGGCCACCGACCTGGCCGACTACCTGGTGGGCAAGGGGATCGCATTCCGGGATGCGCACGAGATCGTCGCGCTCGCGGTGCGCGAAGCCGAAAAGCAGGGCTGCGACCTCGCGGAGCTCACCCTGGATGTACTCAAGAGGTTCTCCGGGAAGATCGGCGCGGACGTCGCCGGCTGGCTCACGCTCGAAGGTTCGGTTGCGCGTCGCAAGCACCCCGGCGGCACGGCGCCCGTGCAGGTCTTGCGCGCCGTCGCGCGCGGCAGGAAAAGGCTCAGCCAGGCATGAACGACTCCGCAACCCTGGAGCGGATCGGCAAGTACTCCGTAATCAAGCAGCTGGGGAGCGGCGCCACGTCCGAGGTCTACCTCTGCCATGACCCGTTCAACGGGCGCGACGTGGCGGTCAAGGTCGTCTCCACCGACATTTTCGACGACCCTTCGCGCGGCAAGCTCTTCAAGAAGCTGTTCGTCACCGAGGCCTCGCTCGCCGGCAAGCTCCAGCATCCCCACATCGTGCAGATCTACGACGCGGTCGCCGAAGAACGTCTGCACTACATCGTCATGGAGTACGTCGACGGCGGAACGCTGGAAAAATTCTGCGCGCCGGACAACCTGCTCGCCATCGAGCGCGTGGTCGAGATGGCTTTCAAGTGCACGCGCGCGCTGGAGTTCGCGCATCGCGTGGGCATTACGCACCGCGACATCAAGCCGGCCAACATCCTTTACGCCGGCGGGTCGGACGTGAAGATCACCGATTTCGGCGCGGCGCTAATCGCCACCGCCGAAACGACGCAGATCGCGGCGATCGGGTCGCCGGCCTACATGTCGCCGCAGCAGGTCAAGGAGCACCCGCTCGATCACCGCACCGACATCTACTCGATGGGCGTGGTGATGTACCACCTGCTCACCGGCCGGTTGCCGTTCCAGGCAAGCAACAACTTCAGCCTCATCTACCAGATCACCACCATGGACCCGCCGCTGCCCGCGTCGATCCGGCCGGAGATCCCGGCGCGCGTGGAGGCGATCGTGATGCGCGCGATGGCGCGCGAGCACGACGACCGCTACCCCGACTGGGAGGCCTTTTCGAACGACCTGGCCGAAGCCTTCCGCAGCGAGTATTTCAACGCGCAGCAGTCCGGCTTCGCGGACACCGACAAGTTCGAGACGCTGCGCCGCCTCGCATTCTTCGAGAATTTCACCGATGCCGAGCTCTGGGAAGTGGCGAACATGTCCTCCTGGCGCAGCGCCGGCCAGGGCGAAGTACTGATGCGCGAAGGCGAGCCGGGCAACTTCTTCTGCATCCTCGCCGATGGCGAGGTCAAGGTGACCAAGCGCGGCAAGCTGCTGAACCTCTTGCGCACCGGCGAAGCGTTTGGCGAGATGGCGTATCTCTCGAAGTCCGCGCCGGTCCGCGTGGCCGACGTGACGGTCATGGGGGAGGCCAAGATCATCTCCGTGCCCACCCCGAACCTCGAGCAGGCCTCCGACGCCTGCCGCCACAAGTTCGACCGGGCGTTCATGGAGATCCTCGTCGAGCGCCTCACGATGGCCAACATCCGCCTTTCCGGCGTGTAGTCCAGCGGACGGCATGTCCGACGAAGCCACACCGCAGGCCCTTCCCGACCGGATCGGGAAGTATCCCGTGCTCAGCAAGCTCGGCGAAGGCGCGACCAGCGAGGTCTACCTGTGCCACGACCCGTTCAACGACCGGGACGTGGCCGTGAAGCGCATTTTTCCGGACGCGCTGCGCGACGGCGCGGGCGGCGGCGTGTACCGCAAGCTTTTCCTCGCGGAGGCCTCGCTTGCCGGGAAGCTTTCGCATCCGCACATCGTGGGCATCTACGACGCGGTCATCGAGCAGAACTCCGGCTACATCGTGATGGAGTATGTCGGCGGCGGAACGCTCGAGCCGCACACCTCGGTGGACAACCTGCTGCCGATCGACAAGATCGTGGAGATCGTCTTCAAGTGCACGCGGGCGCTCTCGTATGCGAACCAGCTCGGCGTCACGCACCGCGACATCAAGCCCGGCAACATCCTCATGTCGGGGCCGACCGACATCAAGATTTCGGATTTCGGCCTGGCGTTGTCGTCGGGCATCGACACCACGCAAGTCACGGGCGTGGGGTCACCGGCCTACATGTCGCCCGAGCAGATCCGCGAGCAGCCGCTCTCCCAGCAGACCGATATCTATTCGCTCGGGGTGGTGATGTACCAGTTGCTGACCGGCCAGCTGCCTTACCAGGCTTCGAACAGTTTCAGCATGATCTACCAGATCACCACCACGGACCCGGCGCCGCCCTCGACGATGCGCGACGGGATTCCGATGTCGGTCGACCGCATCGTGCGCAAGGCCATGCAGAAGGACCAGGCCCGCCGTTACCAGACGTGGGAGGACTTCGCCAGGGACCTCGCGGATGCTTTCCGCGCGGAAAGCCTTTCGCGCAAGAGCGAGGAGTTCGCCGACAGCGAGAAATTCAACGCGCTGCGCTCGATCGGGTTCTTTCGCCACTTCTCCGACCCGGAGCTATGGGAGGTGGTGAACATCGGGAGCTGGGAGAAAGTCCCGGCCGGCACCACGCTGATGCGCGAGGGCGACGCGGGCGACCATTTCTGCATGCTCGTTTCGGGCGAGGTCAAGGTCACCAAGAACAAGAAACTGCTCAACGTCCTCGGTGCGGGGGAATGCTTCGGCGAGATGGCCTATCTCTCCGAAACATCCAAGGCGCGCGGCGCGAGCATCGCTTCGAATGGCGAATCGCGCCTGGTGCGCATCAAGGTCGCGGACCTGCTCAATGCGAGCGAGACCTGCCGGCTCAAGTTCGACCGGGCTTTCATCGGCATCCTGGTGGAGCGCCTGAACCTCGCGAATACGCGTCTCACCAGCGCCTGAGCGAACGCCCGGACTCGTAGAGGGGCTTGCCGCCCTGTTGGGAGTAAATGAACTTGTCCGGGTCGGTACGGCCTGTCGGTACGGCCTGTCGGTACGGCCTTGCCACCTGCTGCGTTTTCGTTCACGATTGCATTACAAATGTATTTCAAAGGATACTCGTGAAAACTGCTGCCATTCCTGCGGTCCGCGTTTCGCCTGAACTGCGTCAAGCGGCCGAAGAGGTTCTTCAGTCCGGCGAGACCTTGTCCGGATTCGTCGAGGATGCGGTGCGCCGTAATGTCGAGTTTCGCCATGCCCAGAAGGCATTCATCGAGCGCGGATTGGCATCGGGCCTGGCCGCCAGAAAGTCGGGCGCATATGTCTCGGCGGCTGCGGTACTGGGCAAGCTCGCGCGGCGGCTGGACAAGGCGCGCAAGGGTCGCACCGGCCGGGCGGGTGCCACAGCGGCGGCATGAACCGGTTCAAGGTCCGCTTTACTCCGGAAGCGGAAGCGGACCTACTGCGCCTGTTCGATTTTCTTCTGGCGCAGGACGCCGCAGCAGCCGAAAAGGGCCGGACGGCGGTCGCGAAGGCGATCGAGCTGCTCGAGGTGTTTCCGTTTTCATGCCGCAAGGCCCTGGGCGGTGACGGCAACCCGTTCCTGCGCGAACTCATCATTCCCTTCGGCGGGTCCGGCTATGTGGCGCTGTTCGAGATCGAGAACCGAGAGACTGTCACTCTCCTCGCCATCCGCCACCAGAGGGAAGAGGACTACCACTGAGGCGCCGGCGCAGCGCCTGAGCGTCCGTTACTCGGCGGTGCGCGCGACTAAGCCGGCTGCTTCGCGACGATGGGCTCGAGCAGCTTCTGCAGTTCGCCCGCCTGGTGCATCTCGCGCAGGATGTCGGATCCGCCGACGAACTCCCCGTTGACGTAGAGCTGCGGGATGGTCGGCCAGTTTGCAAACTGCTTGATGCCTTGCCGGATCTCAGGCTCTTCGAGTACGTTGACCGTGAACACGCTCTTCAGGCCGCAAGCGCCGAGGATCTGGATCGCCGCCTGCGAGAAGCCGCACTGCGGGAACTGCGGAGTGCCTTTCATGTACAGGACTACCGGATTTCCGGTGACTTGGTTTTTGATGACTTGCTGGACGTCCATGGTCGCCTCGTTGATTTGGCCGGGCACGAAGCCCCGCTGATTACTTGATCAAATTACTCAAGATTGTACTGACCGACACTGATGCGTGCAATACCTTGCAGATCGGGGCGCGATGAAACCGATTCAAGGCCGGCCTCGGTCATCAGCCTGCAAATCTCTTCATGCTGTCCCTGGCCATGCTCAAGAGCGAGCCACCCGCCACGGTTGAGATGCACGGTGGAGAACGCGACGATTTGACGAATATCGTCGAGGCCGTCCGGCCCGCCTGCCAGGGCGGCGCGGGGCTCGAATCGCAGGTCGCCCTGCCCCAGATGCGCATCCCGGTCCGCTACGTAAGGCGGGTTGGAGACCACGAGATCGAAACGGCGGCGTTCGAGCGGCTCGAACCAGCTTCCCTCGACCAATACGATATCGAGCCGATGACGGTGGGCGTTCGCTCGAGCGACAGCCAGCGCGGCCGGACTCTGTTCGACTGCGGTCACATGCGCGTCCGGCTTCTGGTGCTTGATCGCAAGCGCGACGGCGCCCGATCCGGTGCCGAGATCGAGCACCGTGCCTTTCGTCGGCAGATGCTCCAGCGCGAAATCCACCAGCAGCTCGGTTTCGGGACGGGGGATGAGCACCGCGGGAGTGACGTTGAGGGCTAGGCCATAGAACTCGCGCTCGCCGAGCAGGTAGGCAACCGGTTCGCCTGCGCGCCGGCGCTTGGCGGACTCGAGGAATTCGGATTCGGCTACGGCGTCGAGCACCTGCTCCGGATATGCCGCCAGCGAAGCTCGAGTGAGGCCCGTGGCTTTCACCAGCAGCAGGCGTGCTTCGAGGAGGTCGATGCCGGAGCCGGCGAGTGCCTCGGCGACAGTCAACCCGCGACCCGCCCGCCGGCCTGCTCCTCGGCCAGTTCGGCCAGCTGCTCGGCCTGCAATTCGGTGGACAGCGCATTGACGACGTCGTCGAGCTCGCCGTCCATGATGCGATCGAGCTTGTACAGGGTCAGGTTGATGCGGTGGTCGGTCAGCCGCCCCTGCGGGTAGTTGTAGGTGCGAATCCGCTCCGAGCGGTCGCCCGAGCCGATGAGCGACTTGCGCGTCGCCGCGGTTTTCGCCGACTGCTCGCGCATCTGCTGGTCCTTGATGCGCGCCGCGAGCACGGACAGCGCCTGCGCCTTGTTCTTGTGCTGCGAGCGGCCGTCCTGGCATTCGACCACGATGCCCGTGGGCAGGTGGGTGATGCGCACCGCCGAATCGGTCTTGTTGATGTGCTGGCCGCCGGCGCCCGAGGCGCGGAAGGTGTCGATGCGCATCTCGGCCGGGTTCAGCACGACATCGTCGATCTCGTCGACTTCCGGCATGACGGCGACGGTGCAGGCCGAAGTGTGGATGCGGCCCTGCGCCTCTGTGACGGGCACCCGCTGCACGCGGTGCCCGCCGGACTCGAACTTGAGCTTCGAGTACGCCCCCTGCCCGACGAGCTTGGCGATCACTTCCTTGTAGCCGCCAAGTTCGGAGCCGCTCTCCGAAACGATCTCGACCTGCCATCCCTGGCGCTCGGCAAAGCGCGTGTACATGCGCAGCAGGTCGCCCGCGAACAAGCCGGACTCGTCGCCGCCGGTGCCCGCCCGGATCTCGAGGAAGGTGTTCTTCTCGTCGTTCGGGTCCCTGGGCAGCAGCACCTTCTGCAAGTCCGCGGCGAGGGCTTCCATCCTCTCGCGCGCCGCCTTGAGCTCCTCGTCCGCGAAACTGCGCATTTCCGGGTCGGCGGCCATGTCCTTCGCGGCCTGCGCGTCGCCCTCGGCTTTCTGGTAGTCCGAGTAAAGCCCGACGACCGTCGAGAGCTCGGAATGCTCGCGGGCGAGCTTGCGGAAGCTGTCCATGTCCTTGGCGGCGGATTCTTCCGAGAGCAGGCGGTCGAGCTCCTGCAGCCGGGAGGCGAGCTGCTCGAGCTTTGCGCGAAGCGACGCTTTCATGGGCCGGCCATGGTCGGGTGCGGCACCTGGACCCGCTAACGCCGGATGTTGAACAGGCGCGCGACCAGCCCGTTCAGCGCGCGGCGTTCCTCGCCCTGGGCGTCGTTCAGCGCCTGCGTCGGGGCGTGCATGAGCTTGTTGGTGAGCGCCTGCGAGAGTGACTCGAGGACCTGCTTCGGGTCGTCGCCGCGCGCCAGGAGCCGATGCGCGCGGTCGACCTCGGCCTCGCGCGCCTGCTCGGCCTGCTCGCGCATGGCGCGGATCAGCGGCACGCTTTCCCGCGACGCCATCCAGTGCATGAACTGGCCGACCTGCGTGTCGATGATCGCCTCGGCCTGCTCGACGGCGGAGCGGCGCGCATCGAGGTTGGCCGACACGATGCCGGAGAGGTCATCGATCGTATAGAGGAAGACATCGTCGAGCTCGCCGACTTCGGCTTCGATGTCCCGCGGCACGGCCAGGTCGACCATGAACATCGGCCGGTGCCTGCGCGCCTTGAGCGCGCGCTCCGCGAGACCCTTGCCGAGGATCGGCAGCGAACTCGCCGTGCTCGAAACCACGATGTCGTACTCGTGCAGGTGTTCAGGCAGCGAGCGCAATTCGATCGCGTTCCCGCTGAACCTGTGCGCCAGCGCAGTGGCGCGGTCCAGCGTGCGGTTGGCGACCGTCAATCGCGCGGGTCCCTGGGCGGCGAAATGCGTGGCGCACAGCTCGATCATCTCGCCCGCGCCGATGAAGAGCACGTTCTGCTCGCCGATCGACGGGAAGATCCTCGCGGCGAGTTTCACCGCAGCCGCGGCCATCGACACGCTCTGCGCACCCAGCTGGGTGGTCGTGCGCACTTCTTTCGCGACCGCGAAAGATTTCTGGAACAGCTTGTGCAGCGTGGTGCCAAGCGTGCCCGCGGACTCGGCAGCGCGCACCGCCGCCTTCATCTGGCCGAGGATCTGGGGCTCGCCCAGCACCATCGAGTCCAGGCCCGAGGCGACCCGGAAGGCGTGGCGCACGGCCTCTTCCTGCGGGAGGGTGTACAGGTAGGGCACGAGGTCACCGGCGGGAACCCGGTGGTATTCGGCCAGCCAGTCGGCCGCGACCGCGGGTTCCCCGGCCGACACATAAAGCTCGGTGCGGTTGCACGTCGAAATGATGGCCGCTTCCTTGACCGGGCGCGCGCGCATGAGCTCGCCGGCGGCGTTGGAGAGCGCGTCGGTGGCGAATGCGACCCGCTCGCGAATGGCGAGCGGTGCCGTCTGATGATTGAGGCCCAGGGCGAACAGCGTCATGCGGATCCAGGGGCGGTCGAGGGGGCGGGAAACGCTGCCATGACCGTGAATTATAAGGCAAATCGCCTTCTCTTCCCTGAGCCGGGACGCGCGCTCATGACGAGTTAGCCCTTCTGCATCTGGTCGCAGCCCCTGCGGTCAGTCGACCGTGGTCACACCGTGGCGGATCGCAAACTTTACGAGGCCCGGCATGTCGCCGATCTCGAGCTTTTTCATCATCCGGCTGCGATAGGTATCCACGCTTTTCGGCGAAAGGTTGAGCACCACACCTACTTCGGCACTGGTCCGGCCTTCGACAATCAGCTGCAGCACCTGGCGCTCCCGCGCGCTCAGCTGCAGGAGCGGACTGCCCTTGCGGCGGCGCTCGCGGATATAAAGCTCGAGCGTGTTGCCCGCGATCTTGTGACTCAGGAACCGCCGCCCAGCGTGCACAGCGCGCACTGCATCGATCACCTCGTTACCGGCGGATTCCTTGAGAAGGTAGCCCTGTGCGCCGGCCTCGAACGCCTGATAGACATGCTCGGGGCTCGAATGCATCGACAGCATGAGGATGTGCGCCGAAGGGCAGGCGTCGTGGATCTGACGGGCCACCTCGATGCCGTTCATCCCGGGCATCGCGACATCGATGACCGCGACGTCGAAATCGTTCGACTCCGCGAACGCGATGGCCTCGCGCCCTTCGCCGAAGCTGCCCACGACCCGGATGCCGGGCTGCACCTCCAGCAGGTGGCGAACGCCGTCACGCACCACCGCATGGTCGTCGACCAGCAGGATGCTGATCAGCATGGGTCGGCCGGTACATGCACCAGCACGCGCGTGCCGCCAGTCTCGGGAAACTCGATCTGCAGACAGCCGCCGACTGCCTCGGCGCGCTTGCGCATTTCGGGCAGGCCCCAGCCGCCGCGCCATGCCGAGCGCGCGCCTTCCGGGTTGGAGAACCCGCGTCCGTCATCCTCGATCGAGAGCGACGAGCGGCCAGCCGACTGCCAGGCGCGAATGCAGATGCTCGTCGCGCCGCTATGCTTGACCGCGTTGGTGAGCGCTTCCTGCGCGACGCGAAACAGCGCGAGCTCGACGTTGCGCGGCAGCCTGCGATAGGGCTCGGGCGCATCGACCGTGGTGCGGATACCGGTTTGCTCCTCGAACCGCCTTGCATGGGAATGCAGCGCGGGCACGAGGCCGAAATCCTCCAGCTCCGGGGGGCGCAGGTCCTGCATCACGCCTCGGATCGCGTCGACGGTCTCGTCGACGATCGTACCCATCGATTCGAGGCGCGAGCGCACGAGCGTTCCCGCGGTCGCATGCAGATCCTTCTTCAGGATGTCCAGGCCGATGTTGAGCGCGGTCAGCTTCTGCCCGATAAGGTCGTGCAGCGACGACGCGAGGTCAACTTCTGCCCGATAAGGTCGTGCAGCGACGACGCGAGATTGCGCCTTTCGGATTCCTGCGCATCCACCAGCCGGTAGAGCAGCTGCTTGACGCGCTCCGAATAGCCCTCGAGCTGTTCCTGGGCGTTGCGCCTCTCGTCGACGAGGGAACGGTCGCGTGCGTAAGTCGCGCGCTTCTGGTCCTCGATGTCGGTGCAGGTGCCGAACCACTTGGCGACGGACCCGTCCGCATGGCGCAGCGGCAACGCGGCGCCGAGATGCCAGCGGTACGACGAATCCGATCCCCGGCGGATGCGGTACTCGATCTCGTAGTTCTCGCCGGTCTCGAGCGAACGCTGCCAGCGCGCCTCGCACATCGACCAGTCCTCGGGGTGGATCACGTCCCGCCATCCCCAATCCTCGAGCTCGTCGGCCGTGAGGCGGGTGTACTCGAAAACCCGCCGGTTGAAATAGTCCAGGCCGCCGTCCGCACGCGCGGTCCACACCATGTTCGGGATGCCTTCGGCGATCAGGTGGTAGAGCTCGACGCCCTCGCTCCAGTCCCGCGCGGGCAGGTCGCCCATTCTCAGATGCCGCACCAGTCGCGGATGATCTCTTCATAGATGTCGACCGACTCGCGGATCCTCGACATGCGGCAGTACTCGTCGGTCTGGTGGGCCATGGCCGGCTCGCCCGGCCCGAGGATCACGGTCGGCGCGCCACGCCATTTCTTGAGGAAGTTGCCGGCATCGCTGTTGTAGCTCACGGTGCGCGGTTCGGGTTTCTCGCCCAGCGTCTTCGCGCAGATCGAGAAAACGCGTTGCATCCACTCGTGCTCGGGCTCGGTCCACACGGCAGGCATGTCCTGGAAGACATCGAGCTCGGCCTCGTTGCCAAGCATTTTGCGCAGCCGGCCGAGCACCGCGGCGTGATCCATGCCGACGATGGAGCGCACGTCGACGCCAAGCACGGCTTCGTCGGGCACCGAGTTGATGGTCTGGCCCGCATGGAACGTTCCGACGTTCAGCGAGGGCCCGCCCATGACCGGGTGCGGATGGTCATGGAACTCGAACTGCTCGAGCTTCGCCACAGCATGCGCAGCCTTGTAGATCGCATTCACGCCCAGGTGCGGCATCGAGCCGTGAGCGCTAACGCCGCGGAATTTCGCCCAGAACTTCATCGAGCCCTTGTGGCCGACCGCGGGATAGTTGGAAGTCGGCTCGCCGACGACCATCGCCCCCGCGCGCCCAAGCAGGCCCTCGACCTGGATCATGTGCTTCGAGCCGATGCAGCCCCCCTCCTCCGCCGCGGTCAGCACCAGCACCACCCCGGCGGTCGGCCGCAGGTGCTGCGCGAGGTTCTTCGCGGCGAGCAGGATGCCGGCCACGCCCGCCTTCATGTCGGAGGAGCCGCGGCCGTAGAGCTTGTCGCCGTCGGTTTCGCCCGAAAACGGATCCCGCGTCCAGCGCGCCGCGCCCAGCGGCACGGTGTCGATATGGCCGGTCAGGCACAGGGGCGCTTTCGCGTCGGACCCGCCGAGACGCGCGATGACGCTGGTGCGCTTGTCGGCGTGTTCGTAAAACTCGACCGCGTAGCCCCAGTCCTGCAGGAGGCGGCCGATGCGATGCGCGCACTCCCGCTCGTCGCCCGGCGGATTGATCGTGTCGAGCTGCAGCAGGTCGCGCGTCAGCGCAATTTCGTCAGTGGCATTCATTGCTCGATTCTACCGGCCCGGACATCGCAACACACCAGTCCTGCTGCGTTGGGATCAGACCGCCATCACCTACCCGTACACGACGGTCACCGAAATGACCGGCGAGATGATCAGGACGGTGCTGGAAGACGTCTGCGACAGCCTTTCCAATTCCGATCCGTATTACCAGCAAGGCGGCGATAAGGTGCGCGTCGGCGGCAACCCCGGCATCGCCTGAACTAAATACTGCCATTTTTTGGCCGCACCCCAGGCTGGACACGGCTCTTCTGTCGAAATACTGCCATCGTAATTTGGCGGACACGCCCGCCGCTCTGCGCCGCTATACTCGGCCCAGAGCGGAGAAACGATGGGTTACGCGCACACAATCGGCGGCAACACGTGGGCATTCGCGGATCTCAAGGCGCTGCTCGCCAAGGCCACGCCCCAGCGTTCCGGCGACGCCCTGGCCGGCATTGCGGCCGGCAGTTCGGAAGAGCGCATGGCCGCGCGCATGGCGCTTGCCGAGACCCCGCTTGCGCGCTTCCTCCAGGAGGCAATCGTCCCGTATGAGGATGACGAAGTCACCCGGCTGATCCTCGACACGCACGACAAGGCCGCGTTCGCTCCGGTCTCGCATCTCACGGTCGGCGACTTTCGCGACTGGCTGCTGTCGGACAGCACCGATTCGCCGGTGCTTGCCGCGCTTGCGCCCGGGCTCACGCCCGAAATGGCGGCCGCGGTCTCGAAGCTCATGCGTAACCAGGACCTCGTCACGGTGGCGAGGAAGTGCCGCGTAACGACGCGCTTTCGCAACACGCAGGGGCTCATCGGGCGGCTGGGCATCCGCCTGCAGCCGAACCATCCGACCGACGATGCGAAGGGCATCGCCGCCTCGATGCTCGACGGGCTGCTCTATGGCTGCGGCGACGCGGTGATCGGCATCAATCCTGCGAGCGACGGGCTGCCGGCTTTCATGACGCTGTGGCGGATGATGGACGAGATCATCCGCCGCTTTTCGATCCCGACCCAGTCCTGCGTGCTGACGCATGTCACCAACCAGATCCGGGGCATCGAGGCCGGCGCCCCGCTGGACCTCGTGTTCCAGTCGGTGGCCGGCACGCAGAAGGCCAACGAGAGCTTCGGCATCGACCTCGCAGTGCTCAACGAGGCTCGCGACGCGGCGCTGTCGCTCAAGCGCGGCACGCTGGGCGACAACGTGATGTATTTCGAGACCGGCCAGGGCAGTGCGCTCTCCGCGAATGCGCATCACGGCGTCGACCAGCAGACGCTGGAGGCGCGTGCCTATGGCGTCGCCCGGCATTTCAAGCCCTTGCTGACGAACTCTGTCGTGGGCTTCATCGGGCCGGAATACCTCTACGACGGCAAGCAGATCATCCGTGCGGGGCTGGAAGACCACTTCTGCGGCAAGCTGCTCGGCGTCCCGCTCGGAGTCGACGTCTGCTACACCAACCACGCCGAGGCCGACCAGGACGACATGGACACCCTGCTCACGCTGCTCGGCGTGGCGGGGGTGACCTTCATCATGGGCGTGCCGGGCTCGGACGACGTGATGCTCAACTACCAGAGCACGTCCTTTCACGACGCGCTGTACCTGCGCAACGTGCTCGGCCTCAAGCGCGCGCCGGAATTCGAAGCGTGGCTGGAAAAGATGCAGCTCATCGACGCCTCGGGACGCCTGCTTCCCCATGCGAGCGGCAGCCGGTTGCTTGCCGCCACGAACGATCTCGAGACACCGTGAGCGCGGACCCGCCGGTCACCGCGAATCCGTGGACGCACCTGCGCAGCCATACGCCCGCCCGCATCGCGCTGGGCCGCGCCGGCCCCGCGCTGCCGACTCGGGAGATCCTGGCATTCGGCGTTGCACATGCACGGGCGCGCGACGCGGTCCATCAGGCGCTCGACGTGGATGCCCTCGAGGAGCAGTTGCGCGCCGACGGTTACGCGCCTCTGCGCGCGCAAAGCGCCGCGCCCGACCGCGCCACCTTCCTCACGCGTCCGGATTTGGGGCGGCGGCTCGACGAAAAAAGCATCCGTGGCCTGGTTGCTCCCCACCGCGCGCCGGAGGTCCTCGTCGCAATTGAAGATGGTCTCTCGGCAGTGGCCACGCAGAGGCACGCCGCAACGCTGCTGGCTGCCTTGCGTGCGCTGGCGCCGCAACGATGGTCGACGCTTCCCATCGTGATCGCGCTGCAGGGCCGGGTCGCTCTGGGAGATGCGATCGGTGAGCGGCTGGGCGCGAAGCTCCGCTCTGGGAGACGCGATCGGTGAGCGGCTGGGCGCGAAGCTCGTCGTGGTCATGATCGGCGAGCGCCCGGGCCTGTCCTCCCCGGACAGCCTGGGGCTCTACGTGACGCACGCCCCACGCGCCGGGCGCACGGACGCAGAGCGCAACTGCATCTCCAATGTCCGCCCGGAAGGACTGGGCTACGCGGCAGCCGCAGCGAAGCTCGACTGGCTGGTGGCCGAATCATTGCGCCGCGGCCTCAGCGGAGTCTCGTTAAAGGACGAGAGCGGCGTAACTTATCTCAATAAATTTCTATAATTGACATATCTACTACCCGGAAAATGGCTACAGCAGCCGACTTTGCAATTAATTCTGATAGATTCTTTTTCGACGCTCTGATCCGGCGGCGCGTACGTGAGTGCGGACACGGTGTTCGTAAGCCATCCCCGCAAAGAGACTAACCGTTGGCGGCGTGCGAATCGGCGGACAGCCAGTTCTTTGCGACCAGAAGATTCAAGGCAAGCTTGATCTGCCGCGGTGAAAACTGTTGCTTGCGCTCACCCCACGCATACACTCGCGCGACCACGTCGTCCGACGTCCGCATGTTCTCGCGGGCTATCCAGTGCACTGTCGACAGCAGTTCCAGCCCGAACGGGGTTTCGAACCCCTGAACCAGTTCCGCGACCCGCTCGAAGCGGGCATGGGTGCCTGGATGCTGCGCGAGGAACGCCTCTGCATCCTCGACGGCTCCCGGCACCAACGCCAGCTCCTTGTCCGGTGCGTCTCCGCCATCTGAATAGCCGGATATGAAATAGCCATCGATATCGCGCAACACGTGCCGCAGGTTCTCTGCGTAAGGCCCATACGAAGCCTGCACATAGCGCAACCTCAACGGCTGCCCGGCTTCCTGCATGAAGTACATGAGCTTGTGCACTTCCAGCAGCGTCACGAACGGGTCCAGCAGCCCGCCCAGGTAGCGTCGCATCAGGCCGACCAGCGCGGCCCGACCCTCGGTCATGTTGGGTACTTTGCCCGTGCGCTTCGCCATCCGCGAGTCGGCGGAATCGTAAGGTTCGAACACTGTCACGCTGACGCCCTCCAGCGCACCCAAGGCGGCATTGATGCGCGGCCGGACTTCGGCCCAGTCCAATCCGCCAAGGCCAGCGCCGAGCGGAGGCACCGCGATGGACCGGATGCCGCGCTGACGGATTTCGTCGGCAAGTGCCTTCAGCCCCGCGTCGATATCTTCTATGCGACTCTTGCCACGCCAGTGGCGTTTTGTCGGGAAGTTGATGATGTACTTCGGGTTGTCTAGAAACTCGGTCTCGAACACGAACATCCGCCCGGGTTGGACCTCATCGCGTGCGCACGCTGCTTTATAGGCTTTGAAATTCTCGGGGAAGGCGTTCTTGAACAGAAGCGCGACGCCTCGCCCCATGATGCCGACGCAATTGACCGTATTGACGAGCGCTTCTGAGTCCGCCCGTAGAATGTCCCCGGTCTTGAATTCGATCATCGTCGGCTCCCCCCTGTTAATAGTACCAGTCCCTACGGATCTCGACGACAGGCCTATGCCCCGCTCCGTCCATAGTGTTCGCGACTTGCTGCGCAACCTCCCTAGATAACACACCAATGCGCTCGATCAATTGCCATGGGAATGACTGGTGCATCAGGAATTCCGCCTGCTTGCCTTCCTTGACATTGGCCGAACGAAAGTCCGGCGATTCAACCGCGGGCCAGTCCACCTCGCCAAGTTGCTCCGCTTGCGCACGGAACTGCGTGTAAGCAGCACCCGCGTTCGACAATGAGAACGCCCATTTGCGTCCGCCGGCGTTGGCCCAGACTATCGCTCGATGCAGATCCGACTCCAGATGCACGATGGGTCCCTGTCCGCCGCGATAGGCAAGCTCCGGATGGTTCGCGCAATGGATCACGTAGAGCATGATGGAGCGCGGGCAGAAGTAGAACGGCACGTACTCGCCAACATGATCGCCCGGGTGGCAGTCCACCGGGAGTGAAAGACGTCGAGCTTTAATCCCGCCCATACCAATTGTCGTGCCTGGGTTTCCGCGTCCAATCACCACGGCGTCGGACCACAGGCAGGTATCGGCGATGATCGATGCCAAACGGTCCGCGTGGACGATATGGAAGATCTTCGGCTGAGCGGGTGGCGGAGGCATGGTCGAGAGTTAGTCTAGCCCATCAGAGATTCCAAACTGCCAGCAACCGCTCTGCGAAGTCGCGCCGGACTCGTCCCCCTCGCAGCAGCCTCTTACGCGAGTCCCGTCCCAGTTTCCTGGCTAACGTTTTCAACGAAATTCGCCGGCGGACTGGGACTTCGAGATATACGTAGGTCAGTTTTCTATTCTTGCGACGCCACTTCCTCGTGTAAATCACGCTCCCTGGTGGCGATACCAGCGTGCGTCTGCCGGTTTCATCGACAATCTGTACCACCTTGTCGCGACGGTTGAAAGGGCACACTCCGCTCCACCCGAACGCTTGGAGTACGAACTGCTTCTTATTCGACACTCGCTTTGCCGCAATTGTTCGCCCGGATTCCAGCGGATCTTCGCTGCCCTCAGGAGGATCTTCCATGACGAGCTGAGCAAGTAGTACCGGGCGAATGTCCTTAGCTGCCCCGCCTCTCTCCGCCCTCTTCCGTCTCCGACCGGCATCAGTGAAGCGCGGTGGGCGATAGATCTTCGTCGACTGCTTCAGTTCCTCGGGACCGAGTTCGTCGAGGCAAAGGCCACGAACAAACGCGGTTGCCGCGGCAATCATGCCTCGATTGGTTACGGTCATTACGGCCTCAATCAACGTTCCTGCAGAATGTGTGGACACATTCGTAGAACCGATGAATGCCCTATCCCCGAGCACAAAAACCTTGGCATGAAGGTTTCGTACGCTGAAGATTCGAACCCCTTTGTTGGCCAACTTCGACAACTCAGCAGGACATGTCTGACCGCATTTCACCGCACCGTCGCTGGCATCGACAACCACAGCTCCGCGATCAGGGGTTGCGTGAGCCAGACTGTCTCAACCTCGAATCGCACATCGATCTTGATGGCGCCGCTCTCTGCCTGATAGATCAGGAACTGGGACTTCCTGGGCGCTTCGCTCATCCCTTGCTCCCGATGATCTCCCCCCGCAGATCGTCGGCCTCCTTCTCCAGTGCCAGGATGGCGGCGCTGATCTGCGCAAGTGCCCTTAGCGAATACGGCTTGTAGTCGGTGATCCAGGTAGGCGGGGCTTGTTCCATGTATCTCTAGACGCGATCGTAGAGAGAGGCGGCTTTCCAAAAACGGAAACTAAACTAGCACGATAGCCGCTCAGGAAGCCGGTCTTCGGAACTAAAGTTCAACAATCTACTTCGGATCCGAGGCCAGCTTTCCCCCATTCGCCCAATCGGATTTCTTCACGTCCTCGAAGATCACGTCGACCGATTCCGGGGTGCATTTCAGGGTGCGCACCGCATCGGCGGTGACCGCCACAGCGAATTCGCGCTTTTGCTCGGTGGTGCGGCCTTCGAACAGACTTACATGGATCAGCGGCATTCCATTTCTCCTTTGATGGTTTAGGCGGGGAAGGCAAACGTGATACTTTCACCTCGTCGCGATCTTACCTGCTTGCGGCGTCCTGCGACCTTCGACCCCAGGTACAAGCCATGTACACGCCCTTCGATCTCTCCGGAAAAGTTGCGCTGGTCACCGGCGGCAACAGCGGCATCGGGCTGGGGATGGCGCTCGCCGTTGCGCAGGCCGGCGCCGACGTCGCGATCTGGGGCACCAACGCGAAGAAAAACGAGGCGGCGCGCACCGCGCTCGGCAAGAGCGGTCGCAGGATCGTCGCCCTGCAATGCGATGTGGGCGACGAAAAAGCGGTCGACGCCGCAATGGCGGAGACGCTCTCCTCGCTGGGACGCATCGACGCGTGCTTCGCGAACGCCGGCGTGAGCGGCCGCAGCACCGCGTCGTTCATGGAAATGACCTCCGAGGAGTGGCATCGCGTGCTGCGGGTCAACCTGCACGGCGCTTTCTACACGCTTCGATCCGCCGCCCGGCATATGACGGCGCGGGGAGGTGGAGGCGTGCTGGTCGGCACGGCCTCGCTGGCTGCAATAGAGGGCGCTGCACGCAGCGAGCATTACGCGGCGACCAAGGGCGGCCTGATCTCGATGATGCGCGGGCTTGCGGTCGAGCTTGCGCGCCACAAGATCCGCGCGCACTCGATCCTGCCGGGCTGGATCGAAACCAACATGACCGCCAATGCGGTGGGCAACGAGAAGTTCCGCAACAACGTGCTGCCGCGCATCCCCGCTCGGCGCTGGGGCACTGGCGACGATTTCGGCGGTATCGGCGTGTACCTGATGAGCGACGCGGCGGGCTATCACACCGGCGACACCTTCGTGATCGACGGCGGCTATTCACTTTTCTAGGCGCACCATGACCCTGCTCTACCTATCGGAGGCCGATGTCGCCGGCGCGGCGCTGCCGCTGGACCGGCTGCGCGAGATCGTGGCCGGCGCCTTTGCGGCGCAGGCGCGCGGGACTGCCGAAGCCGCGGCGAAGTCGGTGCTGAACATCGGCCCGGGCCACGTTTTCCAGGCCAAGCCCGCGCTGCTGCGCGAAGCCGGCCTGGCGGGGATGAAGTGGTTCGGCCTCGTGCCGAGCGCGCAGACCAGCGGCCCGACCGTTTCGAGCATCATCGTGCTCGCGGACGTGAAGACCGGTGCGACGCTCGCGGTCATGGGCGGCAACTGGATCACCGCCACGCGCACGGCCGCCATGAGCGCAATCGCGGCTCAGGCGCTGGCCCGGCCGGATTCCACTTCGATCGGGTTCATCGGCGGCGGCGTGCAGGGACACAGCCATCTCGATGCGCTGCGGCTGGTGCTTCCGAACCTTCGGCGGGCCGTGGTCTATAGCCGCACGCAGGCAAGCGCCTCCCGCCTGGCGCAGGCGGCACATGCTTTGGGCATGGAAGCCCGCACCACGCGCGAGCCTCGCGAGGCGGTCGAAGATCTCGATGTGGTCGTCACCACCGTACCCGAAGGCGGGTCGCTGGAGTTCCTCGATACGGCCTGGCTGGCGCCCGGCGCATTCGCATCCGCAGTGGACCTCGCGCGCTCGTGGAAACGCGAGTCGCTCAGGAGCGTGGATTTTCTCGCCACGGACGAGCACGAGCAGAGCCGCGTGATGGCGAAGATCGGGCGCATGAATTTCGCCGGTGCTTATGACGCGGATCTGGCGGACCTCACCTCCGGCGCCCTCCAGGGCCGGACGTCCAGCGCTCAGCGCACGATGTTCGCGTTCTCCGGCCATGCACTGGCCGATCTCGCCGCGGCGCAGGTCGTCTACGAGATCGCAATGCGCGACGGCCTGGGCGTGAAGCTGCCCCAGTAAGCGCGGTGCCCGGCCTCGCGCCGGGCGCGCGCCTGAAAAGCGCGCTCAGCTCGTTGATTGCGCGCTGAGCACCGGCCGCTTGGCCAGCAGGAAGAACAGCGTCCCCACGCCGGCCATGATCGCGAGCGTGGTGAACCCCGCGCGATAGTTTCCGGTGAGGTCCGCGAACACGCCGGCCACGATCGGACCGCCGATCTGCCCGACCACGATGATCATGGCCGAAAGCCCGAGGATCATGCCGATCGAGCGGCGGCCGAAATAATCCGCGCGAATGGCCTGCATGAAAGGCCCGCGCAATCCCCACGCCCCGCCGTGGAGAATGGCGAAAGCCACGAGCATCAGCGCGCCATTTGCGTAGGTCAGCATCAGAAGGCCGCTCGAGTGCATGACCATGCACAGGGCGGCCACGTAGCGCTTCTCGAAACGGTCGCCGATCGCCCAGCCGACGAGCACGCCGCCGACCTGCGCAATGGTCATGAGCGTAATGACCAGCGATGCCTGCCCGAGCGTGTAGCCCAGCCCTTCCTTCATGTGTGTGATCGCGTGCACGCTGACTGCATAGACCACGAGCAGCGCGAACCCGTGACCGAACGACAGCAGCCAGAACGCGCTCGTGCGCAACGCCTGCCGCGCAGTGAACTCGGGCTGTCCCGGCTCTTCGGCAACACCGGCGACCTTCGGGGCCGGCGGCAGGCCGTCGATCGTTTCGCCGACATCCTCGGGCCTGCGGCGAAAAACGCGCGCAAGCGGCCAGCCGACGACGATCGCCAGCACACCCGAACCGAACGCGGTCGGCCTCCACCCCCAGGTCTGCATCGCCCAGGCCACGATCGGCACGAATACGCCTCCGAGGGCCAAACCCAGCGAAACAGCCGCGAGAGCGCGCGCACGCGACTTGTCGAACCAGTGGATGATCGCGACATTGATCGGGAAGAATCCGCACAGGCTCGCGCCGAGCGCGATCACCAGGAACGCGCCGTAGAATCCGGGCAGCGACTGGATCTGGCTGAGCAGCATGAAGCCTATGCCGAAAGTCACGATCCCGATGCGGATCATGCCTTGCGGGCCAAAGCGGTCGATGATCCAGCCAAGCACCGGTCCGAGGACCGCCGCTTCCATCGGTTGCAGCGTCGCGGCCACCGAAAGCGAAGTCTTGGACCAGCCGAATTCCTCGCGCAGCATCGCGAAATAAGCGCCGAATGCCTGGTGCAGCAGGCCTGCCTGCAGGAACTGGATGCCTCCGCCCGAGGCAACCATTCGCCAGCCGTAGAAAATCTTCATGGGATGATGGCAGGATAGCGCAGGGGATGCCGCCCGCGGCCGCAGGTTCACTTCCCCCGCGCCTTCGAACCGACCACAACCGCCAAAGGAGCACTCCGATGGAAGAATCGAGGACCCGGATCACCATCCTGACAAGCACCTACCGTATCAAGGGATTCATCGACCTGCTGCCGGGGGCCCGCCTCACGGACTACATCGTCGAGGCCAAGAGCTTCGTCGCAGTCACCGATGCCGAAGTCTGGGAGTTGGCGATTGGCGGGCGCCAGGTGCTCACGGCGGCGTTCATCGACGTCAACAAGGAGCACATCCAGATCGTCATGCCGGGCTGATCCGACACGCCGTTTCACTCGCGCAAACGCAGGGTCGCCTCGCGCGAAGTTCTGTTACCTTACCGCCTCCATCGGCAGACCCCTCCCAGAATGAGCAACCTACAGGATCGATTGCGCGCGCTCGGCCCCGATGCGCTAAGGAACATCCGGCGCGGCATCGAGAAAGAGAGCCTGCGGGTGCGTCCCGACGGCGTGCTCGCATCCGATCCGCATCCCGCCGGGCTGGGCTCCGCGCTCACCCATCCACACATCACCACGGATTTCAGCGAATCGCAGCTCGAGCTGATCACCGGCGTCCACACCGGCATCGAAGCCTGCCTCGATGAGCTCACCCGCATCCACCAGGTGGTCTTCTCGAGGATCGGCGAGGAGATGCTCTGGTGCGCGAGCATGCCGTGCGGCCTGCCGGCCGACAACGCGATTCCCATCGGCCGCTATGGGAACTCGAACGTCGGGCGCGCGAAAACCGTTTACCGGATCGGCCTCTCGCATCGCTATGGCCGACGGATGCAGACGATCTCCGGCATCCACTACAACTTTTCGCTTCCGGCAATCGAACAGCCGAACGAGGCCTATTTCTCGCTGATCCGCAATTTCCGCCGCCATTCGTGGCTGCTGCTCTACCTGTTCGGGGCATCGCCCGCGGTGTGTTCGAGTTTTGTCGAGGGCCGCCAGCACGAGCTCGAGGAGCTCAGGCGCGGCACGATGTACCGGCCCGGCGCGACTTCGCTGCGCATGGGCCCCCTGGGATACCAGAGCGACGCGCAAGCTTCGCTCGCGGTGAGCCACAACTGCCTCGAAAGCTATGGGGCGTCGCTCCAGGAAGCGCTGACGAAACCGTATCCGGCTTACGAGGCGATCGGCATCCGCGAGCGGGGCGCCACGGGCGAAGGCGTCGAAAGCTATCGGCAGCTCGCCACCACGCTCCTGCAGATCGAAAACGAGTTCTACGGAACGATCCGTCCGAAGCGAGTGATCCGGCAGGGCGAGCGCCCCCTGCACGCACTTCGCGAGCGCGGAGTCGAGTATGTCGAGGTGCGCCTCATGGACCTCAACCCGTTCGAGCCGATCGGGATCGACGCGGCGACGATCAGGCTGCTCGATGTCTTCCTGCTGCATTGCCTGCTAAGCGAAAGCAAGCTCGATACGCCGGCCGAGATCGCGGCCAACGCTCGCAACCAGCATCGGGTGGCGGCCCGCGGCCGCGAATCGGGCCTGCGGCTCGAGCGCAACGGCGACAAGGTCACGCTGCCCGAATGGGGCGCCGAGATTCTGGAGGCCTCCGATGTGATTGCCGACGCGCTCGACGGCGCGCATGGCACCAAGGCGTATTCCGAGGCGCTCGCGAAAGCGAAATCGTCGTTGCGCGACCCCTCCCCGCTGCCTTCCGCGCGCGTGCTCGAGGCGATGGCCGAGGACAACGACTCCTATGTGCGCTTCGTGCTGCGGCAGTCGCGGCAACACCTTGCGACGATCAATGCGAAGCCGCTTTCCGCGGAGGACGACGCGCGTTTCGCGCAGATGGCCGAGACCTCGATCGCCGAGCAGCGCCAGATCGAGGCCTCCGACAGCCTGCCTTTCGAGATCTTCAGGCAGCGCTACCTCTCGCCGGAGCGGCTAGGGCTCTAGAAACTGCGCGGCTTGCCGCTCAGACGATGCCGCGCGAGTGTAAGCCCGCAATCGCCTCTTCGCCGTAGCCGAGCGACTGCAGGATCCGGTCGGTATGCTCGCCAAGCAGCGGCGCACGCTGGCGCACCCCGCCCTCGGTCCGCGACATCGTAATCGGTACCCGTCCCACCGGTGCGGGAGCCGGCAGGCCCGGGTAATCGAGGGATTGGAACAGGCCGAGCGCGTCGACTTGCGGATGATCGAGCGCCGCCTGCGCATTGAGCACCGGGCCGCTCGGGATCTTCGCTTCGCCGAGGATCGCGATCGCCTGGTCGGTGCTGCGTCCTTCGCACCACCTGCGCATGCGCTCATCGATGGCGTCGCAGTTCTCGCCGCGCGAAAGGTCGTTCGAGTAGCGCGGATCGGCGAGCCATTCGGGTTCGCCCATGAGCCGGGCCCAGCGCTCGTACAGCGGCTGGCCGACGACCTGGCAGAGCAGCCAGCCGTCGCGGGTGCGATAGACGTTGACCGGCGCCGCGGCCTGCCCGCGGTTGCCGGTCGGCACGCGATCCTTGCGGATGACGGCCTGCTCGATCAGGTACGAATTCATGAAGGTGAGCGCGGTGCCGAGGAGCGAGCCCTTGACGTGCTGGCCCTTGCCGCTGCGCGAGCGCTCCATCAGCGCGGCCATCGTGCCGAAGGCGCAATGCAGCGCGGTGCCGAAGTCGACCCAGTTCACCTGCGCGCGGTACGGCTGGTCCGGCTCGCCGGTCATGAAGACCGCGCCCGACATCGCCTGGCCGACGCCGTCGAACCCGACGTTGCGCGCCATCGGGCCGCTCGAACCGTACGCTGAGCTGGTCGTGACGATGATGTCCAGCTTCACGGCGCTCAGGGCCGCGTAATCCAGGCCCATGGCCACGAGGCTCTGGTCCGGCAGGTTGGCGACCACCACATCCGCGGTGCGAACGAGCTTGTGCACGATCTCGCGGCCTTCGGTCGCCATCGGGTCGACCGTGAGCGAGAGCTTGTTGCGGTTCATCTGCAGGAAGAGGCTGCCTTCGCCACCCGAACCGACCGGCGCGACAAAACGGTCTTCGCTGCCCTCGCGCTTTTCGATGCGGATGACTTCCGCGCCGTATTCCGCAAGCAGTGCCGCGCAGTAGGGGCCTGCGATGTAGCGCCCGAAATCGAGCACGCGGATGCCCTCGAGGAGCGCGCTCATCGCGTGCGCTCATCGCGTGAGGGGCACCTTACCCGCCGAGGTCGGTGATCTTCTTGCGGGCGAGCTCGACGTAGACCCCACGGGGGAACTGCTCGATATAGAGCTCGATTTCCTCGGGGTCGTCGCTGTCCTTCACCTCGCGCCAGAATTCCATCTCGGCTTCGTTGCCCTGCTGCTGGGCAGGCGCCGCGCTCGGCCGCGCAGGCGCGGCCGCGGGCGGCGGTGCCGCGACGATCACTTCGTTCGGATCCTCGGGAGGCTTGCCTTCGAGGATGCGCTGGAGCGAAGCGGCAAAACTTTTCGCGGTCTGGTAGCGGTGCTCGGGGTCTTTGGAAAGTGCACGCGCGACCACACGGTCGATGACTGGCGGGATCTGCACGAGCTTCGAGGGCCAGACCGGATCGTCCTGGATGATCTTCTTTGCCAGCGCCCACTGGGTGCCTTCGAACGGCTTCTGGCCGGTGAGGAACTGGTACAGGATGATGCCGGCCGAAAAGATGTCTGTGCGGCGGTCGATTGCCTGCCCCTGGATCTGCTCCGGGGACATGTACGAAGGCGTGCCCACCACGGCCCCGGTCTGCGTCGCTTCGCCGGCCGAGGCGCCGTCGGGGTCGACGACGCGCGCCACCCCGAAGTCCGTGAGCTTCGCGTGCCCTTCGGCATCGACCATTACGTTGGCTGGCTTGATGTCGCGGTGGATGATGCCCGCTTCATGCGCGAAATCGAGCGCGTCGAGCAGTTCGGACATGAGGCGAAACGCAGTCTTGATGTCGAAACGCTGGTTCGCATCGAAGAAGTCCTTGAGCTCCTTGCCCTGGATGTATTCCATGACGATGTACGCGACATCGCCTTCGGAGCCGAAGTCGTACACCTGGACGATGTTGCGGTGGTTGAGCCTGGCGACCGCGCGCACTTCCCGCTCGAACCGCTTGGAGTACATGCGCGCCATTTCCTCGTCGAGCTGCTTGACGAGGATGGTCTTGATGGCCACCCGTCGGTTCAGCCCCGGATCGAGGCCGTCATAGACCAGCCCCATGGCGCCCTTACCGAGGACACCCTTGATCTGGTAGCGGCCGAGCGATGTGAGCTGTTCCATGGGGGTGTTCCGAAAGCCCTTCCTACCGATTGCCTACCGATACCACACGAGAATCTGGTGGCCAAGGGCGGAATCGAACCACCGACACACGGATTTTCAATCCGCTGCTCTACCGACTGAGCTACTTGGCCGTACTGAACGCCGCGGAGAACTCCGCTCGCGTTGCGCAAGGGTGCGGATTATAAAGGGAAAATGCACAGGCCACAAAAGAAAAAGGCGCCTGATTCGGCGCCTTAAAGGACAAGCTGCTGTCCAAGGAGGGAGACACGTCCGACGCTGCAAGACAGGATCGAGCAGCGCCACACGGTCAAAGGGAAGACTATTCGAATCGCCTTAAGGATGCCTTGCGAGAGTCTTTCAATTTCCTGACTATCTGCTTCCGCAGACGATGCCCGCAGCAGGATTCGTAGACAAAGCAGGTGCTTCGTTTCCACATTTCGCTCTGCGAACGGGACAAAAGAAAAGGGGCGCCGAGGCGCCCCTTTTCGCATGCACTCCGCCTTTGCGGGCGAATTACATGTCCATGCCACCCATGCCGCCCATGCCACCCATGCCGCCGCCCATGCCACCCATGCCGCCGCCCATGTCGCCGCCTTTCTTGTCTTCGACAAGCTCGGCGACCATCGCATCGGTCGTCAGCATCAGGCCTGCAACGGAGGCCGCGTTCTGCAGCGCGGTGCGCGCCACTTTGGTCGGATCGATCACGCCCATCTCCACCAGGTCACCGTATTCGCCGGTCTGCGCGTTGTAGCCGTAGTTGCCCTTGCCTTCGGCAACCTTGTTCATCACCACCGAGGGCTCTGCGCCCGCATTGGCGACGATCTGGCGCAGGGGCTCTTCCAGGGCGCGCATCACGATCTTGATGCCGCATTCCTGGTCGTGGTTGTCGCCTTTGAGCTTGCCGAGCGAAGACCTCGCGCGGATCAGCGCAACGCCGCCGCCGGGCACGACGCCCTCTTCCACCGCGGCGCGGGTCGCATGCAGTGCGTCCTCGACACGGGCCTTCTTCTCTTTCATCTCGACTTCGGTCGCGGCACCGACTTTGATCACCGCAACGCCGCCGGCCAGCTTGGCGACCCGCTCCTGCAGCTTCTCGCGGTCGTAGTCGCTGGTGGCTTCCTCGATCTGCACGCGGATCTGCTTGACGCGCGCTTCGATCGCCTTCTTCTCGCCGGCGCCGTCGATCAGCGTCGTGTTCTCCTTGCCCACCTCGACTTTCTTGGCGTGTCCGAGGTCCTTCAGCGTGGCGTTCTCGAGCTTGAGCCCGAGTTCTTCGCTGATGACCGTGGCGCCCGTGAGGATGGCCATGTCTTCGAGCATTGCCTTGCGGCGGTCACCGAAGCCCGGGGCCTTGACGGCGCAGGTCTTGAGAATGCCGCGGATGTTGTTCACCACCAGTGTGGCAAGCGCCTCGCCTTCGAGTTCTTCCGCGATGATCAGGAGGGGCTTACCGGCCTTGGCCACCTGCTCCAGCAGCGGCAGCAGTTCGCGGATCGACGAGATTTTCTTGTCGTGCAGCAGGATGAACGGATCGTCCATGAGGGCGATCTGCTTTTCCGGATTGTTGATGAAATACGGCGACAGGTAGCCGCGGTCGAACTGCATGCCTTCGACGATGTCGAGCTCGTTTTCGAGCGTCTTGCCATCCTCAACGGTGATCACGCCTTCCTTGCCGACCTTGTCCATCGCATCGGCGATGTTCTTGCCGATATCGGCATCCGAGTTGGCCGAGATCGAGCCGACCTGGGCGATTTCCTTGGACGTGGTGCAGGGCTTGGAAAATTTCTTCAGTTCCTCGACCACCGCGATCACGGCCTTGTCGATGCCGCGCTTGAGGTCCATCGGGTTCATGCCGGAGGCGACATACTTCATGCCTTCGCGCACGATGGCCTGGGCCAGCACCGTGGCGGTCGTCGTACCGTCACCGGCGACGCGTGGCGGTCGTCGTACCGTCACCGGCGACGTCGGAGGTCTTGGAGGCGACTTCCTTGACCATCTGCGCGCCCATGTTCTCGAACTTGTCCTTGAGCTCGATCTCCTTGGCCACCGAGACACCGTCTTTGGTGACGGTCGGGGCGCCGTAGGAGCGCTCGAGGACTACGTTGCGGCCCTTGGGGCCGAGGGTGACTTTGACCGCATCGGCCAGGATGTTCAGTCCATGGACCATCTTGACGCGGGCACTTTCGTGGAAGCGGACTTCTTTGGCAGCCATTTATCTTTCTCCTGAAACTGGAATAGGGATTGGGACCGGACGGGAACGCGAACTACGCGCCCTCGACGACGCCCATGATGTCTTCCTCGCGCATGACGAGGAGCTCTTCGCCTTTGACCTTGACGGTCTGGCCGCTGTACTTGCCGAACAGCACGCGGTCGCCGACTTTCACGTCGAGCGGCGAAACTTTGCCGTCGTCGTTCTTTTTGCCTTTGCCGACGGCAACGATCTCGCCCTGATCCGGCTTTTCGGCAGCGGTGTCGGGGATAACGATTCCGGACGCGGTTTTGCGCTCTTCTTCGATGCGCTTGACGATCACACGATCGTGCAGGGGACGAATTTTCATTCGAGTCTCCATTTCCTATTGAGTCAACGGGTAAAGGGCTGGATCCGGAAGGACCTCGAGCCCACTGGGAGGGGGAGTTGTTAGCACTCATCCCCCACGAGTGCTAATAATAGGGCTTGCTCCTGCATTTTTCAACCCCGCGAAGCCCTTAAAATCCAGTCCCATGCGGATTATTTGGCTTCTCTTCCCTGTTTTCCTGGCCTTGGCACCCTCCGCCATGAGCGCCGAGGACGCCGTCCCGACCGCCGTAGGCAACGCTTTGCGGGCGATAGGAATCCCTTCGTCAGCCGTGGGGATTTCAGTCCAGGAAGTGGGGGCCAGCCGGCCCCTGCTCACCTCCAATTCGACCGCCGCCTTGAATCCGGCCTCGACAATGAAGTTAGTAACCACTTACGGCGCACTTGAGCTATTAGGACCCGCCTACCGGTGGAAGACCGAAACCTACCTGGGCGGACCGTTGCGCGACGGAGCGCTCGAGGGCGATCTCATCCTGAAGGGGTACGGCGACCCTAAACTGACCCTGGAAGCGCTGTGGCTGCTGTTACGAGACCTGCGTGCCCGGGGCCTGAAAGAGATCCGTGGCGACCTGGTCCTCGACCGCACGCAATTCTCACCGATCGAGTTCGACGCGTCGCGCTTCGACGGCGACTCACTGCGCCCGTACAACGTCGGCCCGGACGCCTTGCTGGTCAATTTCAAGGCGGTCCGTTTCCATTTTGTGCCGGAGCCCGAGCGCCGGGCCGTCCGTGTGTTCGCCGAGCCGAGGATCGTCGAAGTGACGAGCGACCTGCGCCTCGCGGACACCCCCTGCGGCGACTGGCGCGAGCGCATGAAGGCCGATTTCCAGCTGCAGGCGCCCGCGCCGAAGGCGGCTTTCTCGGGGACCTACAGCACCCACTGCGGCGAGCGCGACTGGCACGTCGCGATGCTCGCGCCGAACCAGTACACGGCAAGCGTATTCAAGCTGTTGTGGGCCGAACTCGGGGGCACGCTTGGCGGATCGGCCCGCGAAGGCGCCGCGCCGCAGAGCAAACCGTTCGCCGCGATCGAATCGCCGTCGCTTTCCGAAGTCGTTCGCGACATCAACAAGTTCAGCAACAACGTGATGGCGCGGCAACTCTTCCTCACCATCGGCGCGGATCCGGCCGGCCCCCCGGCCACGGCGGCCAATGCGCAGCGCTCGATCAAGGCCTGGCTCGCAAAGAAGGGCCTCGATTTTCCCGAGCTGGTCATGGAAAACGGCTCGGGGCTGTCGCGCATCGAGCGCATCAGCGCGCAGAGCCTGACCTCGATGCTGGTGGCCGCGTTCCGCAGCCCGGTCATGCCCGAGCTGGTCGCTTCGTTGCCGCTGATCGCGGTCGACGGGACGATGCGCAGGCGCATGAAAAGCGAATCGATCGCCGGGCAGGCGCACATCAAGACCGGCTCGCTATCGGATGTGCGCGCGATCGCGGGCTACGTGCTCGACCGCAGCGGCCGCCGTTATGCGGTGACCATGATCGTGAATCATCCGAATGCGCAGCAGTCGCAGGCCGCGCAGGATGCGCTGCTGAACTGGATCTACAGCCGTTAGGGGGTGGGCACCTGAGGGGACAGGCCCTTCAGCGGCAGCGGCTTTTCCTTGGCCAGCGCGAACCAGCCGCGAATCACGCGGTAACTTACCCAGATTCCGGTCACGACCCAAATCCCAAGAGCGACCGGGATCCCGATCAGCGTCACCCACAGCACCAGCCCGACCGTGCACCAGAGCACGGCAAACCAGAACGTGCGGATCTGCCAGCGGAAGTGCGATTCGAGGAACGTGCCCGCGGCTTCGGACTTCTTCACGTAATTGAGGATCACGGCGATGATCGAAGGCCAGCCGAGCAGGAAGGCAGTCACGATGAATGCAGGCGTGATTGCGCCGACGATGACCGAGAAGGCGTGCAGCCCGTAGATCACATGGGTCCAGGCCTTGAGCCCGTCCAGCGGTGTTTCGTTCAAAGCCCCAGTTCCTTCCACATTAGGTCGACCTTCTTCTTCACACCGGCATCCATGCCGATCGGCGTGCCCCACTGGCGCGAGGTCTCGCCCGGCCATTTGGAGGTCGCGTCGATGCCCATCTTGGAACCGAGCCCGGCCACCGGGCTGGCGAAATCCAGGTAGTCGATCGGCGTGTTCTCGGCGATCAGGGTATCTCGCGCGGGGTCGACCCGGGTGGTGATGGCCCAGATCACCTCCTTCCAGTCGCGCACGTCGATGTCGTCGTCGGTCACCACGATGAACTTGGTGTACATGAACTGGCGCAGGAAACTCCACACGCCGAACATCACGCGCTTTGCGTGACCGGGGTACTGCTTTTTCATGCTCACGATCGCCATGCGGTAGGAGCAGCCTTCGGGCGGCAGGTAGAAGTCGACGATCTCGGGGAACTGCTTCGCGAGCAGCGGCACGAACACTTCGTTCAGCGCAACACCGAGCATCGCGGGCTCGTCCGGCGGCTTGCCGGTGTAGGTGCTGTGATAGATCGGCGAGCGGCGCATCGTCATGCGCTCGATGGTGAATACCGGGAACCGCTCGACCTCGTTGTAGTAGCCGGTGTGATCCCCGAACGGCCCCTCGGGCGCGACCTCGCCCGGCTGGATGGCGCCTTCGAGGACGATCTCGCTCGAGGCCGGCACCTGCAGGTCGTTGCCGAGGCATTTGACCAGCCCGGTGCGCGCGCCTCGCAGCAGCCCCGCAAACTGGTATTCGCCCAGCGTGTCCGGGATCGGGGTGACCGCCGCGAGCAGCGTGGCCGGATCGGCGCCCAGCGCGACGGCTACCGGGAATGGCTTGCCCGGGTGGACCAGTTGATGATCGCGAAAATCGAGCGCCCCGCCGCGATGCGCCAGCCAGCGCATGATGACCCGGTTGGGTCCGATCACCTGCTGCCTGTAGATCCCGAGATTTTGCCTCGACCTGGAGGACGCCAGGCCTTGCGGCCCGCGAGTGACGGTGAGTCCCCATGTGATGAGCGGCCCCGCGTCGCCGGGCCAGCACGTCTGGACCGGCAAGCGCGCGAGGTCGACGTCCTTGCCCTCGAGGACCACCTCCTGGCAGGGCGCGGAGGCAAGAACCTTGGGCGCCATGTCGAAAACTTTCGAGGCGAGCTGCTTGAGCTCGGGCAGCCTCTCCCAGACATCGCGAAGGCCTTTGGGCGGTTCCGGTTCCTTGAGCGTGGCGAGCAGCATCCCGATTTTTCTGAGCGACCCGGCGTCTTCGGCGCCCATTGCAAGCGCAACGCGCCGCACGCTGCCAAACAGGTTGGCCAGCACCGGCATGTCATGCCCGGAGGGACGCTCGAAGAGCAGCGCGGGACCGCCGGCACGCAACACCCGGTCGCACCGCCGGCACGCAACACCCGGTCGCAGATCTCGGTGATCTCGAAACGCGGCGACACTTCCGCGCGGATCCGCTTGAGCTCGCCCATCGATTCGAGCTGGCCAAGAAAATCGCGGAGGTCGGCGTACTGCATTGCTAGCCGCGCTTCGAGATCTGCGCGGACACGCTCTCGGCAAATTCGTTAAGCAAGGGATCGCGCCCGCGGGAGGCAAACGCCCTTTCGCCGGGTCCGACCGCGACGCGAACCACGGTCTCGCCGATCCATCCCTGGACAAGCCAGGTGGCCCCCCAGGCCGCCAGCGCCAGGCTCGCGAACGGGAGCAGCGAAACGCAGAAGGCGACTGCGCGCAGGGCAACCGGCAGGAACGTGCCCGCCACTTGCGGCGACACTTCGCCGGCCATCGACGCGACAAGCATGCGCATCGGCATGAATGCGCCGACCAGCAGGAGGGCGACGAAAAACAATGCGCCGCCCCAGGCGATCCGTCCGGCATTGCGCTCGAAGGCAACCTGCAGGGCGCCGATGCGGTCCAGGTGGATGGTTTCGAAGCTGTCCGCGCCACGATGAATCATGCATGCCCCGAACAGGGAGAGATGCGAACCCGCAAGGTCCCCGCGGCGGAATTCGAAGGTCGCGAGTGGCGCTTCGGTATTCACCGCGCCCTTTCCCAGAGACCGGAGAGCGGATACGAGAGCACTGTTCCCGCGAAGATCGCGGCGCCCACCCAGTTGTTATGCATGAACGCCCTGAAACAGCCGTCGCGCGAGCGACCGCGGATCAAAAACCAATGATAGCCCATCATCGCCGCGGCGACCCCGAGCCCTGCGTAGTAGGGCGCGCCGAGCCTGGCGAGGAGGCCGACCCACACGAGGATGGCGAGCATCAACGCATAGAAAGTCATCACGCCGATGACATCGAATCGCCCCAACGCGATCGCGGCAGTGCGGATTCCTATGCGCTTGTCGTCCTCCCGGTCGACCATCGCATACTCGGTGTCGTAGGCCAGCGCCCAGAAGATGTTTGCGAGCAGCATCCACCAGCACAGGGCAGGCAGCCTGCCCTGCACGGCGGCAAAAGCCATCGGGATGCCGAACCCGAAGGCGATACCGAGATAAGCCTGCGGAAACCAGAAAAAGCGCTTCGTGAACGGGTACGTGGCCGCGACCAGGAGCGCCACGAAGGACAGCCCGATCGCCAGGGGATGCAGGAACAGCACGAACCCGAACGCGACCAGCGCGAGCGCGCCGGCCACCGCGACCGCCTCCCACGGACGGATCTCGCCGGACACGATGGGGCGCTTGCGCGTGCGCTCGACGTGCGCGTCGAACTTGCGGTCGGCGAAATCGTTGATCGCGCAGCCGGCCGAGCGCATGAGCAGCGTGCCCATCGAAAAGATGATCACGATTTCCATGGGCGGCTGCCCGCCGGAGGCGATCCAGATCGCGCACAGCGTCGGCCATAACAGGAGCAGCGTGCCGATCGGCTTGTCGAGGCGGATCAGCCTTTCGTACGCGTCCAGCCGCGCTGCGATCTGCGCCAGGGTCATGCCGCGATTATCGCATTCAGGCCCGGGCAAGCTCCCGGCGGCTTCCAAGCCAGCGCTCGACGTGCGCGCGCGCCTGTTCCGGAAAGGCCTCGAGCATGTGGTCCGCGGCTTCGCGCGCCAGCGCGATCAGCGGCTCGTCTTTCTCCAGATCGGCAAAGCGAAGCAGCGGCGACCCGCTTTGACGTTCGCCGAGGTATTCGCCGGGCCCTCGCAGGTGGAGATCCGCCTGCGCGATCTCGAAACCGTCGGAACTCTCGTAGATCGCCTTCAGCCGTGCGCGCGCCATCTGCGACAGGGGGCTCGCGTAGAGGAGGATGCAATCGCTCATCCGCACGCCGCGGCCGACCCGCCCGCGGAGCTGGTGCAACTGCGCGAGGCCGAAGCGCTCGGCGTGCTCGATCACCATGAGCGAAGCGTTCGGCACGTCCACGCCGACTTCGATGACGGTGGTGCAGACGAGCAGCTGCAGGCGGCCCTCCTTGAAACCCCGCATGACCGAGGCCTTGTCGGCGGGCGCAAGGCGGCCGTGCAGCAGTCCCACGCGAAGGTCTGAAAACTCCGACTGGAGCTCGGCATAGGTATCGAGCGCGGTCTGCAGGTCGAGGGTCTCGGACTCCTCGATCAGCGGGCACACCCAGTACGCCTGCTCGCCCGCCGCGCACGCCGCGCGGATGCGTTCGAGCACCTGCCTGCGGCGGGCCTTGGCGATCAGCCTCGTCTTGACCGGGGTGCGCCCGGGGGGAAGTTCGTCGATCACCGAGACATCGAGGTCGGCGTAGTAACTCATCGAGAGCGTTCGCGGGATCGGCGTTGCGCTCATCATGAGCTGGTGTGGGACCACCCCGCCGGCGTCCGCCTTCTTGCGCAATGCGAGCCGCTGCTGGACACCGAACCGATGCTGTTCGTCGACCACGGCGAGCGCAAGGCGGGCGAAATCGACGCCCTCCTGGAAAAGCGCATGCGTGCCGACTACGACAGCGGTCTTTTCCGTGGCCAGCGATTTAAGGGCGGCCACCCGGTCCTTCTTACCCAGGCCGCCATGCAGCCACGCCACTTTCACGCCGAGCGGCGCGAGCCATTCGGAAAACTTCCGGTAGTGCTGCTCTGAAAGGATTTCGGTCGGCGCCATGACCGCGGCTTGCCAGCCGGCGTCGATTGCGGCCAGGGCCGCGAGCGCCGCAAGGATCGTCTTTCCGCTGCCGACGTCGCCTTGCAGCAGGCGTTGCATCGGATGCGACGCGCCGAGATCGGCGGTGATCTCTCCGAGGCAGCGCTGCTGTGCCCGCGTGAGTCGAAAAGGCAGCGCGCCGAGGAACCGCTTGAGCAGCGGACCGTCGCAGCCCAGGCGCGGCGCCGCGCGGCTGCGGCGAGCCAGGTAATGCATGCGCATCGAAAGCTGCTGCGCGAGCAGTTCGTCGAACTTCACGCGCCGCCATGCAGGGTGGGTGCGCTCGATGAGCGCTTCGGGGTCGATGCCGGGCGGCGGCGTATGCAGGAAACGCACGGCCGCGGCGAAGTCCTGCAGCGCATGGCGCTTGCGCAACGCCACGGGAAGGGAGTCATCGATCGGCCCGGCCTGCAGCGCATCGAGCACGGCCGCGCGCAACGCCGGCTGCGTGATCCCCGCGCTCGCCGGGTAGACCGGAGTGAGCGCATCGGGCAGCGCCTCTCCCGGCCCAACCACGCGATAGCGCGGATGCGCCATCTCCGCGCCGCCCCGGCCCTGCCGCACTTCACCGAATGCGCGCACGAGTTTGCCCTCGGCGATCGCGCGCTCGAACTGCTTCACCTGGCCGGGATAGAAATTGAAGAATCGCATCCCCAGGAGCGATTCACCGGCCTGCGCGTGCACAACGAGCTGCCGGCGCGGGCGATAAGCGACTTCGACGCGCAGCACGCGCGCCTCCACCTGCACCGGCGCCCCGGGTGGCGCCCGCTCCAACGCAGTGAGCACCGTTTCGTCTTCGTAGCGCATCGGCAGATGCAGGACGAGGTCGAACCTCGAGCGGATGCCGAGCTTTTCGAGTTTCCTGGGGAACGTGTCGGCGGTCTTGCGCGCCGTCGATCTTGCGGACCTGCGCGCGGGAGGAGGCGCCGGCTTTGCCGCGCTCACCCCGCGTACAGGATTGCGTCGATCTCGACCAGCGCGCCGCGCGGGAGGCTGGCCACGCCGATGGCCGCGCGCGCCGGGTAGGGTTCGCGCAGGTAACGCGCCATGACCTCGTTGACGCGAGCGAAGTGCGCGAGGTCGGTGAGGTAGACGGTCATGCGCACGGCCCGCTCGAGATTCAGGTCGGCAGCCGCCGCGATCGCCGCGAGGTTGCGAAACACGCGGTCGATCTGCGCGTCGATGCCCTCGACCAGCTGCATGGTGGCCGGGTCGAAGCCGATCTGGCCGGAGATGTAGAGCGTGTCACCGGCGCGGACCGCTTGCGAATAAGTGCCGATGGCCGCCGGAGCGTCCTTGGAATGGATGGCGGTTTTCATGCTGCGCGTAGAATCTCTCCATGAAGACACGACTATCTTAGCCCAAGTGAACGCCGCTCTGATCGGCAGCCTCGAGAAGCTGCTCGGCTCGCCCCGGGACGGCGCGCTGCTGCGGTTTTCCCTCGGCAACGAGTACCTGAAGGGCGGCGACGCCACAAAGGCCGCCGGCTATTTGCGCGATGCTGTGGATCGCGATGCGGCCTACTCCGCCGCCTGGAAGCTGCTTGGCCGGGCGCTGGTCGAGAGCGGCCGCGAAGCGGAGGCGCTCGAGGCCTATCGCAGCGGGATCGAAGCCGCCGATCGCAAGGGCGACAAGCAGGCCGGCAAGGAGATGGCCGTTTTTGCGCGCCGGCTCGAAAAGTCGCTTTCCAAGGACGCTTGAAGGCTAGTCCCGGAACGTCTCGTAAATGTCGCGAAACTCCGCGAGGCATGCCTTGAAAGCCGTCAACGCCGCCGGATCGAAATGCGCGGGGGACGACTTCTTGTCGCCCGCGAGGATGCTGCTGCCCGCGCTCGCATGGTCCATGGCGGGCTTGTAGGGGCGCCGGCACCGCAGCGTATCGTACGTGTCGCACAACTGGGAGATCCTCGCAGCCAGCGGGATCGCTTCGCCCCTGAGCCCGCTCGGGTAGCCGCTTGCATCCCAGCGCTCGTGATGCGCGCGCGCGATGTCCGCCGCCATCGCCAGGTAGGGCGAGGAGTTCAGTGCCAGCATCTGGCCGCCGATCTCCGTATGCGTCTTCATGATGGTCCACTCGTCCGCGCTCAGTTCGGCGGGTTTCTCCAGGATGCGGTCGGGGATGCCGATCTTGCCGATGTCGTGCAGCTGGCTGGCGAACCCGATGGTCGTGCGGAACTGCTCGTCGAGTCCCAGCCGCTGGGCAAGGAGGGTCGCATACAGGCCCATGCGCTTGACGTGGGCGCCGGACTCGTCGTCCCGATGGGCCGCCGCGCGAATCAGCGTATGGATGGTCTCGCGGTTGCTTCGCTCGAGCTCGGCGGTGCGCAGCTCGACCTTGTGCTCGAGGATGGCGTTCTGGCCGGCGAGCTCGTCCTGGAAGCGCTTGAGCCGCAGCAGGTTCTGCACCCGGGTCTTGAGTTCCACGCGGTCCACCGGCCGGGTCAGGAACTCGTCGGCACCGGCAGCCAGGCCGTTGATGCGCGATTCCTTGTCCTCGAGCATGGAGACGATGATGATCGGCACGTTGCGGTTGCGCTCATCGGCCCGCAGGCGGCGGGCCACCTCGAATCCGTCCATGCCCGGCATGACCACGTCGAGGATCACCAGGTCCACCTGCCTGGCGGCGGCGATTGCGAGCGCTTCCTCGCCGTTCGTGGCCACCAGGGTCTTGTGGCCCTGTGCGCGGACCACCAGGGTCATCAGCTCGCGCGTCAGCGGCTGATCGTCCACGATCAGCACGCGTGCGGGGGAGGTGTCTTCGCCGGGTTCGCTCACAAACCGGATTCTGCCTCGTTTTCAGGGGCAGATCGGGTGAAGCGTGGTGGAGTGGAAGGGGATCGAACCCTCGACCTTCGCATTGCGAACGCGACGCTCTCCCAACTGAGCTACCACCCCACGAAGGGCGCGGATTGTAACCCAGGCAGGGCGGGTGCCACAAACCTGACTTCTCCAACCCTGTGGCGCGTTGGCCGCGAAACGCGGGCTGCGGTTATCATTGGCGCCCCGCGTTTCCCCCACCGTTTGCCCCCAACCCCGAGAGAATCCATGGAAATTTCGCCGCCGTTCGGTTACAAGGAAATCGTTCCTCTGCTCAAGACGCACAAGGTGCGCCTGCTCAATGCCGGCGAAGTCCCGCCATTCGCGCGCGACCTCAACGCGATCCCGATCAGCTACTCGGAGTTCGCCCGCGTCGCCCTCAACTACCCGATCGTGTTCACCAGCGGCGACAAGGGCGAAACTTACGCGCCGGTCGCGGTGCTCGGCATGGCCGGCGGCGAGAACCTCTTCGTCAGCAAGGACTCGTGGGCCGAGCGCACTTATGTGCCCGCGTATGCCCGCCGTTTTCCGTTCTGCATGGCGCGCGTCACGCTCGACAAGGTCGAGCAGCAGGACCGGCTGATCTGCGTGGAAAAGGAGTTCGCAGGCGACAAGGGCGAGCCGATGTTCGACGACAAGGGACAGCCGACGCAGAAATGGAAGGACATCGAGAAGCTCCTGTCCGAGTACGAGACCGACCTCGAGCGCAGCCGCGAGATGTGCGGGATCCTGGCCGACTACGCGCTGCTGGAGCCTTTCAACATGCAGGCCACGCTCGGCAAGCAGGCGCCGATGCAGCTCACCGGCATGTACCGCGTCGACGAGAAGAAGATCGAGCACCTCAATTCGAGCCAGCTCAAGAATCTCGTCAAGAAGGGCGTGCTCGGCCGCATCTACGCCCACCTCGTGTCGCTCGAGAATTTCGCCGCGCTGCTCGACCGCAAGTCCAAGGCAATGGCGTAGCCAACCGCCCGGGGGCTATTTCATCTTCCTGGCGTCCCGGTCCATCACTTCGAGCGACGCGCCGACCATCGGCGCGAGGTCGATCTTGTCTTGTCGCGCAGGCGCTTGCACAGCGCGAGCGTGAGCGCCGTCTTGCCCGAACCCACCGGTCCGCCGATGCCCACGCGTAACGGTTGAGCAGACGCGCGCTGCGATTGTGCCATGTCAGTATTTTCCCTTGGAAGCCGCTGCTGGCGCGGGGTTTAGTCGAATAATGGCAGTATTTTGATTTTCGTCCGGCTGCTCAGGAACGGAACAGGCGCGAGTACTGCGTCTCGTGCATGCTGGAGGCGATCGCGAGGCCGGGAGCGAAATTCGCAAGCGTCGAATCCTCCGCGCCGAGCGCCTGGTCGGCGATGAGCGCAAGCCGGTCGCCCAGCCGGAGCAAGAGTTTCTGCCCGTCGGTCTGCCCCAGCGGCACTGCTTTCAAGGCCGCCATCACCTGGTTCTCGAGCCAAGACCACAGGTAGGCGACGAGAGTGTCGCGCGCAGGCAGGGCCCACTGCGCCGACGCAAACGCAAACACGGTCGGGAAAGCGACCTCTTCGATGCCCGCGAGCGTTTCTACCGCCCGGAGATCGAACTCGCCGAGCGCCGCGCACAGACGGCGCAACGAGTACCCCATCTGCAACGTTTCGGCCCGCAACTCCGCGGTTTCGCGCGTCGCGCAGAACCAGCTGTTGAGGCTTCGCACTTCCTCGTAGTCGGGGGACTGCCAGGCTGAATGCAGCCTGCATAACGCAGGGGCCTCGAACCGGGCCATGCTGAAGTCGAGCGCGTCGCCGATCCAGCGGCCGGCGCTTGCGGCATCGCCGACTGTCCCCGCCTCTACGGCCGCCTCCAGCCCTTGCGAGTAGCTGTAGGCACCCACCGGCAGCGCGGGACTGGCGAGCTGCAGCAGTCGCGCGAGCCTCATGCCGGGCAGTGGTTCAGGACTCACTTGTGCTTGTGGTCGTGGGAATGAGGATCGTGGTCGTGCGCATGATCGTGCTTGTGATCGTGGTCATCGTCATGTGCATGGTCGTGGCCGCACTCCGGCCCGTGGACGTGCGCCTTTTGGTGATCATGGCCGTGATCATGTGCGTGAGCATGATCGTCATGAGCATGCGCATGATCGTGGGAGTGGTCGTGGCCGTGATCGTGCGGTTCGCCGTACTGGTGGATGCGGCCGCCGTGGCCCTGCTCGTCGTCGTTGTGGCGATGCCCGCCGCCGTACGCACCTGCTTCGGGCTCGAAGGGCGCGTCCATTGCCTCGATGCTTGCGCCAAGGCCCTTCACCATCTCCTCGAGCACGTGGTCGGCCGCGATCCGCAGGAACCCCTCGCCCACCTGCACCGGCACATGGCGGTTACCCAGGTGATAGGCCGCGCGCGTGATGTCCTCCGCGGTCTTGCAGGTGATGTGAAGCACTTTCTCGCTCTCGGCCACGACTTCGAGGACGCGCCCGTCGCTCGCCACCACGAGGTCGCCGCCCCGCAGGATCTCGCCGCGCGGGAGCATCAGGGCCACCTCCTCGCCGGAATCCAGGCGCGTGCGAAGCCGTGTCTTCTGACGCGAATCGAAGGGCAGCTTCAGCCGCCCCTTGACCTCGAGACGGTAGGCGCCGCGGGGGATTTTCAGCTTGCTTTTGATTTCGACCATGTCCGCTAACACCTAGAAGAGGAAGTAACGTTGCGCCATCGGCAGCACCTTCGCCGGCTCGCACATTAGCAGTTCCCCGTCGGCCTTCACGAGGTAGTTCTCCGGATCGACTTCGATCCTGGGCGTGTACGTGTTATGCACCATGTCCTTCTTGCCGATGCCGCGGCAGTTCTTCACCCCGAGAAGCGGCTTGCGCAGCCCGAGGCCGGCAACCAGCGGGTTCCTGAGCGCCGCCTGCGAGACGAACGTCACCGAGGTCGCAAGCGCCCCGCCGAACGCACCGAACATCGGCCGGTAATGCACCGGCTGCGGCGTCGGGATCGAGGCGTTCGGATCGCCCATCGCCGCCGCGGCAATCATGCCGCCCTTGAGGATCAGCGACGGCTTCACACCGAAGAAGGCCGGCCGCCAGACGACGAGGTCGTGCAGGATGTCCTCGGCCGCGATCGTCTCGCGGCGGATGGCAAGCACGCTGCCCGTGCAGGACGGTGACGGTGCGCGCGATTTCGCCGACGAAGTCCATGTCGTGCTCGACCACGATGAGGGAGTGCTTGCCGGCGAGGGTCTTGAAAAGCTCCGCCGTGCGCTCGGTCTCGGCATTTGTCATGCCGGCAACCGGTTCGTCGAGCAGCAGGCGCGGCTCCTGCCCAATTGCACGGCCTGTGCCATGTCTCGGTGCAAGCCTGTTCCTGGCCGAATACTCTTTATGAAACAATGGCGTCAGGGAAATTGAATGGCATCCTGGCGGTGTCTTGACAGGTGCGCGGCAATAGTCGAATTCCCGAATTCGGGCACTCTAAAAAGCTGCGCACTATTTTGATGCGCGAGGTTTGAGGAACTGGTGAACTGCGGTTGCGGTGGCGCGTCATAATCCAAGCGATACAAATTCACCCCTTTGCGGAAACGGTCAACCCCAATGTCGATCAACCGGTTTGCGTTTGTCCTCGGCGCTTCGGAAAACGAGCGTTACCTGGTCCGTAAAGGCGTGGATATGCAAGCCCTCCTGCGTGCCCTGGCGGCCCGCCGGAACCCGGTGGTTTTGTTTTTCGGCGAAACCGACGATCACCTCGAGTCGGAGCTCCTGGGGGTCAACCCGCACTTCGAGGAACTCATTTTCTCTATTGGCGGGGACACTGCAACTTTCGAGCGCCTGCTGAGCACAGGATCGTTCGGCGTGGAAGCTTCGCTGGACTCGATCCGGATCATGTTCATCGCAACCCACGCCGAGGTCACCCAGTTCAAGGAAAAGAAAGCGCTCAGGGCACGCATTCCCGATGTAATCGCGCGCATGCAGCGACGGGTGGCGGTCCGGGTTTCCGTGCCCAAGGACAAGCCCTCGGTTTGCACCGTTCGCGTGGGTGCCGCCCCCGCCCAGGAAATCCGCTTGCGGGTTGAAGACATCTCGATCGGCGGCCTGGGCCTGTCTTTAGTTACACCCCAGGCAGCCCTGGCAGCCGGCAAGTCCTTCCATGAATGCAGCCTCGAGTTGCCAGGCATAGGCGTAGTGCGCTGCACGCTTCGTATCGTCTACGTAAACGAAGCGCCTGCTGGAGGCACGCAACAAAGGATCGGCTGCCATTTCGTGGACCTGCCCGGGCTTTCCAAGGAGCAGGTTCGCAGTTATGTCGCACGGCTCGAACGGGCGCACCTGGCTGCGGGATAGCGGCATTTGCATTTTGGCGGGAAGTTGTTTACTGTACAAACATACAGTATCAAGGTTGCCGGATGCCTCAGCGGTATCCAAACTGAACACTTCCCCGCATGCCCTCAATTACCGCCCTGGCGGACATCCTTCATCACGGCCTCGTATGGCGTGTCGGCGAACTTTCGCGCGTGGAGCTGCCGCGAATACGCAGCGGATTCCCGACCCTGGATGCCGAACTGCCGGGCGGAGGATGGCCTGCGGGCGTTTTGACTGAGCTCCTGCCGGAGAACATCGGCATAGGCGAGGTGCGTGCCCTGGGACCAGCGCTTTCCCAGTTGTCGAAGCAGGGCCGGTGGATCGCATGGATCGCGCCCCCCTATCTACCGTACGCCCCTGCGCTCGAAGCCGCCGGCATCGATCTCACGCGGGTCATGATCGTTAAAACAAAGTCAGCCCAGGAAAGCCTGTGGGCGATCGAACAGGCGCTGCAATCGGGGGCTTGCGGTGCTGTGCTGGGTTGGCCCGACAAGGCTTCCTTTGCCCAGTTACGGCGGTTGCAGATCGCTGCCGAGGGCAGCCCCGCGCTCGCCTTTCTTTTCCGCTCGCCGCTTGCTGCGCGCGAATCCTCTCCGGCTGCGTTACGCCTGCACCTGCAGAGCATTAAAGGCGAACTCGCGGTCCGGATCCTCAAACGCCGCGGCGGTCCTCTTGCCCGGCCCATTCTCCTGAAGCCGGCGCCCGCGGTCGAAAACCCGCAGCGCCCGTCTTTGCAAATCGATCATGCTGTGGATCGCTGTCTGTCTTCCGCGCCTGCCCCTCGAATCCTTCCTGCGCGCCTCGTCCACGGCTGAGCCCTGGGCCGTGGCGGAGAAACGCCATGTGCTCGACTGCAATGCAGCGGCCTTTGCGCATGGCGTCCGGGCAGGAATGGCGCGGGCAGCGGCCGCAGCGCTTGCACCTTCGCTCAGGTTCAGGGAACGCGATGCGCTCGCGGAAAGCTCCGCGGTCGAAGGCTTTGCCGCGTGGGCGGGTCGATATACACCGAATGTTTCCTTGATGCGCGGCGATGCCGGTCCACATGGCCTGCTGCTGGAAGTTTCGGGGAGTCTCAGGCTTTTCGGAACCTCCGAATCGATCTCATCCGCCCTCATGAAGGGCGCCGCGGAAATCGGCTATTCCGCCTCTGCTGCCACCTCCCCAACCGCGCATGGATCATGGCTTCTTGCGCGCGGAGGCTCCCCCGCACCCTGCGCAACTCTGCGTGAATTGAGCCGCAGGCTGCATCCCTTGCCGGTCGATGTCCTGGAGTGCGACGCGCGAACCCTGGCGACACTCGAAGCAGTAGGCGTGCGCACCCTCGGCGAGGTCCTTTCGCTTCCATCCGCGGGGCTCGCAAAACGTTTCGGGCAGGGCCTTTGCGCTGAACTCGAGCGGGCATTGGGAACACGCGCCGATCCCCGCGAGTTTTTTTCACCCCCCGAAAAATTTCATGCCGAGCTCGAGTTGCCGGCTGAGGTCCAGGAAGCAGAGGCTCTCGTGTTCGCCTTGCGGCGCCTGATCCTGCAGCTCGGCGGATATCTCGCGGCACGCGATGGAGGCGTCCAGAGGCTGCGCATCGGGCTGTTGCACAAGGATTCGCGCACCGATGTCGAGATAGGCCTGGTGCGCCCAGGCAGCGACACCGATCACTTTGGCATGCTGGCCCGGGAAAAGCTCTCGGTGATCAAGCTCAAGGAGCCTGTGCGAAAAATCGAGCTTTCAGCCGATGAAATTTTCGGCATGGCGCCCGAAACGCCTGACATGCTCGACGATCGATTGAAGTCCGCGGGTGACTGGCATGGGCTGATCGAAAGATTGCGTGCGCGATTGGGCAACCATGCGGTGAGCGGGATCGCAACCGGCGCCGCGCATCGCCCGGAAGCGGCATGGCGGGTCACCGAACCGGGGGAGAAAAGCCCCGCGCTCGAATTCGGGACGCGGCCCTTGTGGCTCCTGCCCCAACCCAGGCGGCTCGACGCCATGGGCACTACCCCGGGCTCAAGCCCGCAGTACTACGGATCGCTGGCGCTGCTGGCCGGTCCGGAACGCATCGAATCGGGGTGGTGGGACGGGCGCGACGCATGCCGCGACTATTTCATTGCCCGCGACACGGCCGAGTCGCTGCTGTGGATCTATCGCGAAAGGGATCCGGCCAAGGACCATTGGTACCTGCATGGCATCTTCGGCTGACGCCCTGCCCGCCTACGCAGAGCTGCATTGCGTTTCCAATTTCAGCTTCCTGCGCGGCGCTTCGCATGCAGGAGAACTCGTGGCGCAAGCGCATGCCTTGGGCTATTCGGCACTGGCCATCACCGACGAATGCTCGATCGCCGGCATCGTGCGTGCCCATGTGACGGCCAGGGATCTATCCATAAAGCTCATTGTCGGAAGCGAAGTGGTGCTGGACGATGGATTGAAGCTCGTGCTTCTGGCGACCGATCGCGAAGGCTATGGCAATCTTTGCGAGCTCATCACCAAAGGGCGTCGCGTAAGGAAAGGCACCTACAGGCTGGGACGGGCAGACCTCGAAGCGGGCCTGCCCGGGTGTCTTGCGCTGCTGGTTCCCGGCAAGCGACCGGAACAGGAGCACGCCCACTGGTTAGCCGGCCGTTTCCGTGGACGCGCATGGATCGCCGCCGAATTGCACCATGGCCCGCGTGACAAGGCTTATCTCGCCGAGCTCCAGGAACTGGGCGTGCACAATGGCCTTCCGCTGGTTGCAGCGGGTGACGTGCACATGCATTCACCCACTCGACGCCCCCTGCAGGACACGCTGACTGCAATCCGGCTCGGCACCACGGTGGCTGAAGCGGGTCACGCGCTGTTTGCGAATGGGGAGCGCCACCTGCGCACTCGCGAACGGCTCGCGTCGATCTATCCCGAAGCCCTCCTTGCCGAAACACTCCGCGTCCAAGAACTCTGCGGTTTCAAGCTCAATGAGCTGCGCTATGAATACCCGGAGGAGTTGGTACCGGAAGGAATGCAGCCTGCCGGCTACCTGAGACAGCTCGTTGAAACCGGTGCGCGCAAGCGGTATCCCAAAGGAATCCCCACCACTGTGAACGGGCTGCTCGAAAAGGAGCTCGCGCTGATCCGCCACAAGGAATACGAGTACTACTTCCTGACCGTCCACGAGATCGTCGAGTTTGCGCGGGGCAGGGACATCCTGTGCCAGGGCCGGGGGTCCGCCGCGAATTCAGCCGTGTGCTACTGCCTCTTCATCACCGAAATCGATCCGTCGCGCTCGCAACTGCTGTTCGAGCGCTTCATATCCGCGGAAAGGGACGAGCCCCCGGATATCGACGTCGATTTCGAGCACGACCGGCGCGAGGAAGTCATCCAGCACATCTACGACAAGTACGGACGGGACCGCGCTGCGATTGCCGCCACCGTCATCAGCTACAGGTCGAAGAGCGCGCTGCGCGATGTCGGGAAGGCGCTCGGGTTTTCGCTCGAACAGGCAGACCGCCTCGCCAAGCTGCTTGCATGGTGGGACGAACCCGGCTCCCTGCCCGCTCGGCTCAGGCAAGCCGGGTTCGACCCGGGCTCCCTTGCAGTCAGGCAGCTGGTCGAGATCGTAGGCGAACTGCGCGGGTTTCCAAGGCATCTGTCCCAGCATGTCGGCGGCTTTGTGATCGCCAAAGGCAGGATATCGAGCCTCGTTCCGACCGAGAACGCGTCGATGCCCAAGCGCTCGATCATCCAGTGGGACAAGGACGACCTGGATGCGGTCGGCCTCATGAAAGTGGATGTGCTCGGCCTGGGCATGCTCTCGGCACTGAAGCGCGCCTTCGACCAGATCTCGAAAAGCACCGGCAGGCCTTTCGGGATGTCCGATATCCCGCCAAAGGACGACAGCGTTTTCGAGCTGATGCAGCACGCCGACACGGTCGGCGTGTTCCAGATCGAGTCCCGCGCGCAGATGTCGATGCTCCCGCGACTCAAGCCCAGGGTTTTCTACGATCTGGTGATCGAAATTGCGATCGTTCGGCCAGGGCCGATCCAGGGCGACATGGTCCACCCGTACCTCAGGCACAGGAACGATCCAAGCCTGGTCAAGTACCCCAGCGCAGCGGTGGAGAAAGTCCTGAAGCGCACGCTGGGAGTGCCGTTGTTCCAGGAGCAGGTGATGGAGCTCGCGGTCGCGGCCGCAAATTTCACCCCTGGGGAAGCCGATCAGCTTCGCCGCGCAATGGCCGCATGGAAAAGGAAAGGCGGGCTCGGGCCCTTCCAGAAAAAGCTCATCGCCGGGCTGATCGACAACCACTACACGCCAAGATATGCGCAACGCATCTTCAACCAGATCCTCGGGTTCGGTGAATACGGCTTTCCCGAATCGCACTCGGCCAGCTTCGCACTGCTCGCCTACGCCTCGGCCTGGCTCAAGCTGCGCTACCCGGCGCAGTTTCTATGCGCGCTCCTGAACAGCCAGCCGATGGGGTTTTATTCGCCCTCGCAACTGGTGCAGGACGCCCGCAAAGGCAAAGGGAAAAGACCCGCCGTGGAGGTCCGGCCGGTCGACGTGCTGGAGAGCCAATGGGATTGCACGCTTGAAGCCGGGGCACATGGAGGACCGGCGGTCAGGCTTGGCCTGCGGCAGGTGAAAGGGCTTTCGCGATCCGCTGCGGAGCGCATCTCAGCGACTCGCGAAGAACTGCTTTTCAACTCGGTGACGGCTCTTGCATCACGCGCAACTCTCGATCGACGCGATCTCGATGCCCTGGCAAGAGCGGGAGCGCTCGAGCGAATCGTTGGCAACAGGCATGAGGCGATTTGGGAAGTCGCGGGCATCGAAGTACAGACCGCGCTTTTGTTCGATGCCACCCCCGGCGAATCGATGCCGGTCTTGCGCGAACCCACGGAAGGCGAAACGGTGCTGGCCGATTACGCGTCCGTCGGGCTCACGCTTGGACGGCACCCGCTGAGCCTTCTCAGGGATCGTCTCGAGCGTTCGCGTTCGATCACGGCTGCCGAACTGATGCTGCTTCCAAATGACACTGTCACGAAAGTCACGGGCATCGTCACCGGCCGGCAGCGGCCGGGCACGGCTTCGGGCACCGTCTTCGTCACGCTGGAAGACGAGACAGGCTGGGTGAACGTGATTGTCTGGCCGAGCCTGGTCGACAAGCAGCGGCGCGAATTGCTGGGCTCCAGGCTGATGACGGTGCACGGCACGCTCGAGCGCCAGGGCGAAGTCGCCCACTTGATTGCGCACCGGCTGGTGGACGACAGCAGGTTGCTTGGGGAGCTGGAGACTTCGAGCCGAGATTTCCAGTGAGTCTTCCAAGGCCGCGAAATCAGGGGCTGGGCAGAATTCCGTTTACGCTGGATTCACTTCCAACCGATGACCTCGTAGCCGCGCTCGCCCAGGCAACGGCCAACGAAGGTCCGGAACATCGGAGCGCAGCCAGCCATAAAGATGCCGAGCAATAAGACAGGAATCATCTTCATGAGCCTTCTCCCAAAAAGACGGACTTGAACGCGAGATCGGGTGCTTACTTGGCTGCTGGCTTGGCGGGCGGTTTGGGGGCAGGGCAGTTCTTCTGCGCAATGATTCCACCCAGATGCGCCTTGCGGGCCTCGGCTGCCTTCACCGCATCGGCAATGTTCTGTTTCTTGACCAGCAAGCCCGGGAAGAACATCACCGCCTGCACGATGTTGCCGCCGGAGGAGCCGCTCGATCCCTCGGCCGCGAGGCGAAGTTTTTCGGCTTCGGCAACTTCGTTTAGCAGTTGCTCGCACGACAACTGGGGATCGCCCGGTTGCACGCTTTGCACCGTCTGGACTGCGCAGCCCGCAAGCAGCATTGCAACCGCCACCGCAATCCCTCCTTTTCCGATACCGATTTCCAACTTGCCTTGCTCGATGGTCATGATCGCCCTCCCCTTGGTTGTTGAGTCCGCCTG